>Ga0310343_10001176_pt1 | contig 13246 bp, 14 predicted proteins | sample HC15DNA2025_MG_FD_203519 | JGI IMG/M metagenome (GOLD analysis project Ga0310343, IMG submission 203519) | Marine microbial communities from station ALOHA, North Pacific Subtropical Gyre - HC15-DNA-20-25_MG | ecosystem: Environmental > Aquatic > Marine > Oceanic | place: Pacific Ocean: North... | reverse complement strand
TTTACCATGTCGTTTAACTCATTTCACTCGTACTAACTTTGAAAAATATAATGATGGATTACCTTTTATTCAGCATATTGATAAATTGTTTTGTAAATTAATACCTGAAGCCCATAATAAACAGTTAACAAGAGCAGATACAAAACCTCATTTAAAAATACCCGAGACAGCGTTTAGCACGGTAACAATTAATAGAAATTTTAGAACAGCAATGCACAGAGATGCTGGAGATTTTAGAGATGGGTTTGGTAATCTTACTGTGATTGAAAGAGGTAAATATCATGGTGGATATACAATCTTTCCTCAGTATGGTGTTGCGATTGATTTAAGAAACAATGATTTTGTAGCGATGGATGTTCATCAATGGCATTGTAATACACCTATGTATGAAACAGAAGAAGATAAAGAATTTAATGCGACTTTAGATTATGCGTTTAAAGATAATCCTGAAGTAGGGACTGTTGGTATCTATGAAAAATATACAAGAATATCTTTTGTCTGTTACCTAAGAGAAAAAATAGCAGCGTGTCCTGATAAAATTGATCCGCGTTTTTTAACGAAGTCGGGTCATGGGAAGATAGCTGTATAAATATTTAATTTTTTATTTTTATAAATATATTTTATATTTATATATTATATATTATAAATATGGTTGTGAAAAGAACTCAACGTAGAAAGACTTATCGTAAGAAAAGAGTAAATACCAAGAGAAATAAAGTGAGACGTAAGCAGAGAACTTATAAAAAATTAAAGGGGGGTGCGCATTTACCTTTAGATCCGGGTGTTTCTTCTAATATCGCTCGAACAGCACGTGCGCGCGCGTTGACAGAGTCATCAAGGGGAAAAAGTGGAAGTAGTGGAAGTCAGGGGAGAAGAAGTAGTGGAAATAGTGGAAAAAGTAGTAGAAATAGTAGTAGAAGTAAACATCCCGCTTCGGGGCTGGAGCCAGAGCTGGAGCCAGAGCTGGAGCCATCAAGCGTACCGAAGAAGAAGAAGAAGAAGAAGAAGAAGAAGAAGACCCACGGAGCGACGTGCTGTAGCTCGCGCCCCGCGTCCGTCGCGGTCCGATCAGAGCCAGAGATATTGGCTACCCCAGAAACTTTTAGAGAGTTTTTTTTGGGACTGCTCCACGATATTCAAAAATATATAAATGATTACGATAATGAATATGAATCAAGTGACTATTTGACGATTTATGATTGTACAGTGGACGATCTGGTGGACGCGTGGGATGAAAGAGAAGAGGATAACCTGAGGACGGCTACCCTTTGGGTATGTGGTTCCCCTGATTTTCATAAATATTTTAATCCCAAAACACCAGAGGTTCGAGAATCCGATTATACCGGTAGCAAAATTGAAACGGTTAAATGGAATTTTCCATCTACTAAATCCCGAGCTGAAGATAGAGCAACATATCCTGGACTTTTTGATGGATGGGATGATAATGTGAAAGGAAAAGTATTATTAACCAAAAAGAAAGGATACCACACTCGGATTCTACGAATACTTCAAGATAAGTTCTTATCAAAATGTGAGAGGTTACGAAGGAGAGCATGGCTGAATGGTCTACCTGAATCATGGAATGTTGCTGAGAGAAAATCGAAATTAACGCGGGTCGCGGAAGGTGCGACATCATGTTGTGGGGGTAGCCCCTGTTAAAAGATACAAGATTTTAATAATTTTTTAATAATGTTTTAATAATACCAATGTAAGCTATATTTTACTCTATCATCAAAATTAAACACCTGATGATAACCATCTGAATCTTTAATTGTTGTATTTGTTAATGGTTCAATACACTTACTACTGTATAATCCCCCTAAATATTTTTCTTTATATCTCACTTCATGAAGAGATCCGTTTAAAACAATAAAATCACAATCTTGCCCTTCATGATTATGTATTTCAGTGCTACATGATGGTTCCCACCTTATCAAGGCTATATTTGATAATGAAAAGTTATACTTAGTATATGGCCCTAAGTTAATACGTTGTATTGGATTTAGACATTTCATGAAATTCATATTAAAGTTTTATTGTTATTAATATATTAGAATATATAATGGATCAAATTTTAAATCCTTTTGATGAAATTGATCCTCTTTCAATATATCAAAGATTTCAAAAAATTATAAAGAATATTAAAGATAAAAATGAATTGCTTGAAATCGGTAAAATGTTAGAAGAAGCATTAAAAGAATTAAACGGAACAAAATAATATTTATATACTATATATTATAATAAATGTCTAAAAGAATATCTGATAGCACAGGCAGAGAAGAAATATTTTATGATGCAAATGAAAATTTCAGTAATGAAAAATCAAATATGGTTCATGTAAAACCGGGTGGATTTGAATTACCCGATGAACGTATTAAATCGGTTAAAGACCAAACAAAGAGAGAAAATAAAGAATATAAAGAGAATCTTAAACTATATGAAAGTGCTTATGGTAAAGACGCTTCAAAGAAATTAGGAGAAAGAAGTGCGTTTGGAAAAATATTTAAATCTAGATTTGTTCAGGGGGCATTGGGTGCTCCAACATTTAAGGATCGTAATAGAGCAAGACTAAAGAAAAAGAAACATACTAAGAAACATAGTAAGAAGAAATACAGTAAGAAGAAATACAGTAAGAAGAAATACAGTAAGAAGAAACATGTTTATAAAAGAACCAGAAGGAAATCAAATAAATTTAGAAAAAAAGAATATACAAGGAGAAAACAATTAGGCGGTATGGATAGTGGTAGAGGTGGTTTTGATTATATCGGGGGGATAGAAGAGGTAATTGAAGGTGATGAAGGTGTTGAAGATGATGGAGGATTATACGCCTTACCTCCATCCGCCCTAGATGTTCCTCGTATTCGAAGTGAATATCTACTACCACCACAAGCGCTAGCAACAGAATCAGAACCAGAACCGGAACCAGGATCAGAACCTGTAACACCGAGAGATGAAAGAATAGCGAGGCAGTTGCAAATTCAGTTAGATGCGGCTCATCGGGCCGATCTAGCACTGGCCCAATCGCAAAGAGAGAGCGATGAACAATTGGCGCATGAGTTGCAACATGAGGAAGACGTACCTGTCATAATGGCGCAAACCGTATCTTCAGGTGATTCTTTAAGATCTTTAAAAAAATCACTAAATTCAATAAACCGCTTATCTTTTGCGCAACCCAGCGATGAACTTTTACAGATCTTTTCAGAGTTGAAAAGCCGCGGACTTATTAATCAAGAGAAATTTGAACAACTCAAAATACATGTGCTTCAATATGAACAATATCGACATGATATTATCTTAAGCGAGTCATATGAAAAAAGACTACGCGCACAACTAGATAAATGCTTAAAAGAAAAAGATCTGCTAGAAAAACTGGGGGGACATATATTGACGGGTTTATAGAAATCATAAGAGAGAGAACTGGATTATAAAAATTATACTAAATATTATTACTAAATATTAAAGATAAAAATAAATTAATTCTTAATAAGTTTATTTAAAATTAATTTAATCTTTTACTCATTATTATGACTACTAAAACAAGTATTATTACAATTCTTCATGGAGAAGAAGAATTTATCCCTTTAATTAAAAGTAACTACAATAATTTCTTAGATAAAGATTCATTAGAATTAATCATTGTTGATGATGGTGATAATAATTTAATTCATCGTTTTAGTGATTTAGATAATGTTATTTATTTACATTTAAGTAGGGAAGAAGTAGAAAAGTTTACAGACCAGATCCATGAAGGATTTAAACAACCAAATAAATCATATTTATATTATGAAAAGATAAGAGGTCGTTTACCTAATGGATTTTTAAGAGATTATGGATGTGGTATGAGTAGTCATGATGAAATATTTCATATGAATCATGATTGTATCTATCATCCGAAGAGTATTCAACGTAAAAGTGCTTTTATGAAACGAGTGGGTGCTGAATGTATTTATTGTGATACTACTCTAGCATATGATATTTATGGCAAAGAATTATATAAAACAGAATCTCCTTTTAAAATACATGAATCAACATTATTTCATACAAGAGAATTTTGGAAGCGTAGAGGTTTTCAATGGTCGGATACAATGAACGAAGGTAAATATTTTCATTATAATAATGGTCAGGATAGAAAAATGGATAATTATTATGATACGATTCAAGTTTTAAGTATTCATAATATTAATCAATATAAACCTGTTAAAGTTACTATAGAAGGTTTAGATGTTAAAATACCTGAAATAGTTTCAGAAATTCAAATCACAGAACATCCTTTTAAACGATTAATCAATGATATTTTTAAGGGTGAAAAGACTATCTTAGGCTTAGAAAGTGAATTTTTAGAGAATATTGAAATAGATGATAATTGGAAAATCCATAATATTCAAGAAAAATGGAAACAAACAAAGTTAAGTAAAATGGTGAAAGAAATAGGTGAAAGTTTTAATGTATTTTTATATTCAGCAAAACATCCAGCATGGGATTTATTTAAGAATATATCATTTGATATTATAATTTTAGAAACTCCAAGAAATTATGAACAAATGACAGGAATTATTTCTGAAAATAAAGTTCATGAATATATTCAAGTTCAAGGATTATTCGTTAGAAAAGAATTCTTGGAAAAATAAATAATTTCTATAAAAATAATTTATTCAAAAAAAAATATTTTAGTATATTATAAATAATATGGATGTTTTACGCCAAGGTCGTGGATTCTTAAATGATAAGATGCATAATACAATGATCCAGCATTCCGTTTTTGCGGGCATTGTATTTATCATTGTCGCTCACCCTAAGACATTCGCTCTTGTTGATAGTGTTCTTAAGGTTAAGGATAAGAATATGTTATTATTGGTTCATGCAGTTGTCGTATCACTAATTATGTATTTTGGTTCAATTTATTTATTTGAACCAGTTCAAAGGATGTTACTCGAAGGTATCAGAAATAAGAAGAAATAAATAAATTTAAATTAGTTTTAATGTATTTAAAAAAATAGTTAATATTATAAATTAACTATGAATAAAGTTGTTTTTGGGAATTTAGGCTTGCTTGATATTTATTTGAGTAATCAAAGATTAATCTCTGAAGGAAATGAATTATCTTTAATAGGTAAAGAAGATTATAATACTGTTGAGAAACTATCATCTTTAGAATATCCTATTTATTTTACATATCAAGAATTATTAAATAATATATCATATAATAAAGATTTATCTTACAGTAAGAAGAGATATTTTTTAGATAAAATTTATGAAAGTTTAGATATTTTAATTCAATATATTGATGATTATGAAGAAGAAAATAGTAAAATATGTTTTATCATAGATAATATTTATGAAAGATATGAAACGGTTAAGTCTCAAACAATTTACAATTGGGGTGAAAAGGCTATCTTTTTATTTGATGATTTAGTCGATAGTTTTAGAAATGCGAGTAAATATTTATATTTTAATCCAACATTATATCCATTGATGTATTTAAAACCGGGTGAAACCTTAGAAGATGAAGGTGAATGTGATAGTGATTCGGATTCTGGATCCGATGATGAATCTAATGAAGAAGAATCTAATGAAGAATCTAATGAAGAATCTAATGAAGAATCTAATGAAGAATCTGAAGAGGATCAAACCAACTACGTCAATATTGACTTCGAAGGCATTGAGTATCTCGAAGATGAGGATACAGCTAATATATATAATTCTTTTCATCAATTAGTAGGTAAGTGGAATGAAGATGGTGATAATATTATTTGGAAATCTAGTAAATTTAAGAAAACACATGATAAAAACAAATCTATTTTAAATGAATTAGATTAAATTTAAATATAGGGGATATAGCGAGGCGCATGTGTTTGATAAATATTTGCTTTATATTGTTTCCCTGGATCACCAATGTTTAATATATCATTTTTATTGATTTCTTGACACCCCCTTTCATCAGTGCAGTCTTTATCACCTGTATAAATAGGTATTTTAGTTGCTAAATGAGAATCTAAGGAGGTGAAGTAATTCCACTGATTCGATCCTCTATAAGTTTGGCGACCATATAATGGTTTAATATTTTCGGGGTCATTTGAATCAGTTAAGATACCTACTTGTTGATATGCGGGTGGTTCACCTCTAGTTGGAACATTAATTCTCATGGCTCTTCTTGGATGATATCTTGAATCATAATATCTTTTAGGTTCTTTAATAATTTCTTCACTTTCATCAAATACTTCAGATACTTTTTTTTCAATGATATTAATATTAATATCTTTATCTAAATCTGTTTCTCTCAAGATTAATATTAAAAATAATATGATAATTACAATATAAAGAAAATTAATATTAGATTTTTTCATATATTATGAAATATATAAATTTTTTATGGTATATTTAATAACAGAGTATTTTAATAACCAAGTCTTTTAAGGAGTCTCTGATAAAGACTATCTTTTTTAACGGTCTTTCTACGTTTTCTCTTTTTAGTCTGACCTGCTTTTTTACGACCCGTTTTTTCACGAGTTGCATCTTTCTTCTGTCTTTTACGGGTTGTATCTTTCTTCTTACGTCTCTTGTATGTTTGCTTTCTTATCATGGCCATTTCTGGTTCAGGTTCAGGTTCTAATTCTTCCATTAAAGCATCTTCGCACACACAATATCCAAATCCTAATTCTCTTAAGAATTCTTCACCATCATATTTTAAATCAATGCCATCTACGGTAATTTCATGGGTAGATAGTTCTGAAGTTTTAATATTAAATTCATTTAATACTCTCTCATCTTCTTTTAATGCTTCATCATAATAAACAACATTATCTTCATCATACCCATTGATAATTCTTAAAAATAGAGGGGTAGTCCCTGCTTCAGAATATCTTTGATTTAATAAATATTCAACATCCATAAATAGTTTATATGCTTCATCATATTCTTCTTCTGGTGATTTTGAAGTTAATAATAATGTCATATCTTCATATGGCAATTCACCTGGATTCATAATAGGACGACTTTGAAATCTTTTTGTTCTAGGTTGCATATCAATTTCATCTTCTTTTCTTTTAGCTCCAAGAACTTTAGATATTCTTTCAGGTATTGGTCTTCCTCTTGGGGTCTGTTCTTCTACATCTTCCATGCCATCCACACCATTTCCTATGGCGTTTGGCTCAACTAAATCTATTTTGCCTCTATCATATCCAATATCATCTTCAATAGACATACCGCTTACAACATCCGCTCCCCCCCCCTGTCCAAAAAGGTTTTGAACCGCCATGGCTGATTCTAAATAAGCTTTTGTTACCGGATTCGTAATCATATCTTTAAAATCAGTATAATCAGAACTATCTTCGTAATCATTTAATGCTTGTTCTAAACTCCCATCCTGAGTTAACTTTGTTAAGAATCCAGATGCTTTAGCACCAAGTTCATAAAGTTGTGGATCACTGCTTGTTTTTAAATCTTTATTATCTTCTAAAACTCTACCCATACTAATACTCAACATCATTAATGACGAAGCAATAATAATACCACTTAGCTTTTGACCTATTTCAGGTAATTGTGAAATTTCATTGTATTTATCACATACCACTTTCGTTCTTCCTATAATTAGATTTTTTAAATCTTCTTCACTCATAATATTTTTTAAACTCCAGGCATAATCTAATTCTTGTTGATATTTTACAGGATCAGCAACAACATCATATACACTCTTTTGTTTTTTACTACCCTCTTGCCTATAACATCTATCTAATCTTTCCTTTGATAACCATACGCTTCTTGGTCTAGGTGTTCCGTCTTTCTTGTTTTTATCATCGGGCATACCCATTCCATAAAAATTACACCCACCTTTATAATTATATATACCATTTTCCATTTTTCCACTCTGACTTTTCTCTTTTTTCATCTTCTTTACTAAAAGGGTAAATACATCCATTTGGGTAACTTCACCATCAACTTCAATATTTAATATATCCATATTAGGAGATACTTCTACATAAAACCAACCTTCTCCCGGTATTTGTTTTAATTTTATCTTTATTAAATCAAGAGCGCACTTAAATTGATTAAATAAAGAACAAGAAGGTAACCCAGCAATAACTTGTTGTTTTCTTAGTAATTTTGTAATTTGCTGAGACATTTTTCTCGCCCTATCCTCTTTACCCTGCCCTCTTAGAATACTAATAAAAAAATCATATAATACAGTGTGCATTGTTTTATCATCAGTAGTATTACTTTGAGATAAGAAATTTAACATAGCTTGAGTAATACATTTAATAGCATGTTCCATCTCATGATTTGTTCCGCCACCAGATTTATCCCAATCCCATATTAGTGGATTTTCCGATTTGTAAAGAGATTTCCCCTGACCAAATGTTAAGGCTATCGCTGTTGCCCAACATCGTGAAATACGAGCATCGGAATGCATTGGAAGTGGGGCATCAGCGCCGCCTAGTTGGTCAGTATCTACTAACATTGAATTATCTGGTCCGTGGAATGGTGTCGGGAGAAGCATATCCTCTTGAGATTGTTCAGGCATAGCTTCTTGAGATTGTTCAAGCATAGCTTCTTGAGATTGTTCATGCATAGCTTCTTGAGATTGTTTAGGTATATCTTCTAAGGGCATAGCTTCTTGAGATTGTTCAAGCATAGCTTCTTGAGATTGTTCAGGTATATCTTCTAAGGGCATATCTCCTTGAGAAAGAACATGTACGCCACTAGCTTGAGAATGAATATAATCAGGCTTAGCATCCGGTAAAAGATCTATAAAACTACTATAATCTCCACCTGGTTTTGGGGCATTTTGTGGTCCTGTTCCGACTCCATATAATACTGGACCTTGAACTGTTCCAGCATTATATGGTTCAGATATTTGAGCTCTTGTGATTGGTTCAGCTAATCCACCAAATAAAATAACCCGATTTTCTTGTAGTAAGGGTATTAAACTTTTCATTACAAATGTTGCTTTACTCGCTTTTAATTTCGCTAATCGCGATAAAAAAGATATAAAATTAAATTTAGATTTAGATTTAGATTTACGAGAGAGTGCGGCGCCTTTTGCTTTAATTTTTTGGCCTAACATTTTCACTTTCTTCTGACCCTTAGATACCAGTTGCTTTCTCTTTGTTTTAGACATAATTGATTTTTTACCTTGAGAACTTCTGCTTGTATTTCTACCTGTCGTTCTACTCGCTCTACCTTTCGGCATTTATATTATTTAAATATAAAAAAATATAAAAATTTGATATTAAAGATTACTTAAGATAAGTAAATAAATATAAAAGATGAAATTTAATATTGTTGTTTCTGTGAATAATCACAATCTTATTGGTGAGGGTAATGATTTACTTATTCATTCAAAAAAAGATTTAAGAAATTTTCAAAAGATTACAACCGAAGGTGGACATAAGAATATAGTAATTATGGGATATAATACATGGTTAAGTATTCCAGAATCTAAAAGACCTCTTAGAGATAGGCTTAATATCATATTATCTAGAAATCATAATGTAGAAGAATCTCAAGATGCGAAATGTTTTCAATCATTAAAACAGGCTTTTGAATATTGTAAAGAATTAAAAGGTGAAGTATTTGTAATTGGGGGAACGCAAATTTTTAACGAATGCTGTAAAGAAGAATTTTATACTAATTTAAATAGGGTATATCTTACCAGATTTAATGATGAATATCATCCAAGAGACACAACTCACAGTTTTCCGTTAAAATTATTGAGTAATATGAAATTAGTAGATCGGTCTGATATTCAAAATGAAATGTGTAGTAGACCTCATATTGATAACAGAGAAAAAGGATTTTTACAAGAATATTTAAGTGAAACATATACTAAATCTGTTTCCTTTACATTTGATGTTTATCAGAATTTAAATGATATTAATACTGAAGAATATCAATATTTAGATTTATTAAAGAAAGTCTTAAATGAAGGTTATAATATTGAGGGTAGAAACAGTAAAGTATTATCATTGTTTGGCGAAAGGATGATATTTGATTTAAGTAAGAGATTTCCTCTACTCACAACAAAGCATGTTGGTCATAAGACTGTATTAAGAGAATTACTTTGGTTTATTCAAGGATCAACAAGCAACAAGATTCTAAATGAGAAAAAAGTTCGTATATGGGATGGTAATTCGAGCAAAGAATATTTAAATTCAAGAGGATTAGATTATGAAGAAGGTGATTTAGGTCCTGTTTATGGTTTTCAATGGAGACATTTTGGTGCTGAATACAAAGATTTTAATACTGATTATACTGGTAAAGGTAGTGATCAATTAAAATATATAATTAATCTGATAAAAAATGATCCAAATTCAAGACGTATCATAATGAGTTCATGGAATCCACCTGATTTAGATAAAATGGCATTACCTCCGTGTCATGTCTTATGTCAATTTTATGTGAATACTGTAGAAAACAAACTTGATTGTCAGTTATATCAGAGAAGTGGTGATATGTTCTTAGGTGTTCCATTTAATATCGCTTCATATTCATATTTAACCTGTATCTTAGCGAAGTTAACGGGTTATCAACCCGGTAGATTAATTCATATTTTAGGGGATACTCATATTTATGAATCTCATAAAGAAGCAGTAGAAACTCAGATAAAAAGAATACCTTATGCATTCCCTACATTAACTATTTCTGATGAATGTGTAGATATAGATGATATTTGTGAAGAATATTTTAAGATTGAAAATTATAATTATTATGAAAAGATTAGTGCTCCTATGATTGCCTAAAGTAAACTTTGCACGGCTAATCTATCAGCCATTTCATTTCCTTTTGAGTGAATATCAGTTAAACCTGTATGAGAACGAATATGTTTAAATTCTACATTTAGTTTTTCATAGTAATAATTAATTTTTTGTAAGATATCAATATTTTTTCTGTTTTTCATTTTATTTTCTTTTTTCCATTGGGGATACCAAATTTCAATACATTTCATACTATAATCTGAATCAGTATAAATTAATATTTTTTTATCAATATTATGCTTCTCGCATAATTCTAAAGCTCTTAAAATAGCGGTTAATTCAGCAACATTGTTTGTTTGTTTTATTGTAATTAATCTTTCAGAAACATTGGGTATATCAATACTGTTATGTTTATTAAAATACACCCCTATACCCGCTTTTGCTTTATCTGAACCATTATGTTTACAAGCTCCGTCGGTATATACGATAAATACATCATGTTTGGATGTTTCCTCAACTTTATTTCTACTATTCATTTCCTGTAAAAACAGATGATGTAATTCTTTATGTTTAATAGTGAACCACGGTTGTGTAATCAACCATTGAGAATATTGATAATCTTTTTCAACTATTTCTTTTACTGAACTATGTCTGTATTTACCAAATGTAACGATCATTTTATTTGATCAAATAAAAATATAAGGTATATCAAATTTACTATGAAATGTAATGAAACTATTATGAAATATACTGGATATTTACATGTTTTGTCTCTCTTATTCGCTGTATTCGGCACTTATAAACAAATAGAAGCATTAAATGAAGATAAAAAAAATAGTATATGGTTAACTCTCTCTTTAACATTTATGTTATTAATGAGAATTCCAAATCAAATATGTTTATCATTAATACACCCACATGGGTGGTATAATGTAGTAGGAACTTTTATGGGAGCTATGAGTTTTGCCTATTTAACATATTTAACACATGAAAAAAATATTAATGATGAAAATAAAATTAACGCTTCCGCTTAGATTTATTCTTGCGTTTGCTTTTACGTCTATTCTTCTTATTACACTTACATGTTTTACAACGACACACATCACATCTACAATGCTTAGTGCGTCTCCCTTTACTCCTACGAACTCTTCTCTTTTTAGAATGTTTTTTCTGACGCTTATGCTTCTTGTGTTTACGCTTACCACCAACTTGTCCCGTTAAAGGTGCCGAACTTAATGATGATGCTTCTTGAAATCCTGTTATATCAGTGCCTGCATTTAATTCACCAACTCCACCTAGATCATTGAAAGGTACATAATTCTGTTGACCAGCAACCATATTTATATTATATATTAATAATTTAAATATTTAAAATTAAATATCATCTATATCAATTACTGTAATACCTTCATGATGTCTGGTTACTAAAGTTTCTTTCTTTTGATCCCAAATATCATCAATAGATTTATCTGTTTTATCATCATCTTTGCTCCACCAAGGTGAAACTTCTTCTTTTTTATTATCTTCATCTAAATCATCTGATTCAGAACTCATATCAGAATCATAATTAAATTCAAAATTATCATCTGTATTAAATTCATTCTCCTCATCTAAATTTATAGTATCTGGAAACTCACCCTCTTTTTGTAAACGCCTCGCCTCATCTGTATCATACTTATGAATAATACTACATTTGTCATCATCTGTTGTAAATTCCCACTTACTAAATAATATAATATCATCTTTATTAACCCATACTCGTTTTCTCATATTTCCAGCGATGATACCCATACGCGTTTTACCATCAAAACATTGAATTTCAAAACGACCGTTACCCATCGCTCTAATAATCTTTCCATACTCTTGATCTTCTTTAGGATCTTTATAAATTAATGCTTTTTGATGAAATGTTTGTTTTTTACCCTTTTTAAATTTCTTACCACCCTTTGCATTAGGCATATTAAGTGTTTATTACACTTAACTATACAAAAATATGTTTAAATAGTTTCAAAATTTAACTTTTTTAAAAATTTTAAAAACCTAAGAATCCAAGACCACTGCTCTTACGAGAAGTACGCTTCTTGGCGCGCTTGGTCTTCTTAGCCTTGGCGCGTTTGGTCTTAGGTCTCACTTGAACACTGTATTTTGAAGTTGCGATCTTAACTGTCCCTTGCGAAGAGGAAGAACCCTTCTTGTATGTCTTTTTAGCTAAACGCAAAAGCTCTTTACCGAATTTCATATTTGGATTTTTACGCATGGTTTCTTTTACATGGGCTCTCCAGGCATTACCTGCTGCTAAAAACTTCGCACTCGCCTTACGCTTCTTTCCAGAACGCTTCTTTCCACCACCCTTTTTTGGGGGGGGTCTCTGTTTTTTCGCCGGTTTGGTATTGATATTTTGACCAGTTCTCGGATCTCTACTGGAGAACATTCCTTGTCCTGTTTCACCAGGGGACACGGGTTGCATTGGCATTATGGGATTTGTCTGACTTCCGTATCCTTGGTTCAATGGCATATTTATATTATAATTTAGAAAATTATTTGGGATAAATATA
>Ga0310343_10001175_pt1 | contig 13247 bp, 8 predicted proteins | sample HC15DNA2025_MG_FD_203519 | JGI IMG/M metagenome (GOLD analysis project Ga0310343, IMG submission 203519) | Marine microbial communities from station ALOHA, North Pacific Subtropical Gyre - HC15-DNA-20-25_MG | ecosystem: Environmental > Aquatic > Marine > Oceanic | place: Pacific Ocean: North... | reverse complement strand
TAGGAGGAAGGGTCTTAGCGGGGTGTTTTCCCTCACAACTCCCAGTGCACGACTTTCTCTCCTTCCTCTAAGTGTTCGTGGTCGTGCGAATGATCTCGATAGATATCGTGGTAATCGAGCAAGTCTTCGTTGATTCGATTTTTATCTGTTGTTTTCCCGGGGGCAGAAGAGTGTTTTAAACTGTCGTCGAACGGTCGTCGCTCCAGGCCTAGGTCGTCTTCGACGGATGATGTTTTTTGGTTTCTGGAACGCTCCGGCTGTTGCGCCGACGAGAGCGCGACGAGGAGCGAAGAGGAGAGAAGGAGGACAAAGAGGTGGCGGAGGAAGAAACGCCGTGGCATTTCCGCGAGATTTATTTCTGACGGGCTTTCTTTGTTCAAAATGTGAAAGTTTATGCTATCTACGTACAAAGACGCGGTGTTCAACACGATAACGCGAGAAGTTTATGATCACAAAAAGCCACCCAATAATGAGGAAGAACCGAAGAACCCTCCTTTTTTCTCCTCCGTGTCCCCTCTTTTGATCTGCCTGGCGTCGTCCGAGAACCAGCTGGGCATGATTTGTTCTCGCACACGAGGCACTCGCATGCTCGCCAACGCCGGAATCGCTCGATCGAGGTACCTTTTCGCACCAGGAAACACGTCGCATAGTTCGTCTAAACCTTCTTTTTGCGTTTGCGCGATGACTAATAGCTCGTCGTATTTTTCTCCGGACGTTTCAGCAATTTGTTTCCATTTTTTGCACATTCTCGCGTCTTCGAGTTCGTTTTCGGAAAGACGGAGTTCCTCGAACTTTCGTTCGTACTCTTTGTCTTTTTCGTCTCTTTGTTTTTTCAGCTCTTCATTCATTTTCGCGAGTTTTTCTCGGTCTGCTTCTAACTCTTTGGCGAGAACGTTGACGTTTTTACGACCGACGTACTGTTTTAATTCTAAAGTCAAATCTTCGTTCATGCGCTCGATTTTTTCGCGAAGTTGCTTTTCGTTTTCGAGGTCGCGCATGAGGTCGTTTAAGCGACGGATCATCGCATTCTTTTCTCGGGAGTCATTGAAAGAACCGACGTCGTCGTGCGTGCCATTTTTTTGTTTTTGAACTTCATCGCCTATGCGGTTTATGCCTTCTATGGCTCTTTCCGCGGAGTCGCTTCCTAACGCGTACGAGTTGCGAGAGAATCGATCGAAATCGTGCTTCTTTTGTTGTGTCTGCGTGTGTTGTGTTTGTTGTTGTAGTTCGGACGAGTGCAACGCGTCGTTCCAAGCGCTCGCGGCTTTGCCAATACCTCCATCCCAGACGCCCACTTTTTGCGTGTTTGCAGAGACAGCAGCATTTGATTTCATTTCGCGAGGTAAAACGGCATTCTCACCGTTGCGAACGACCGCGTTCGCCGGCACCAACCTCGTCATCCACGTCGCTGCCATCTCCTCGTCATCGTTATATCCACCCACTCGGTATCGGGACCCTACACTCGGATCTCTCTTCGCGCCACCGACGACAACCAGCGTTTCCCCGCACAACGTCATCGATCTTCCGGCGATATCATCATCCAACTCGTGCAAATTATCGCACCTGACCAAACTCGGATCCCAGACCATCTCGTTCGCATCTAACGCGTTCACATCCCCGTTCCTTTCCATAAAACAGTACGTCCCTACGTCTGTTTGGGCGAAACACGTCGCATCCACGATTACATTATCCCCAAACACTTCAATCGGCCTTAACCATTTGTTGTTCAAATAATCGTACACATCCGCGCACCCGTCATAAATCGGCCCAGATTTATTCTTTCCTCCAAGAAACGCTATCCTCTTATCACTCATCAAAATCGCCACGTGAGCACACCTTGGCAACGGTTTCAACTGCACGCCAGGTTCCACCTCCCCATACCCATCTTTTTTCGACACCGGTGCGATCCAAGTCATCGTCGGTACGTCTAATATTCTCAACGACCCAAAGTGCACGTCTTTCTGTATCCCGCCGAGACACTTACCGCCGTGCAAAACAATCGCCCGGTCGCCGATCGAGACGCACGCCGATCCGACTTTCTCGGTTGGAACATCTCCCGTTGTTGGGCTTTCAATCCAGCTCATCCCGTTTTCCTCGTCGAGAGCGTACACTTTCACTTTTTCCGCTTCGTAGGAACTGCTCGTTAAACTTTCGTACGACCCAGGAGAAGCGGTGCCGGAGAAGAAGGAGAAAATCCCCCCGGCGGCAGAACTCGCCATCAAAGTCGAACCATCATCCGACGAGGACACGCCGCCAATCAGCAGTATCAGCCCGTGGTACTTCACCAAGCGTCCGTGCGCATTCCCTCTCGGTAAATCGTTCACGCGCGTCCAGCGTTTCTCGACGACGTCGAACACGTAACAATCGTCCAGAATGCGATTCGTCCTCGCGCACACGCCTCCAGCTATCAGCACGTGCTGCGCGTTCAGAGGTATCGACGCGTGGAACGACCGAGGCGGAGGGACCTCCCCGGTCCAATCTTCCACGCAGGTCCACTTCATGGTCCTCCTCCTCCTCCTCTTCTTCTTCTTCTCGGGGAACGACCAGACGACGGTATACAAACAATAGTCTTCTTTGAATCTTTTTGAATCAATCCATTTTGGACTTAAAGAAAGAAACGCTCCAAATACCCTAAACCCTAAAGTGATATAGCCCTTGCCTTTTTTTTTTCTTTTTTTTGTTTCTTTTTTTCTTTGTGGGCTTTAATAAAAGGCCTTTATGTACCACTACATATGTGGACTGATGAGTCACAAAGGAGACTCCTAAGACTCTCTTTAATTTTATTTTCTTGGTCCAAACCGTCCCTCTCGCCAAAGTTCACTATAGTGTCCTCGGAGTGTGAGGCACACCTTTCGCGTCGCTTGGTTCTTTGTGCAGGATCTCTCTCTTTTTTTTAATTACGAAGAGAAAAGAGAGGTGTCGAAAAGACCACACACAAGAGTTTTGTTGTCTACAAAAGCGCGCTTTGAGAAGCGGCCAACAACGCGTCGTGTCTTTTGGAGCGCGCGCAACGAGTATCATCTCGACCACCCGCACGACACCCTTCCTTTTGTGCCCCTTCTTTTTGGGTGTCCGTCGCGTCTCCGCTCGAGAGAGATCGAGGAGGAGGAGGAGAAACGCGTCGCATCGTGTTTGGGTGTCGTGTGGTTAAGATAAAGCGCTTAGAGAGTAGAGAAAAGAGCTTTGTCGGGTCTCGTCGTCGCAAACAATGGCACCACCACCGCCGCGCAGCGATCGAGGCGATCGAGAGGTCCCGACGTCGACGAAGAACACGACATCGAAGACGAGCTCGGACGAGGGGTCGAACGACAGACGCGCCGAGAAAAGGTACGAAGAGAGAGGATTGGTGTTTGGTGTCGTCACCTCTCCGTGGTCGAGAGCTGACGATGGATGACACGTCGTTTTATTTTTCCTTAACGGGAGCGTCGCGCCGCGCGGTCGCCGCGAACAAAAGGACGACGACGACGACGACGCGTTTTCCCCCTCGCTCTCGCGACTTTTGTACTGACGCGCTCGCTTTTTCCTCGCAATAATACGCAGGCAACGAACGGAAACTTTGACCACCGATAGAGAGGACAAAGATGCGGACAAAATGCTCGTGCCAGATACCAACAACAAGAAACGAGAAGAAGGACTTTGTCCGTACCACCGAGGAAGAGATACCGGGAGCAACGAAGGGACGCCGAGTGGTGATGGAACGAATAGATATTCCGGTAATGATAACGCGAGCGCGATGGGCGTAAAGATGGCTACCACCACAGATAATGCCAAAACGGATAAGCAGAACTCGACTGAGGATGAACGCGCGATAGGATCGGAGGATATGGGGAGCGCCGAGAATAACAACACCAATGCAGACGAAATGCGACGATTACAAGAGGAAGTTTTAGAGTTGAGAAAAAGCAACGAGGAATTACAGAAACGTTTGCGCACGTCCACTTCATCCGCAAACGCGAACGAGACGGCGTTGTCGAATAACTTGTTGCGAAAGTTGGCACCGTTGAAAGAACTCGCAATGGATTCGCTGGAGGAAGGGGTGACGATTGCGGATTTTACGCATCCGTTGCAGCCGTTAGTATTTGCTAATCAAGGTTTCACGGAGATTACTGGGTACACGGTAGACGAAACAGTTGGGAAGAACTGCCGATTTTTACAAGGTCCGGATACGGAACCGGAAGTGGTGAGTAGAATCAAACATGCGGTGATGAACGGCTTGTCGATTCAGTGTCGATTGAAAAATTATAAGAAAAATGGGGAGATGTTTATTAACAACTTATCCTTAAAACCGATTCGTAACGCAAACAGCGTGGTTACGCATTATGTCGGGATTCAATCCGACGTGACCAAAATTGTCGACTCGCAGAATGCAGAGATTGAAGCTTTAAAACGAGTCGCCATTGCCAACGCGGCGACGGAGTCGAAATCGAAATTTTTGGCGCATATGTCACACGAGATTCGAACGCCCTTGAATGGGTTAATTGCGGTTGGACAGTTGTTGGAAGATACAAAATTGGACCGCACACAAAGGGATTTAGTGACCACCATGCAATCGTCTGGGGAAACCTTGCAAGCGTTGATTAGCGACATTCTCGATTTCTCTCGAGTCGAGGCGGAAAAATTATCCTTGGCTAACGAGCCGTTCAACCCGGAAGGGGTCATCGCGAATGTGTTGGAAATCGTTGGTATCCACGCGGGCAGATTGAAATTAAACGTCGGGTACCACGTGGATGAGGGTGTTCCGAAAACTGTTTTGGGAGACGCCATGCGCGTGCAACAAGTTTTGTTGAATTCCATCAACAATGCCATCAAGTTTACCGAGAAGGGGGATATCATGGTTCGCTTATACATCGGTATGGCACCGAAAACGAAAAAAATGCAACGCGTGAACTCATCTTTGGCAATGAATGACGACTGGGTCACGCCTCTAAGCAATTTGGCGCACATGTGTCCGCACTTTTCGTCGAAAGATGGCGAGCAGCAGCCGCAGGAGATAGCGGGTTTCGGCGAAGACGAAGGAAAAGGACAGTGTCCGTTTCTCAGCCAACACTCGACCGAGCAACAGCAACAAAACATGAATCAAGAACAAGTTGAACAAAAAGATATCAAAAGATCGCACGACCTGTCGGAAGCGACCGCTAAAGGCGCGGCAACGACGCATTCCGGTACGGTTGGCAGCGGCAACCAATCCGGTAGCGAGAACAACGACAAACCAGTTTATCTTCACTTTTACGTTAAGGATACCGGTATTGGTTTATCCGCGGACATGATTCGTGAGGTGTTCAGTTCGTTTCGACAAGTCGACGATGGTACGACGAGGAAGGTTGACGGGTCTGGTCTGGGTCTCGCGATTTCTCGAAAACTGTGCCAAGCTATGGGCGGTACTATTTGGGCGGAATCCGAAGGTTTAGGCAAAGGTTCAACGTTTCACTTTTGCGTAAAATGTCAAGTTGCAAATGAGAAAGATATACCAGAGAAAAAACCAAGCACAGAGAACACGGGTTATCTCGTGAAGACTTTGAACTCCTCGGGCGTTTCAACAGCGCAAAGACTCAACAACTTTTCGATGAAACACCACGCGGAGTCTTGGATCCCGCAAAGAGTGAGCATGTCCATTGGAGACGAAGATGGACGACGCTCGACCGTTTTACTCTACGACGAAAGCTACATGATTTGTAAAACTATCGAAAGCAGCTTGCAACAGTGGAATATTGAAGTCGAAGTGGTGAGATCTGCACAGGTTTTGTTTGAGAAACTCGGAAATGATGTCGCGGATCATCCCGAGGATGAGAAGAATCGAAAGTACGGGTGTGTCATCGCTCAAAGGTCGCCAAAGTTTGAGAGAGAACTTTTGGCGTTCGCACAAAAACATAAGCTAGTTTCCGAAGACGGGTTGAACTTTTTAGGTGCGGTTAAAGCGAAACGTAAGACGAGGTCTGGTTCTGTCGCTAGAGGCAGTAGTGGTGGTTCGGCCGAAAAGAAGTCGAAAGAACACGCCCCGGTGGAAGTGCACAAAATCTTACCGGCGATGCTTTTGCTTACGTGGCCAGCGGCAGCAAAAGTTTTCGGCGGTGGTATCACCGGAACGCTAGCGCGTTTACACGAGAAGAACGAAGAGGTCGAACAAGAAGTTTTGGATACGGAAACAGAAGTAGAAAAATCCGTCAGCGAAGCCGAGCGCAAGAGAGTCGTGAAATTGTGTGAAGCCATCTTAGCGCAATCGAACTTTGAATCCGTGACGAAACCAGTCAGATACGGAAATTTGCAACAAGCCATTTACCGAGTCATGGCGAAAGAAAAAGTGGAAGGCGGAGACGAGTGTTCCAAGAGAGGCAAATTATCCGACAAAAGTTCCGCACAACCTGTGAAAGAGAAAACGCCTGAATCCACCGGACCGCCGCCAAAACTTCGCATCTTACTCGCCGAAGACCACTTGATCAACATGAAGGTCGCCAAGGCGGTGTTGGCAAAATGTGGGTACGAAGACGTCGTTTGGGCGAAAGATGGTGCAGTCGCGCTTGAATTAATCGAGAAAGAAGAAAAAGGCGTGGACGCGTTCGATTTCATTCTCATGGATTTGCACATGCCGGTATGTGGCGGATTGGAGTGCGTGAGGAAAATTCGCGAGCGGTATCCGGACTCGAAAATACCGATCGTTGCCATCACAGCGGATGCGATGACAGAGTCGAGAGATAATTGCATGCAAGATGGATTTACTGGATGGCTCACGAAACCGTTTCGAATCGAACAGATAAAATCGTTGGTGGATGACATCATAACGGGCAAAAATAGTCAGTAGTAATACAGACAGGCAAAAGCAGTGTGCGAATTCGCCCTCCTCGGCATCTTAAAACAATTGACATCAATGTTTTGTAATAATACAGCTATAAAATACTGCAGTACCAGCTTAGTTTTGTACACCCATTATATCTCATACATTCCCTCCGTTCTCTCCGTCCTCGTCGAATGAAGATGCATTCGCGTCGTCGTTGAGTCTTCGATAGTCCGTTGCTTCTCCGGACGATAGTTTTGTGGGGTTGACTTTCCTCCAAGTCCATCGCGCCGCTCGAACCGTATACGGCGTTCTAGAAATAGTGCTTTCGTACGCGTCCTCATCATCAGCCCTAGTAGCAATACCATCCGTCGGTCTCTCATCTCTTCCTCTACTGGTACTAAACGGCAGCGACTCGTTCGCTAACACTGCCCTGACCGATGCGCTCGGTCGTCTCCTCTTCAGTCTAGGTGCCATCATCCTCGCCACCATTTTCGCTCCTGCGTGTGGCATCTCCTCCAAGGCAATTTTAATTGCACACGTCAACGGTACTGCCAATACCGCACCGGCAGCGCCCCACACAGAGTACCAAAAAACTAAACATAACAATACAGTCACTTCTGAGAGGTCCAATCCTTTTCGATACACGACCGGGCCGACAAAGTCACCAACGATTGCAGAAGCAAAGGATGGAAAAATACACGCGCACCATCTTGCGCCCGAAGTTAAATCAGGCAACAGTAGCGCAATCGGTATCGGAAGTGCGAATGAAATCAATGATCCAACTGTTGGAATAAAGTACAACCAAAACGAGGCAATTGCCAACGAAGCAGCTAGGATTAACGGCACGCCGCAGAAGTACAACACACAACTCACCAATCCCGCTCTGAAAAGCGCCAAGACGATCATGATGTTCATGAATTTACGCACGGCCACGACGGTTCGTTTCACGACTGGTTTTTTAAACCTCAACGGCTGTCTTTCTGGCACTAACAAAAACATAGAATACACACTGCACAAACACACGTCACCAAAATATCTAAAAACCGTCGTCCCAACCTGCGTCCAAAAGTCCTCGTCTTTCAACCACAACTCCACTCGATCTACAATCGTCTGCCACGCGTCAACGGCGACGTGATCCTCCTTAAAAATTTTCTTCGCACAGTTGTCTAGAAAATTCGCCACAATCTGAATCCGTTCCTTAAATCGTTCGTCCCAATCGTTATCGTGTAAATGCGAGACGATCCACGTTTGTCCTAAATACAGCGCGAAAAGAAACGTGCACAAAAACACGACGACGAAGAATATGGCTATAAAAATAGCCATCGGTCTTGGGACGACCAAAACGCACCCAGCTCGGCTCCGTTCGCGTTCGTACTCTAAATGTTCCTCTTCCTCGGTGCTTCGTCTCAGAGGTCGCGAGGACGAAGAATCCTCGTCGTCCTCATCCTCGTCCTCCGTTAAACGCATCCCTTGACTACTACCGATAGTCTCCTGCGCGCGTCTTTTCAGCCGCCACTTCCTCAGAATCTTCGCCTGGTACGCCTTATCGGAGCAAAAATCAACGATCGGTTGTAAACACAAGGCGATTCCGCAGGCGAACACTAACGGTCTCAAGAGATACGCGTATTTTTCAAGAAAGTAACACGAAGTGACGAGAGCGGTGATGGACACGCTCAGGAGCAAAACAAACGCGTCCTTATCCTCGCTCTCCTTCTTTTTCTTCTTCTCCGTTTCCTCGTTTTCCTCGTTCCTCGGGTCATTCGATGTTTGTCGGTGTCGCTGCTCTTCTTGCTCCTGCGCCAATTGGAGATTCTCGTCGTCGGTTCCCGATTCGAATTTGACCTTCGGTTTCGTGTTTCTTTGTCGCAACGCGTCCGTGGTAGTCGCACCGCGATTCAAAGCTGGACTTGGGTCGCGGATGGACATCGCGCGTGTGCGTGCGCGTGGGTGCGCCAACGGTCGCGATGGCAAAGAGAAAGAATTGGAATTCTATTGGATTCCTCAAAATTATGGAGAAGAAAAAGAAGTGAAAGAGAGAAAAAGAGGAGAGAAAAAGTGCCCTTTTTGGAAAAAGGAGAGAGTCGTCAATATTTCTTACAGCTCGAATGTGCGCTGTGCGAAGATTTCGTCGTACGTGTGCGCATTCTTTCTATCTTATTGTCTTTCACGTCACGGCACGCATCCAACACGTTCCATGAACACGTCGTGCGCGTAGATGACCGCCGGAGCGTACGCGGCCGTTCCCGCGTCGAACAAGCTCGGAATGGGAGCCATGCCGGCTTGGTTGACGCGTGCGGTTGCTCGCATGGCATCGTCGGGCTGCAGGTATCCGATGGTATATAGCTGCGCTCTGACAAAGTTACATCGGCGAATGTCTTCCATGGAATCGCCTTTGGTGATATCTAACGGCGTGATTTTGTCGTCTTTCATCGGCTGGTATCGCCAGACGTGTTCGTAGTCGTAGTTTACGACACGCGCGGTGTTGTAATCGACCGAATATCCTAAACTGACTTGTCGCACCGTTTCCGCGCATAAAAACGATCCGTCTTTACCGCTCGTCTCTGATTCTCTCGCGTTCGTGAACAACTCCACCCTTTCGGCGTTATTCGCCGCGCCTCTTCGTAAAGTCACCGTCGCTCGATTCGGATTCTTACTAAAGTCGTAATCCACGCTCTCCACTGCCGTTTCGTCCTCTAAATACGCGTTAAAGATATTTTGCAAGTTAAACGCTCTGTCTTCCACGACGTCGCCTCGTGCATCATCGATATTCTCCCCCGGTCTTTCGTGGACAAACCTTGATCTGTACTTTGGCGCGGGCGTTTTCCCGACGTCGGGAAGATATGCCAAACTCAATTTTTGAAATCCAGGACACGTGGCTGCTCTCTCCAACGTATCCCGGTCGATGTATTCGTCCGACGGGAACTCGTATCCAGAAAAAGAAACCTCTTGTTCCCACTCGCCCAGGAGGAAGAGCGGGTACTTCATCGGCCCGGGACGGCTTTTGTTCATCACTCGCTTCTCGAACAGTTTCGGGTGTGTGAGTTTATACTCCAACGAAGAAGAGTCGTCGAGAGTGCTCGTCCCAGCGGTCGCGTTCGACTGTATTCGGTCGAACAACGCTCCCGCTCGAGCGACATCGTTGTTCGCGGGGAGCGCAACAACGAAAGACATCGCGCACGCACATCTCGACATCCATTCTCTTCTCGACAGTTTCCCATCGTCCATTATCCAATCGCTCTTTCGCGTTGTTTTCTCCGCTTCTTCATCATCATCCGCGTGTACTAAAATCCAAGTCTTCCTCTTCTTCTTCGTCGAAAAAAAGCCTTTGGTGGTTTTGGAGCGAGTCCGCGGTGCCGCCGTCGCGCGGGAAGACGGTGGCGGTGTCGCGCTTCGCCGCTGCCCCCACGCCACGACTCGCGTCGACGCCATCCACGTTTGTGTGCACAATTAATTAATTAGAGTTTTTTTTTCTTTTTTTTTTCGCCATTTTATTTAGGGTTTAGAAAGAGACCCTAAATTGAATGGCAGAAAAAATTCCTTTTGGATTTTGGAGTCCGACGATTGTACCGCTGAACGTGTGAACGCTGTAGAAGGGAGACGACGACGACGACGTTCCGCTCGCTTCGTAAAGGGACGACGACCGCATCCAAAAAAAGACATATATCTTTTGACACCCATTAGTATCGCCAAAAAAGTGCCGAGAGAGAGAGAGAGAGAGAGAGAGAGAGAGAAGAGCACGAGAAGCGCCGAGACCAAATTGATGTCCGCGTACGGATTTGGCGCCCAAAAGGAAACCGACGACGCCAAAAATGGCGTCATCGGTCGGTGGCAATACCATCACTCGGAAACGCGAGACGCTTTGGCGAGCGCAGAAAAAGCGTCGACGGAGTACGAACGATGCTGCTCCAATAGTGGTGGACGGGAAGTGGCATCGGTGGAAGAAAAAGTCAGAAGCAAAAATATCTTCGAGAGAGAATTAGAACGGTTTCGAGACGCTTTGGAGAAGCTTGAGAATTGTTTGACGATGGGGTACGCGCGGGTGATTTTTTCTGATGACGCGAGTCTCTCGTACTTTGAGTACTCGACGATGGGTTCATCTTTTGGTTTTCGTGGCACGCGCGAGTTTGTTTTGACTCGTATTTCTCTGAACTTAATTGACATCATCCATTGCTTTTCTTTCTCCTCTCGCGCGCGCCGTACACGACAGGGCGAACTCGGCGCGAGACTTTGCCGATCGACAGAAAGTTTTGCTCGGGTTTACCGAGAAGAAGCGGTTGTTTATCGCGCAGATGGAAGCTGAAGAAGAAAGGAGTTCGTTGTTTATGAGTAGTAGTAATAATAGCAATAACAACAATAATAGCAGTCAAGTAAAGAAACTCAGCGCGGCAGAGATGACGGAAGGCATGACTCCGGAGCAACTCTTGCGGTTGCAAACGCAACAGATTAAAAGTCAAGATCAAACATTGCACGCGTTATCGCGATTGTCGACGAAGTTGAAAGCAACGAGTGGAACGATATACAATGAAATTGAAGAACAGATGGAAATTGCGGACGATTTAGAGAAGGATTTCAAGCTAACGCAAATGAAAATGAAAGCGTTGCGGAAGAAAGGCCACGAGTTGAACGGGTATCGGAAGAACGAGATTGCCGAGCAAGATCGAAAGATTCGATTAGAGGCGGAGAAGGAGAGGGAGAAGGAAATTCGGGCGAAAGAAGCCAGTCAGAAAGGGTTTTGGGGATGGTTTAATTCCTAATCACGTTTTAATGCTGTATTATTACTTTTTACTACGCAAACTTACACGGCGGTTGCGTCTCCTTCCCCGGTGGTGTTTGTCGCGCTTCGCACGTGACGCGCATACGAACAATCCGCAATCGCCTCGTCAATTCTACCTAAAGCCAACTCAACTCGGGAGCGCGTGGATTCATCCTCGTCGCAAGTCACTGTTCTCGTCGCGTGTAAAATCTTCACGCTCTTTGCATCCACATTCATTTCTAAAACGCGTTCCTTCTCGTCGACTTTTTGCGCCTTTCCGAATTGCGCTTCGAGCATGGCGACGGCCATTTTAAACCGCAACAACTCCACAGCTTCCGTATCTTTTTCTTTCATCGCAATCGCATGGTCGCGTTCGTACCCTTTCAACGTTTCTGGTTCTCTGTTTAATTGTAAAACGACCGCTAAAGTGGCATCTGCTAACACATCTGCAAACGGATCGGATGCCCACTCTAAAATGACATGTTCAACGCCAACTTCATCAGATTTCCCCGCTTTGCGAAGAGTAACCGCACCGTTATCTATCGAAACACCTTCTTCCTCTTCTTCCTCTTCTTTTTTGATGACGACTTCTGTTGTTTTCGCTTTCTTCGTTTTGCGTCCTTTCGTCGGGCTCTTTTTTTCTTCGTTGTCATAATTTTCGTTGTCATTCGCATCGTTCTTATTACTTTTCTTAGGCATACGCAACGTTCGTACGGTATGCATTCCTTCAAACAACGCCTCTAACGCGAATCTTAAAGTATCGATGTCTACTTCGCAAGGAATCAGTTGGCGTTGAGTCACGACACTCGTTCGTAATCTCGCGTGATCTCGCACGTCCTCTGGCGCAACTAGCAAATGACCGAAATCCTTTGCCACTAAAACGCCTCTCACTTCTTGACCTTCCACGGGCAAACAATCGCTCGCCAACGACCCGGCCACTTTCGCGACTTTCTCGCCTCGATATCGAATTTCCACCGATTGACAATTCTTCGGAGCGAAAACGTTCATCTCTTTACCGTCCGCCACCGCTTTTGCCTCTAAAGCTCTTTTTAACCTTGCCATTTCCGTGGTCTCCCCGTGGACTAAAACCACGTGAGGTGGATTCAAAATATCCAAAAATTGTTGCGTTTGCGGGTAATCCGCGTGCGCGCTAAACGAAATGGCATCGACGGAGCACCTCAACTGTAAATCCCTTCCGTCTCTCGCTTTTACCGTTTTCACGTCGCTTAAAATTTCCCTCGCCAACGTTCCTTGAACCGCGAAATCGCAAATAACAACCCCGTTATCGGAACTTTCGCACCAGTTCTCAAACAACTCTCTACTCGTTCCACTTTGTAACATCGACGGCGTCGCTAAAACAACGCATGGACCCGTGTTCCCATCCAGATCGCTCGCTCTGTTTAAATTCTGCACGTGTTTAAAATTGAACGGATTTTTCTCCTCGAATTGTCTCTTAATGTCCGCATTCAAGACGTTTATATACGTCTCATACACAGTCATCGCTTTCCTTGCCAACGCGCTCGCTTGGTACACCGGCACATGACCCATTTCTGGATGTTTCTCCCAATAATCCTCCAAAATCAAAAGCAGCTCCTGTGCGCGTCCTAACGCCACCACTGGCAACAAACACTTCCCTCCTCTCCCTAAAATCCCGTGAATCTTATCCGTGAACCTCGCCTCTCTTTCCTCTTTCGGCGTGTGTGGACTGACACCGTACGTGCT
>Ga0310343_10001174_pt1 | contig 13254 bp, 14 predicted proteins | sample HC15DNA2025_MG_FD_203519 | JGI IMG/M metagenome (GOLD analysis project Ga0310343, IMG submission 203519) | Marine microbial communities from station ALOHA, North Pacific Subtropical Gyre - HC15-DNA-20-25_MG | ecosystem: Environmental > Aquatic > Marine > Oceanic | place: Pacific Ocean: North... | reverse complement strand
AAGGGGTTACTCGAGGGTCTTAGCCCTGGATACCCGTGATCTTGACTTCAGTAAACCACTGACGGTGGCCCTGACGCTTCATGGAATGCTTCCGACGACGGAACTTGATGATCTGGACCTTGTCGTGACGGCCGTGACTAACCACTTCCGCAGTCACTTTGGCGCCATCTACAACCGGCGCACCAACCTGAACCTTCTCACCATCAGCGATCAGCAGGACGCGGTCAAACTCGACGTTGCCGCCGGTTTCCACTTCCAGCTTTTCCAGCTTCAGAGTTTCGCCTTCTTTTACACGGTGCTGCTTACCACCGCTAACAATAACTGCGTACATTAACGTTCTCCGCGATTGACCCATCCCTGCTCTTATCCACCTGGTTCTAAGGGAAGCGCTTCGGCAACCCTATAGCAGGGAGCGCAGGTTGGGATGAGTTGGGCGCGTGATTGTACGAAAACCGCCGCTGCTTTACAAGCCAAGTTGACACCGATCACAGCAATACCTAGCATTGCGGCACCCGCCTATTTTTCCAACGAAAACACCAGACAAGGGATCGGACCAGCCGCATGACAGCCCAGCGTATATACGACACCGTCGCGGACGACTTCAGCCGCGTCAACGACCTGATCATCAAGCGGTTGTCATCCGACGTTCCCCTGGTCGAGAAAATCGCCCAGTATATTATTGAAAGTGGCGGAAAACGCCTGAGGCCATTGCTGGTCCTACTCTCAAGCCGCGCGCTGGGCTATGAAAGGGACGATCACCTGAAGCTGGCCGCGGTCATCGAATTCCTGCACACCGCAACCCTCCTGCACGATGATGTGGTGGACACCTCAGACATGCGCCGCGGCCGCAGCACTGCCAATGCACGCTGGGGCAACGCACCCAGCGTACTTGTAGGTGATTTCCTCTACGCCCGGGCCTTCGAGATGATGGTGGAGCTCCAGAATCTGAAAATCATGGATGTGCTGTCACATGCCACGGCCGTGATAGCCGAGGGGGAAGTCCTTCAGTTGATGAACGTCAAGAACCCGGACGTTAGCGAAGACAAATACATGGAAGTGATTCACAACAAGACCGCCATGCTGTTCGAAGCGGCGTCCCACACCGGCGCGCTGTTGGCGGGCGCAAAGGAAAACCAGGAACAGGCAATGAGCGCTTATGGCAAACACCTGGGCCTGGCGTTCCAACTGGTGGATGATGTACTGGATTATCGCGGCGATGCGGACGCCATGGGCAAGAATGTTGGCGACGACCTGGCCGAAGGCAAACCCACTCTCCCGTTAATCTACGCCATGGCTAACGGCAGTGATGAGGAAAAACACCTGATACGTCAAGCCGTCCGCAAGGGTGGACTGGACGACCTGCCCAGAATCCTCGACATCGTGAACCGTTCGGGCGCACTGGAATACACCATGAAACGCGCGAAAGCAGAAGCCCAGGCAGCCCTCGACTGCCTGAAAGACATTCCCGAATCTGACCACCGGAGTGCGCTTACACTACTGACCGAAGTTGCGGTCGCGCGGGTCAGTTGATCACTCCCAGACAGCCCTAACCCTCAAAGTCGGGCCCCAGCGCTTCCCGGTTGTGGGCAGACGTAAAATCCAGCCTTGGCCCCACCGGCACAATCTGCGTCGGATTGACCGTGCGCTGACTGACATAGTAATGCCGCTTGATCTGCTGAATGTCCACCGTATCCGCCACGCCGGGTACTTGATAGAGATCCCGCAGATACCTGGAGAGCGCCGGAAAGTCCGCAATTCGCTGACGATTGCATTTGAAATGACTGAAATACACGGCATCGAAACGAATCAACGTGGTAAACAACCGCCAATCCGCCTCAGTCAACCGATTGCCAGCCAGGTAACGCTGCCCTGAAAGGCGATCCTCCAACCAATCAAGAGACTCAAACAACGCCCCGTACGCCTCTTCATATTTATCCTGGACAGTCGCAAACCCGGCCTTGTAAACGCCGTTGTTCACCGTGTGGTAAACCCGCTCGTTCACCTCTTCGATCTCACCGCGCAGTTCTTCGGGGTGAAAATCCAGGTCGCTCCGAACACCCTTGAGCCCATCAAATGCCGAGTTAAACATGCGGATAATATCCGCCGACTCATTACTGACAATTGTCTGCTTTTCCTTATCCCACAGCGTCGGCACCGTCACCCGCCCGGAATAATTCGGCGCCGCCTTCAAGTACACCTCGTACATGAACCTTGCACCATTAACATCATCTCGATGCGCAGCCTCATCCGGCCGGAACTCCCAGCCGTTCTCCACCATATTCGGGTGCACAACCGACACTGAGATATGTTCGTCCAGCCCCTTGAGCGCCCGGAAAATCAACGTTCGATGCGCCCAGGGACACGCCATCGACACATAAAGGTGATACCGGCCCGACTCCGCCGGAAAGCCACCCTCCCCGGCCGGTCCGGGCGAACCATCCGCGGTCACCCAGCTCCGGAACCGGGCGGCCTCACGTTCAAACTTGCCGCCGGTTTTCGAGGTGTCGTACCACTGATCGTGCCATTTGCCATCTACAAGCAGTCCCATAAGACCTCCACTGAACGCATATTTTGCAGCTTGAGTGGGCGGTGTGCACTCTGTTGATCAAGGGAATCGGGGCAGGCCTTCGCAAACCGTGCATTGCCATGGATGGCAATGCCGAGCCCCCATGGATGGGTTCACGGCGTGTTTGTGAAGGCCTGCCCCGATTCCCGAGCCCCCAAACTGGCCCACGAGAAATTAGAGGAAGAATACCGGCCACCCTGCTACGCTCTCAAACAATCAATTCTGGCCAACACAATCAGATAATTCGAACATGCATACAGCCATCACCATAGACGCCCTCAAAGTCTTGGATGCCATCGACCGAAAAGGCAGCTTCGCTGGCGCCGCCAACGAACTCTTCCGAGTTCCTTCGGCTATCAGTTACACCGTCCAGAAACTCGAAGAAGACCTCAACGTCGCCATCTTCGATCGCACGGGCCACCGAGCAGCCCTCACCCCAGCCGGGCGCTATCTGCTGGAAGAAGGCCGTACCCTCCTGGAAGCTGCTGAAAACCTGGCCCACACTACCCGCCAGGTGGCGCAAGGCTGGGAAACCCGACTGCGAATCGGATTCAACTCCCTGTTACCAGCCGAATGCCTGTTTCCCGCTGTCAAAGAGTTCTATGCATTAGACGTACCTGTGGAGGTACAGCTGGTGGAAGAGGTTTTCGCGGGCTCCTGGGATGCCCTCCAAAGTCGACGAATCGACCTGATTGTTGGCGCCGACCAAGTGAGCAAACCCGCAGGCTCGTTCACAACCAAGCCACTTGGCGACATGGCCTTCGTCTACGCAGTCGCTCCTGACCACCCTCTGACACGGGCCTCTCAGCCTCTGAAAGAGGAGGATATTGCTCGCTTCCCCGCAGCTGTAGCCGCAGACACCTCCCGCTCCCTACCCCCCGGCCACGCCGGCATATTCCGCCGTCAGCGAACCGTGACCGTTGCCAATATCCACCAGAAGATCGCTGTGCAGGAAACCGGCCTCGCCGTCGGTTGGCTCCCGGAGGCGCGCGTGCGTGAACAACTTGCAAGTGGCAGCTTGATAGCGCTCAAAGTCCACGAACCCAGGCAGGCTATCCAGCTCCATCTGGCCCGCCACGCTGAGGATCAGGGCAAGGCACTGATGTGGTTCTGGGAAAAGCTGGGGGATTCTCCAGACATTGCTGCCTGGCTGCAGCCCTGAATGACCGCCCAAAATAGTCCTGACTTCACAACACGGGTCTCCGGGGCAAAACGGCCAACAGAATAGTGGCACAGTCGTTTATACTGCCCCCACGCAAGAACCTGTGAACGGAGCTCAAACCATGCGGCAGCTGTCGGAGCTGGATGCCTCATTCCTGTATCTGGAGTCAGAAACCGCCCCCATGCACATTGGCGGCATCTATCTTTTTGATGCCCGAGAACGCGACAAACCGCTGGCCTTCAGCACTTTTGTCGCCTATCTGCGAAGCCGGCTCCATGTGGTCCCTCTCTTCCGCCAGCGCCTGAAGGAAATACCCATGCGGCTGGGGCGCCCCTACTGGATTGATGATCCAGACTTCAGTATCGAGCGGCACCTGGCTTATGTGAACCTCGGCAACCACGGCAAAGTCGACAGCCTGATGGGGCTGGCCTCTCGAATTCTGGAAGAACCACTTAAACGGGATCGCCCACTATGGCACATTACTTTTGTCGACGGATTCCAACTCGACGACGATGCAGACAGCAAGAGTTTTGCGCTGATCGTGAAGCTTCACCATGCCGCCATTGATGCGTTCAGTGGCGAGGAAATCATTGGCAAACTTCTGGAATACTCACCGAAGGCGAGAGCGATAGAAACACCGCGCCCCTGGTACCCACAGCCGGAACCGTCGGAAGAAAGGGTCATTCTCCAGACCGGTGCCAACCTGCTACGCAAGCCCTTGCAAATGACATCCCTCGCCATAAGTGCGGTCGAAGCCACCGCTCGCGGACTTATACAAAAGCAGATGCGAAAGCTGCCGTTGCCATTCCCCCTGTTTTCCGCGCCTCACAGCCCGTTTAACCGCCAGATCACTGCCAACCGCAAGATCGTTTCCGCCAGCCTGGAACTGTCCCGGCTAAAAGCCATCAAGGCAACACTCGGTGATGTAACCCTGAACGACGTCGTCCTTGGCCTATGCGCTGAAACCTTAAGTCGATACCTGGACAGGAACAATGCCACAACCGAACGCTCTCTGGTGGCGATGACTCCCATTTCCGTGCGTTCAAGCAGCCTTCGTAAGGCCACCGGTAACCAGATGTCCGCCATGCTACTGGACCTGGCCACCACCGAGCCCAATCCCGCCGAACGAATTCGGCGCATACACTGGAATGCGGTGGAATCCGAGCCCTACCGTGAAGCCATTGCAGCAGACAGGCTGACCGAACTCCTGCCTTCCACCATGCTGGCACTCTCAGCGAGACTGTATTCAGAACTGCAGATTGCGCAACGATACCAGCCGGTATTCAACCTTCCGATCACCAACGTACCCGGGCCACAGGTGCCGCTGTACTTACAAGGTTCACGGTTGGTGAGGCAGTTCAACTCCGCCCCACTGTTCGACAGCATGGGATTGGTGATTGTCGCAGTGAGTTATCAGGGCAGTCTGACCATCAATTTCACTCTGTGCCCCGACGTAGTGGCGGACGGCGACTCTCTGCCGGAATTGCTTGAAAACAGCCTGAAATCGATCGAATCGGCGGCTGAGACTCTGCCACCGTTTGAAGAAGACACGCACGAGTACCCTGATAGTTACCCGACGCTGACTGACGAGGCACTGAATGTGATGGAAGGTGCTCTGCGGAAAACGTTCAGGCGATTTCGCAACTGAACGGCAGTGACGAGCGGCGGAACCGCCACTCGTCAGGATTGCGGGTTACTCGAAGGCCCAACGCAGGAACGCTCGTCGCTCTTCCTCACTGGCCTGCCCCCAAAGCGACTTGAGCTCTCCCAGAGTGCCCACTGAGTCGGCACTGGCGTCTCCGACACTTTCTCCTTCGCCACCTGAGCCGACTGGTGCCCTTGCCGCCGTTCGGGTGCCGGCAGGTTGGCCGTCCCAGGCGCTGGTGGTGGCTACAACATTACCGGACCCATCAACCACATCAGCCGTGAAATTGTTGGCGAACGCCTCGGCATCGCTCTTGTTGGCGGGAGGCTCGAAACTGAAACGGTAGGTATCACCCGGTTGCGCATTGATCATCACTGCCTGGGGCGCTGTTTCAACAACGTGCACTTTGGATTCGCCGTTGCGAACAACACCACTTTTGGCCCAGATCGTCTTGTAGGTGAATACAACCTGGTTCTCACCCGGCAATAGCTCATAATCCAGAGCCAGATCATCCATCAGAAAATTGCCGAGCCTGCGACCGTTCACCTGTTGCACCCGGATCTCACCAGGGGATTCGAGTACGGCGGTCTGCGAGGCGTCGACAGTGTCGCCCTCCCAGGTTTTGACGTTGCTCATGGTGGAGCTGCATCCGGCGATCAAAATCACAGCCATAATGCCTGCTGCACCGAAGCGTACTTTCTTGAAAGAGGCAAAAACGTGATAGATACTCATGCTATATCCTTGTGCTGTTCGCCAGTTTCCACTGGCGGATAATCACTTGTGGTTGAAAGGCATTTTGAAGAGTGGCCGAGCCAAGGGCAAGACATGCAGCCTGTTTACAGTAACCCGATGACACTCCGGTTACGCGGAAGGCATCAAGTCTACCCAAAAAATGTAAAAAAATGTTGAATTCGGCGGGAATTGATTTAATTTTAAACAGTCAGTGCATTGAAATAGCGCCTACCCGGTGTCAAAAACGCACCGAAGGGCTCAGGAGACAACATGGATACCCAACGTCGGTCCGGAGAAAACGGCCCCGCACCGTTCCGAAGCAGTCGGTTCTTCTGCGTCGGAAGCAAGTGGTATTTCACCACCCGGGAGGGCTTCGACAGCGGCCCCTTTGCCTCCCGGCAACGCGCAGAAACCGGCCTCAGGCGTTTTCTGCATGTTGTGCGACTTCTTCCAGAAGAGCAACAGGTCCACTGACCAGGACTGTCCTCCAGTCTCGTAACGGTGTTCAGACAATGACCGGCATCAACCACCGGTCAATGGCGAACAGGCACAGTAACGCCATGAAACCCGCCACGACATCGTCCACCATGATACCCAGCCCGCCTGGCAAGTACTCATCCAACCAACTAATCGGCCAGGGTTTCAGCACATCGAAAAGCCTAAACAACGTGAAGGCCATCAGAATGCCGTAAATGTTGTCCGGGATAAGCGCCAGCGCGATCCACATGCCCACAAATTCGTCCCAAACGATGCCCCCATGATCGTGGACCTTTAGATCTGCCGCTGTCTTGCCACACAGCCAGATCCCAACCACGAAAGCCAACAGGACAATTACCCAGTATGCGACGGGCGGCAACCAGGCAAAGCAGAACCAGACGGGAATCGCCGCAAAGCTACCCCAGGTACCGGGTGCCCTGGCTGCTGTCCCACTGCCAAACCCAAACGCCAACAGGTGGACGGGATTACGGAGAAACCCTGGCGGCAGCAGAGCTTCAGTGAGCTCCGGTTCCTGAAGGTTGTCGTCGCTGCTCATGAATCAGTTCCTGAAATGGTCGTACCCTCCCGCCGACAGGTTCTCAGCATGATCTCCCCAGTCAATGGTTACACCCTCACCGGCAACAACCTCGCCAATAATGGTCAACTCACGCCGAACATCCTCGGAGAGAGCAGCCCAAACCTGTGGAGGCACTGTAACGCATAACTCGTAATCGTCCCCCGCGTTCAACGCCAGACCGGCAGCAGACCGGCCCACAAGGCGCTTCAGGTGCTGCGACAGCGGCAGCCGACCCACATCGATACTGGCCCCAACGTCAGAGGCCTCAAGAATATGCCCCAGGTCTGCCACCAGGCCGTCAGATACATCCACCGCTGCTGTGGCGAATCCGCGCAGAGCCTTGCCAAGCGCAAGCCTGGGCTCCGGAAAATGATATCTTTTCAGGACCGCCTGCACCTCCGTCCCGGGGCTATCATTCTCAAGGTAGTCCAATGCCGCTCCAGCTTCTCCCAGCGTTCCGGAAACGCAGATGAAGTCTCCCACATTTGCTCCAGACCTCAGGATGGCTTCACCTTTAGGTACCGTACCGTGAACCTGCATGCTCAGAGTCAGCGGGCCACGCGTGGTGTCACCGCCAGCCAGCGACAGCCCGAAACGTCTGGCCGCACTTGCCAGCCCGTGAGCATAGGCGCTCAGCCAGCCTGGGTCGGCATCGGGAAGGGTTAACGCGAGAGTAAAGCACACCGGATCGGCCCCCATGGCTGCGAGATCACTCGCGGCCACGGCAAGGCTCCGCCAACCCAGCTTTTCGGGATCGTAGTGGTGGGGAAAATGCACGCCCCCGACCAGAGCGTCCACCGAAAAGACCAGGTCCAGGCCTGCTCCAACACGCTGTATGGCGCAGTCATCACCAGGCCCCAACAGAACCGATGAGGCGTTTCCGACCTCGGCGATGGGGAAGAAATAACGGCGGATCAGCTCGAATTCACCCATCACTCAGCGGGGACGGGTCTCAGCCAGTCGCAGTCGGTGACTGAGCTTGTCCAGAAGACTGTTGACAAACTTATGACCTTCGGTGCCACCAAACCTCTTGGCCATCTCGATGCCTTCGTTGATCACCACCTTGTATGGAACGTCCAGCCGATGTTTGAGCTCGTACGCACCCAGGCGTACGATCGCCAGTTCAATGGCATCAACCTCATGGATCGGGCGATCAAGGAATGGCTCCAACAGGCGGTCTAGCTCAGCCTGCTCCCGGTGAACACCCCGGAGGAGATCGCGGAAATAGGCCGCATCCACTTTCGACATGTCGTTGTCGACAATGAATTCGGACTCGATATCGGTGATCGAGCTCTTGCTGAAGTGGCGCTGGTAAAGGCCCTGCATCGCAAGAGCCCGAGCTCTGCGTCTATCGCCTGCCTTGGGTTGACCGGCGGGGGCCGGTTGCGCGGCACTGTCTTCCGATGCGCTCATTATTCACCCAGCTTTTTGAAGAGGCTGACCATTTCCAGGGCCGTAATCGCCGCTTCGGCGCCTTTGTTACCGGCTTTGGTGCCCGCCCGCTCGATTGCCTGCTCAATGGAATCGACCGTTAACACGCCGAACGTCACCGGCACATCCGTTTCGAGACTAACCGCACCCAGACCGCTGGAGGCTTCACCTGCCACATAGTCGAAATGTGGCGTACCACCCCGAATAACCGCACCCAGAGCAACAATCGCATCGTAATTGCCAGTTTCCGCCACACGCTTGACCGCAAGCGGCATCTCATAGGCGCCGGGAACCCGTACAACCGTGATATCGGAATCGGCAATACCGTGACGACGCAAGGTATCAACCGCACCCTCCACCAGGCTCTCAACCACAAAGCCGTTGAAACGGCCAACAACCAGTGCGTATTTTCCGCTGCAGTGAGTGAAATCGCCTTCTATTACTTTAATATCTGCCATGCATGGCTCCTTCTTGGCAGCCCCGCCGTTACGATACGGGCCTGCCGGGGTTCATTATTCGGGTGTGTAGGGCACGTATTCCACAACTTCCAGCTCGAATCCGGAAATGGCAGAAAACTTGATGGGCGGGCTCAGCAGGCGCATTTTGCCAACACCGAGATCCCTTAGAATCTGTGAGCCGGTACCAACGGTAAAATAGACACCGGAGCTGCCCTTACCCGCAGACTTTTTATCCTGCTCGAAAAATTCGTGGATACGATCTTCAAGATTGTAGCTGTCTTCGGCGCTATTGAGCAGGACAACGACGCCTCGACCTTCACTCGCCACCTTCTCCAGAGCATGATGCAATGGCCAGCTCCGGGAGTCGGCGCGGCGGGCACCGAGCAGGTCGCGCAGAGTATCGGTGATGTGCACACGCACCAGCACCGGGTCTTCGGCCGCAATATCCCCCATCACCATGGCCAGGTGGGTGGAACCCTGGATATTGTCGCGATAGGTGCGCAAGTTGAAGACACCGTACTCGGTATCCAGGTCGTACTGCTCCACGCACTCAATGGTGCGCTCGTTCAATGTCCGATAGTGGATCAGATCCGCAATCGTACCGATCTTCAGGTCGTGAGCTTCAGCAAATTTTTCCAGATCTTCACGTCGGGCCATGGACCCATCGTCGTTCATGATTTCGCAGATCACGCCAGCGGGCTCACAGCCGGCGAGGGCTGCCAGATCACAGGATGCTTCGGTATGGCCGGCGCGGCTGAGCACCCCGCCCGGATCCGACATCAGCGGGAAAATATGGCCTGGCTGAACCAGATCAGACGCTTTTGCATCGCGGGCAACAGCAGCCTGGACAGTTCGCGCACGGTCGGCGGCCGAGATACCAGTCGTTACCCCTTCAGTCGCTTCGATGGACAGGGTGAACTTGGTGCCAAAACCCGATGCATTCTGCTGCACCATCAACGGCAGGCCGAGCTGTTCGCAACGATGGCGCGTCATCGGCATGCAAATCAGCCCCCGACCGAAGCGGGCCATGAAGTTGATAGCCTCTGGCGTACAATGCTCTGCGGCCATCACTAGGTCACCTTCGTTTTCCCGGTCCTCATCATCCATCAGGATAACCATCTTGCCCTGACGGATATCGTCGATAATGTCTTTAATGCTGTTCAGTGCCATACCGTATTTGCATCCTGTTGGTCCGCCCGCCCCAATGTCGGTGCCGGCAGCCATGAATTTAGTAACCGTTACCCCGGCGCGAGGATCAATCGTTGGTCCTCGCCCAGCTGACGGCGATCCAGCACTTTCCATTGCACTTTGTCCGCCATGGATTCCAGCGGCAGATTGGCCGTGGGCCGGCCAGTACTGCCCAGGAACACCGGCGCCTGATAGAGCCACAACTCGTCGACCAGACGCTCACTGATAAATGTACCGGCCAGCGTTGGGCCAGCTTCCACCAACAATTCGTTGATGCCCAACTCCCCCAGTGAGTCGAGCAACTCGCGAACATCAATTCCATTGTCCTTCCAGGCCACACCCGTCAGGCCCACGCCCAATGCGGCAAGGTCCTGAGCCGGCGCGGTTGCCAGTGTTGGGGAGGCGCAATACACCTGGACATTACCACCCTGCAGGATCGTAGCGCCCGGAGGCGTACGCGCGTCCCGGTCCGCGATCACGCGCAGGGGCTGGCGGGACGGTTCCGTAGCATCGCCAATGTCACCCAACTCTGTCCGACGAACGGTTAGTGAAGGGTTATCAGCCAGCACCGTGCCGACCCCTGTCAGGATGGCATCGCTGATGGCCCTGAGACGCTGGACATCGCGGCGGGACTCCGAGCCGGTAATCCACTGACTTTCGCCGGAGGCCATGGCCGTCCTGCCGTCAAGACTCGCAGCCATTTTAAGCCGGACATAGGGCCTGCCGACGTTCATTCGTTTCATGAAGCCGGGATTCAATCGCACAGCCTCTTCCGCCAGCAGGCCTTCCGTTACACGAACCCCCGCCTCTCGGAGCATATCCAGGCCGCGACCGGATACCGAGGGATTGGGATCCTTGGTTGCCGCAAACACGTGGGCGATGCCTGCTTCTATCAGCGCTTTGGCGCAAGGCGGAGTACGGCCAAAATGACTACAGGGCTCCAGCGTGACATAGGCCGTTGCGCCACGGGCATCCGGCCCGGCCAGGCTTAGTGCGCGCGCTTCTGCGTGAGCCTCGCCCGCTCGCTCATGCCAGCCTTCACCCAAAATCCTGCTACCTCGGGCGATGACGCACCCCACCCGCGGGTTGGGATGTGTCGAATAGCGACCACGCCAGGCAAGCTGCACCGCCCGTGCCATAAAGGCCGTGTCCTGAGCGTCGATCATGCCTGCCCTTCGGAAGAATGGTTATCCGCCAGGGCCTTGGCTACATCCACCGGGTCTTCACCCGAGGTCGCCGAAAGGCGCTCAATCTCTTCCTTGAACTCGTTAACGTCCTGAAAGCTGCGGTACACCGACGCGAAGCGCACGTAGGCCACTTTGTCCAATTGACGCAACTCGGTCATCACTTCTTCACCGAGTTGCATGGACTTGACCTCACGCTCTCCGGTAGCCCGTAACCGGAATCGGATGCGATTAAGTGCCGCCTCGATTTCCTCGATGCTCACAGGACGTTTTTCCAGGGCTTTCATCAGACCGGCCCGGAGTTTTTCCTCATCGAAAGGCTGACGGGTGCCGTCCTGCTTGACCACCCGAGGCATCACAAGCTCAGCTGACTCGAACGTTGTAAAACGCTCACGGCAGGACAGACACTCCCTGCGGCGACGCACCTGATCACCCTCGGCAACCAGCCGGGAGTCGATTACCTTGGTATCCGCTTCACCACAGAAAGGACAATGCATACTCAGAAGCTCCTGCAAACCATCGGGCCAGGCAACAAGGCCTGCCCGAGGGCGCAATCAGGCTGTTTAGCCGGCGTAAACCGGGAACCGCGAACACAGGCCTTCAACCTGCTCACGAACCCGGTCATTGACGGATTCATCTTCCAGGTTATCCAGGATATCGCACATCCAGCCAGCCAGATCGCGACACTCGGATTCACCGAAACCACGGGTGGTCACCGCAGGCGTACCGATGCGCAGGCCAGAGGTTACGAACGGCGAACGCGGATCGTTAGGTACTGCGTTCTTGTTCACGGTGATGTGCGCCCGGCCCAAGGCTGCGTCTGCATCCTTACCGGTGATGTCCTGCTTGATCAGGCTGACCAGGAACAGGTGATTCTCTGTACCACCGGAAATCACATCGAATCCGCGGGAGACAAACACCTCAGCCATGGCCTTGGCATTCTTGATCACCTGTTTCTGATACACCTTGAACTCGTCGCTCATGGCTTCCTTGAAACAAACCGCCTTGGCAGCAATAACATGCATCAAGGGGCCGCCCTGACCGCCAGGGAACACGGCAGAGTTAAGCTTCTTCTGCAAGTCGGCGTCGTCACAGGCCAGAATCAGGCCACCGCGGGGGCCACGCAGGGTCTTATGGGTAGTCGTCGCAACCACGTGGGCATGGGGGACCGGGTCTGGATAAACACCAGCAGCCACAAGACCTGCCACGTGGGCCATATCCACGAACAGATAGGCGCCAACCTTATCGGCAATCGCGCGGAATCGGGCAAAATCCAGTTCCTGGGAGTAGGCGGAGAAACCGGCGATGATCATCTTGGGTTTGTGCTCAACGGCAAGGCTTTCCACCTCATCGTAATCAATCAGGCCAGTGTCCGGGTTCAGGCCATACTGGACAGCGTTGTAGATCTTGCCGGAAAAGTTGACACTGGCACCATGGGTCAGGTGCCCGCCATGGGCCAGACTCATGCCCAGAACCGTGTCGCCCGGCTTGAGCAGTGCCATGAATACGGCAGAGTTGGCCTGTGAGCCGGAATGCGGCTGCACATTGGCGTAGGCAGCACCAAACAGTTCTTTGGCGCGGGTGATGGCCAGATCCTCTGCAATGTCGACGAATTCGCAGCCACCGTAATAGCGCTTGCCGGGATACCCTTCAGCGTACTTGTTGGTCAGCGCGCTGCCCTGGGCTTCCATCACCCTGGGGCTGGTATAATTTTCAGACGCGATCAGCTCGATATGAGCCTCCTGGCGTTTCTCTTCCGCCTGCATGGCGTTCCAGAGCTCGTCGTCAAAGCCGGCGATTTTCATATCACGATTAAACATGGATGCGCTGCCCC
>Ga0310343_10001168_pt1 | contig 13285 bp, 16 predicted proteins | sample HC15DNA2025_MG_FD_203519 | JGI IMG/M metagenome (GOLD analysis project Ga0310343, IMG submission 203519) | Marine microbial communities from station ALOHA, North Pacific Subtropical Gyre - HC15-DNA-20-25_MG | ecosystem: Environmental > Aquatic > Marine > Oceanic | place: Pacific Ocean: North... | reverse complement strand
CCTCAAAAGATTCAAAGTCAGATAGTGATATATTATCTGCTCCATTATTTGTATGTATTAAAACAAGATCTTCGTTCACTGCTTTGAATCCATAGAACTCACGACTTGCTAATCCAGATAATTGTGATCCATCACCCTTAAATTGTGTTGCTGTGACCACACCTGTGAACACTGCTGCTCCTGAATTGTAAATTGTTGAACCAGCACCAATCGGTGTGTCAGCACCAAGAACATTAACACCAGCGACCTCAACTCCAGCACTATGTAAGTTTGATGAACCAGTCTTAAAATTAGTTGCAGTTGTGACACCACTGATATTTAAATTACCAGAGTGGTCTAATACTAATCTTTCAGTCGAATCAAAATTATACAATGAGAAACGATTATCAACACCTGCTGGAGTGGTGATACTTGTGATTCCTGATATGCTTTTTAAACTAATCTGTGACATAATCTTATTTATTACACAACAACATAATTACCATCAATTGATATCGTACCCTCAATATTTACAGGACCAACCATCAGTCCATTAAAATTAGTGCCAATATAATGATCACCACTCACTAGATTATCCATCAGTATCATACCATTACTAACATACATTCCTCTCGCAGAATTACCTATGCCTTGTAAGTCTGCATCATCAGTGCTTGTAGTTCCAATACCAACTATTTGTGATGTTGTTTGAATACCAGTGATAGATGTAGTGAATGCACCAGCTCCACCACCTCCACCTTGAATGCTGATATCAACTGTTGTGCCATTGACTGCAAATGTATTTCCAGTTCCTACAAAATTAAGTTGTGTGATACCCGCACCAATCTGAAATCCACCAGATTGAATACCGACTTGCGATGCTCCGTGAAATGCTGTTGCTGTTACTACACCAGATGATATTATACCCTTTCTTGCTGTGATTAAACCTACTGAATCAATATTTGTTACATCTTCGTAAGTTAATGTTCCACCAATCGTGACATTACCAGTAAAAGTTGCAGCACCAGAAACATTGATACTATCAAAAGGACCATCAAACTTAGTTGCAGTGATGATTCCTGTTGAATGTATATTGTGACTGTCTATGTTGGCTTGAGTATGAATACCTGGACCAACAACTCTGGTAAATGACATTATATTTTTTTAGTTATTTATAGACTAGATTCATCCTCTATGAGTTTAGCCTTTAATGCAGATTTCACATCAGGAGTCCACACAGCATTGCATATCGCTTGTACTTCTGCTGGTTGTTCTGATATGTCAGTATCAACAAAATTCTGAGATTCATCTAAAAGACCAGCTTGCAAGGAATATCTATTAAAAGTTCTTGAACCAGGAATTTCTACACCATCTCTTTTAATGACTGTAGCTTTTCTTACCTGTATATATTTGTACTGTGAAACGATCTCTATTTTGTCGTATTCAGTTGATTCAGTTAATGCCATTAGGATTAATCTCCGATTAAAACAGTTTTATGGTGCTTAGTTTTAAGACGTAGCTTCGGTCTTATGATGTTTGATAATTAAACGCAAATGTGATACTACCAGATGATTGCACCACCGAACTGTGTCTTAAATAATCCCAAGATCCTGTTGAGAGAGAAGATACCATGAAACGGACAGTTGTACCAGAAACATAACAATCACACATCTTGTCAAATTGATTGTTTTTAGAAGCACTAACAGAACCTCTACCACTGTTGCCACCACTATTACTAAATGGTAATCCATTTACTACTATTGCATTACTAGAAGATGTATCACTAATCGCAGTTATACTTCCACCACCAATAACCAATTTACCAATTTTGACATACCACGGATTGTTAATGTTTGCACTTCCACTGTTAATTGAACCTGTCCATTCTCCAGATTCATAATCATCAAGCAATTCAGATCGACTACTACTACCAGTACCATCAGCGGTTGCTGAGAAGTCAATACCGTTTCCAGAGTTGAAGCTAATATTACTTGCTCCACCAGCAGCAACTGTTGTCCAAGTTGGTGCTGAACTACTACCTTGACTTGTTAATACCTGACCTGATGTTCCATAATTTGCACCAGCAATTCCTAGTTGACCATGCCTTCCGAATCTAAATCTTTCACCGCCATGAACACTGAACTGCATAAATGTGTTACCATTCTCATTGTTAGGATCACAATTAAACATGAATATTGCATTATCAGAAGCAATATGATTATCAATATTTCCACTACTATCTTTAAAGTCTATTTTTCCTGAGTAACTACTTCCTTTACCCTTGATACTTAAAACAGTATCATTACCACTTGCATTAGCCGTAGGTGACGTATCATTAAACCCAAAATCACCATTTGATGCGATGCGAAGTCTTTCATTACCTTCAGTTTCAACTTTAAAATGTCCGTCTGAACCTGTATCAACTACCTCTGCTTTTGTATTACCTTCATTTATTGCATCAGAATTAATTGTACTCCAAGTTGCTGCACTACCTGAACCACCACTTGTTAATACTTGTCCCGATGTTCCATAGTTAGCACCACCAATACCTAACTGACCTGAACTACCGACTCTAAATTTTTCGCTACCACCAATCTGAAGAAGAAGATTTGATGTAGCATTTACATTACCTGTTAAATTTCCAACGAAAGTTGTTGCAGTTGCAACACCTGCATTACCTAATTGTATTCCACTACCAATATTAAGATGTCCAGCAGTAAAATTACCAGGTGTTGTAAAAGCAGGTGCAGTAATTATTCCAGCATAATTTACACCAGACAGTAAATCAATCGTGCCATCTGATGCGGTTATCCTATCATTATTATTAACACCACTAATTACTATCGCCATTTTAGTTATTAACCATATAAAGCTGCTATTTCATCATCAGTTAATCCAAGTGCTTTTAATTTAGTTGTAGCTGCTGCTTTATCTGTTTCTTTTTTTGCAGCAGATGCAATAAGTTCTTCTTTTAAAGTTTTTGCAGAAGCAGCACAATCATTATAATCTTTTTCTTCATCAGAAGACATGGTTTCAACTTTCCAAGTTCCGTCTGTTTGTAATGTTGCTTTTTTCATTAGACTTTTGCTCCTAAAACAAGATATTTAAAATTAGCTGATGTAAAGTTATCTCCTCCCTGACCAAAAAACTGCACTCCTCTAACAGCATATGCATTCATATTGCAATTAGATCCATGATGATGGTACAAAGTAGTGCCACCTACCTGTGTTGCCTGAAAAAAATCAATAGTTTCTTTAGTGCTTGAATATGGATTCACATAAAATACTTCACATATTGAAGGACAATTATCTGCACTATCCCAATAATTATAAAATCCATAATTTGCATTAGTGTGACCTGCACGACTTGGTCCACCTGCACTATTTTCTTTTGTGTATGATCCTGAGTGTAAGTATACATTACCAGATTCAATTGATCCATCTGCTTTAATATAACGAACTTTCACCCAATCGTCCTCAGCCCAAGAATAATATAGTTTATAAAAATAATAAGTATCAGAAAATATATTATCAATATTGATAGATGCTGCACCTGGACCACTGCCTGATGCTATTACTGTCCAAGCACCTGCATCACCATATTCTAATCCATTTGCTGAAGCATTTACTTTTAGTGCTTTACCTGCAGCACCGATTGCAAGTCTTTCGTCAGCACTCGCTCCCCTTACAATTAAATCACCTTGAGTTGTAGTTGGTGAAGTTGCTTGTCCTTTTGCAAGATATTCCCAAGATGCGTGAGGTGTTCCTCCTGAAGATGGTGCGTTACCTGTGGTGTTAGCAACACACATATAAGATGACCCAACTGAACCATCAACATAGTATACAACGTCATCTGGAACATAAGCAGTTCCACCAGCGTATGTTCCTCGCCAATTAAATTTAATTTTGCCTAGATCTATCGTCGCCATTATACGGTCATTATTAAATTACCTGATGTATTTATACTGAAAGATAAACCTGATGGTCCGATAAAACTTTCTTCAAAGGCAACGTACGTTGCATTATCAATGTTATCAGCACCACTATTTGTCGTAGTTAACGATAAACTTTTTCCTATTCCAGTAAATCCATATACCTCTCGACTTGCTAATCCTGTTAAGTTTGCACCACTTCCTGAAAAACTTGTTGCAGTAATTACACCTGTAGCATTAATTTGATTTACTTCAAATCCCTGTGCATGTAAATTTTGAGTATGAAACTGTAAACCTTGTGTATGTCCTAGTGTTAATGCTGTTCCAACATTTACTACATTATCATCAATTGTAGTTGAACCTGAACCGAAGGTGACAACACCAACAAAGGTTGCCTGACCATTTGTTTCAATTGTAACACCAGTTCCAACTGTTATACCCTTTGATGTAGTGGATAATTTTTCACTGCCAGCGTTGTATAATTTTACCCAAGAGTTTGGATTGCATTGCACTGAGTGTGAAACATTTGTTGCTTGAAGTGATATAACTTGACCACCACCTCTGATGTATAGATTACCTGTAGTGTTATCAATAAATGAATGATTAGATGAACTTTGATGAAATATTTTTATATCTGGATTGCTTGCAGTATTTCCAATTTTTACTTCCTTATTATCAGGTATGAATATTCCTTCTCGTGCAGTTATAATACCAACTGCGTCTACATTCTTAACATCTTCATAAGTAAGTGTTCCACCAATTGATACGTTACCTGAAAAATCTGCAGATGTAGATTTTAATGTAGTAAATGTATGAATACCTGTATATACAGCTCCTGATGCTTGTGCTTGTATCTTTACATTACCACCAGAATCTTTTACCGAAGTTGCATCTATACCAGTTAAGTTTGCACCGCTACCAACAAAACTTGTTGCTGTAATAATACCAGATGAGTTTATATTTCTGGGTGTAATATCTCCAATCGTTATATGATCATCAGCATTTAATCCTACATTCCCTGTTCTTCCATAAAAACCAGTAACAGCACTGCTTGTTGCACCAGCAAAACCAAGATGTCTTACTTGAATTTCAACACCTAAAGCAGGTGCTGTGGTAAATTCTATTTGATTTGACTCACCAGAGACAACACTATATGATCTTGTTACTCCATCAGTTGTTGGATGTTGAATAACACCATTCAATGTAACCAATAAAGTTTGATTATTTGGTGCTATCTGTGAAAGAACGAATACCTTTGTAGAACCATCACCTGTGAAATTATCAACAACGTGTTCTTGAATATCAAATCTTCCTCTAGTCTCTCCAGTTAAACTACCAAAGAAAATATCATTTACTGTAGGTGCAGTTTTAAAAACAATAATGTCACGAACTTCAACAGCATATCCTTCAGTAAAATTATTTGCATCATTATTTGGTCTTTGAATTACATTATTAATAGCTATATTTAATTGTGTTGCATGATGAAAACGAGGACGATTACCATTACCATGAGTAATTCTAAACTTCGTATTTACACCATCAAATGCAACATTCAATGTATGAGATGTTCCACCGCCAACAGCGTTTAAATTGATTGCTGTTAGACTTGCAGCATTAGATGGATTTGTAGCAAGTTTAATTGTATGTGCAGTATCTTCAATCACATAATAAGCAGTCCCACTTGTAAGACCACCGATATTACTTCCACCACCATTATTATATACTACTCTTTGTCCCTGCACAAAACGATGCTTTAGAACTTTTATAGTTTCGTTCGCAGTTGATACCACACTTGATGCCGAACCATCAAAAGTCGCAGTGAAAGATGAGATATCATCTAATACTTTAAAATTATTAACGCTGTCTCCAACTATGTGTTGATTACCGAGATAAGGCATTATATTCTATGTTATGTAATTTCTTTCCAAGAAGTGGAAGACTCATCCCATTTATAATCTTTACCATCACTAGGATATGCAACTGGTGGTTCCCAAAAATATGTTGTTGAATTTAAAGTCCACGAAGCAAATGGTTGAGATTCACTAAAACCAATACCGTCGTAGGAACCTCCTATAGTAGCATAATTTTTTCTTAGTGCTTTTGATTGGTCACTACTAGGTGTGTTTGAATTTGGTTCATAATGAACACCACCTATAGTATTATAGGAAGTTTGAATCCATTCACCAGGACTCGTATCCACAAATGATGTAAAAAATTCTGGTTCTGCAATAATAACTTGCTCAACTATGCCATTTTTTACTTTTGCGTAATGTGCCATAACAATCTCCTATAATTGATATCTAATAATAAGGATTCCACCACTACCATTACTTCCTCGGTAGTAAGTACCAGTACTCCCACCAGTGCCACCACCACCGCTACCTCGGTTTGCAACTGCGTGGTTAGAGTTATTGCTTTGAGTTCCACCATTAGTTCCGTTACCACCAACACTAGATCCACCAGATCCACCAGGACCACTTCCGTCACCACCGCCACCGCCACCGCCAGCATAGAATGTTCCAAGTGATTTCCAATTTATTCCAGGTCCTCCAGATCCACCATTGGTAGAAGTTGCATTACCTCCACCTCCTCCTTTACCGCCACCGCCACCGCCAGCAGCTGGTGCTCCTGCTCCAGCACCAGAACCACCATTAGTACCTTGACCAGATGTTCCAGAACCAACAGAGCCTGATCTAAATCCTCCACCACCAGAACCACCACCTTGTCCAACTGTAGTTGCACCATTATCTAAACCAAATCCACCACCAATTGCTGTATTACTATTAAAGGTAGAATTTGATCCGTTTGTTCCTACATTACCACCACCGCTACGCTGTCCACCAGCACCACCACCACCGATGACAACTCCATAAGTTCCTACATTCAATGTAGCAGTACCATCAATAGCACCACCAGCACCAGCACCAGATCCGCCACCAGATCCATCATCACCAGATCCACCGCCACCGCCACCAGCAACGAGAAGAAACTCTGTAGATAAACTTGCAATCGTATTTACAAAATTTCCACTTGAAGTAAAGGTATGATATGTATATCCACCAGAGGTAGTTTTAGTTCCACCAGAGGGTAATGCAACTGCAGTCTTGTTTACTGTTCCAGAAGTTGAACCATCAGAGTTAGTAACCTTTATTGTAACAACATTTCCAGCAGTAACGTTATTATAAACTGATGATGGAACTGCAACTGTTGCTGCTGTATCTGAAGATGGTGTGACTGTAACATTTACATTAATATTATCAGCAGATTGGTTAAAATTAACAACTAAATTACTTGCTAAAAATCCAGTACCTGATAATGTAAGATTAGTAGCTGCTCCTGCAAAAATATTTCCAGATACAGAACTTAATACTGCTAATACAGCAGAAACTTTTGCCCAAGCTGACCCATCATAATACTCTAATACACCTGATGTCGTATTAAAAATAACTTGACCTTCTACTGCAGTTAAGGCATTTCTTTGGGTGGTGTTTATTCTAGTGAATCCAACACCATCACTACCCTTCATGAATGAAGATGTACCTGCTCCAACAAATATAGGCATCAGTTAACCTCCGTTAAATTAAATTTATATTTTTTGCCATTACGATTATTTAGAAGGAATAAATCATTTTCACCTTCTTGGATTGTGTAACTACCCCAAGTTCCATCAACAGAGTTTTTATCTCCCTCATTTGAATAATGCATATCAGCAGCGTATATATTTGCCCATCTTTTTGTTGATGATCCTAAATTTGATGCGTTATCTGCACCAGGTATTGTATGACCATCATTATCAACTTCAAGTTTTATTGCATTATCAATTTTAAATTCAATCTTACCATTTGAACCAGAGTCAACACACTCAATTGATGTGTCACCTTCAAAAATCTTATCAGCAACAATACCAGTTAGTTGTGCTCCATCACCTCTAAACGATAGTGCGGTGACTATACCAGTAGCACTTATTTGTTTTGTAAAAAATGTTGTGCCAGTAACTGTTGAAATTCCAGCAACTGTAAATGTTCCACCAACAGGAGTTGTTCCATCTAACGTATCTACATAAGTTTTGATTGCTTGTTGTGTTGGAACTTTTGTATCACTATTCTGTGACATAGTTCCGTCTGTAGAGAATTCATTAACAGCAGCACCTATCAGACCACCAACAGAACCTAGTCTTAATGATTCAAGACCAGACAAGTTGAATGCTGATGCATCCAACGTAACATTACCTGTTGCTTGGTCTACTTTAAATTGATCTCCAACATAGAAATTACCTAAATCATCTGTTGCTGTATAATAAACACGACCAGGATCGGTCTCGTTTGTCATTACTTGATAATCTTGATTTGGATTCTGAGTTGGGTTATTCGGCCAGTTTGTTGTATCTGTTCCACCAGTACCAACTTGTAAGAAGTCATGACCAGTTAATCTTACAAGACTAAACTCCTTTCTAACGGTTAAAGTAGTATTTGCAGGAACTGCAGTTGCTCTTGAGGTTGAAAAAACTATAACACGATATGTTACACTATTTGCTGTAACTGTGCTAACTGATTGTATTTGAAATGCGTTACCGTCAACTGATGCAAATTGTAGAGAGTCACCAGCGACAGGTATCGTAGCAAATGTAGTAACAAGTATCCTACCTGATTGGTTAACTTCAACAGATCCTGATGTGAGAGTTGCAGTCGCTCCTGATGAACCACCTGTAACTGTCTCACTTGCTTGGAATGTTCCTGACTTACTTACAATATAAATTCTCTTCGGTTCTGCTTGAACATTTACGACATATGCAGTTGCACCTGAAGTTCCACCAGTTATTTGTTCACCATCTTGAAAAGAAGTTGTGAGAACGTTTGTATAAACGAGCATCGTTCCCTTAACTGCTCCAGTATTTGCAGTTTCACCAGAGTCAAAACCAGCTGAATAAACAGCATACTCACCATATGCGTTACTTGAGTTGAGTGAACGTATTTTAGAACCACCTATCGCTGCAAATCCAACCGTACAATAATATGTAAATGTTGAAATCATTTCAGCATTTGAATTATTCTTCAAGAATATTCCTAATCCATCACTATGAACAGCAGTATAAGTATGGAATAACATACTGCGATTTCCAGAAGCATGAAGACCACCATCTAGGACTGCACCCGTTGCACCATTACCAAATGATGTTACGTTGTAAATGTAAGGTGATTTAGTTAAAATAGGACTTGCAGCGTTAAGAGCAAGATAAACTCCACCAATCGTTGCACTTTCTGGTTTATGTGCAGGACTACCAGGTACATAACCACCCATTCCATCCATCACAAGGTCTTGTAGAACAGTCGCATTACTCATTCTAAACATTGTGGAACGATTATTTTGAACTGAACCACCAGAATCTAAACCTGATGCTGGTTTAATTATTGTTGCTCTGAGACTATCTCCTGCAATTGTTGTATGAGCAGGGACTACAATCGGTAATTGTCCTTCTTCATATACACCTGCCTTGACAAAGATGATGGCAGGTGCTGCTGCACTTGGAGTTCCTATATTTGAACAGGCATATTTAATTGATGCAAACGCTCTATCTATTGAACCTCCAAATCCACTGGCATCAGTACCTGCTGATGAAACATAATATACATTTGCTACTGTACCACTATCACCATAAACTAAATCAGAACCATTTGATTTTAATATTTTACCTGACGCACCTAAACTTAATTTTTGTATTTGATTACTTGAATTGTAAAATAATATATCTCCTCTTGTTCCTGTGTTTATATTTGTACCACCATTTAAATTTAATTGAGCAGAACTAGATAGTGTAGTAATACCTGTCAAGTTCAAACCAGAACCAGTCAAATCAAGAGTATCACCTGATGCCAATTCTTGAAGTTGATTAGAACTTGTATTTAATACTAACGGAAATCTATTCGCCATTATATCATAAAAGCTTTCTTTTTATTTATGCTAGGTTAAAAGCGATGGGATGCACAGTTCCACTTCGATCTGTTACTGCCATTGACCTTCCATGTAAATCCATCAGATGAGCACCTGCTCTTGCACCGATTGTGAGGGTTGATAATGGATTCACATTTGTAGTAGCAAGGACTACACAAAAAAAGTTAGCACCTGATGTTGGTGCTGATGCAAAAGTTATTTGATCTTCTACAATTTGAAATGCAGAGATTGCCTCTTGAATTACACCACCTAGTGATACCAATAAAGTATATGGATTGCCAGCAAAAAATGGTTCACCACCAACCTTCAAGTCAAACGTAGTTTTAACATTATTAAATTGTGAACTTATATCATCCAGTTTTATAAATGAACCTGGTGATTGCTGACGACCAATATATGCCATCTAAATTTTAATCTTTTTTTCTATTTATAATCAAGATTCAACTGGTTCTGGATCTGCCACGGGTGGTTCGGGTGGAGCAGGTACTTCTTTTGGTAATTCAACACCAGTTTGTTGTAAGTATTCAATAATACCTTGAAGTTTTAAAAGCATATCCCTTTTATTTTTTGCCTGTGTTTCAAGATCTTGAATCTCTTTTATTAAACCTTGTGCTTGCTCTGTTACAGATTTTAAATGAGTTTGATGATCAGTCAATTCCATAATCAATTATTTTTTTACTTATTATATATCAGGTTTTTCAAAGTGTCAAGTGACGGTTAACCTGATACTTCGTACAAAAGTATGGAAGACATATATCTAGCATTCTGACCAGAATCAGAATCTCCACCTGATCTATTAATACTATAAGTTTTGGTTACACTTGAATCGTGCGAGAATGTTGGATAATATGCACAGGCAGATGTTGTCGCTGGAGAATCTAAAAAAGAAAAATTGACTGTGTTAACGTATGCCTGATTATCTTGATAATAACCACCAGACATTTGTTTTCTATTACCAGCAGCATCACCACATGCTATGTCTGTAGCAGTACCTCCACCAATTGTTCTTTGAACACCAAAATGACCTTTTCCATCATCAGAAAAGCAAAATGAAAGATTTACATTTACTAATATTTTACTGTCACTTCTTGTTGGTGTAATTGTAGCAGTTAAAGTAGTATATTGTTTTACTGTTTGTGTTGCTAAAGTAAATTGTTCTGTATCAGTTTTTGTTGCTTGAACAACTTGTATAATACCACCACTCGCACCAGATACAAGTCCATCTCTTGGAACGATTCGATTAGTTCTTAATTCTGACATTATGCTGAAACCTCTTAGTTATTTATCCAGAAATTTCCATCAGTGTCATCGTGGAAATACCTCTTGTATATTGATAATTATTTAAATCGTTATCAGTTTTGTTAATGTAAATCGCTCTCTGAGCATTTGATCCATGACTGATGGTAAACATATATGTTTGTGCTGATGTACTCGCTGGTGAATCTAAATATTGAACAAAAGCATTACCAAGTGTATAATCATTACTTTGAGTGGGGATTCCAGTTGTCACAAGTTCCCTAGATCCAGATGCATCACCACGAGCAGCACTTATGTATGACCCATTTCTTTTTATCTTAACATAAAATGGATGACTTGACTCACCAACAAGTGATAACATAGATGTAATCATTATTTTACTATCACTTCTTGTAGGTGTAATTGTGCAAGTTAGATTACTCCAATCATAATTAGCACCAGCATTAATGTTTTGATGTGTAGCAGATGTTAATACCGATTGTTTGACTTGTATGATACCTCCTCCACCACCAGAGGGGACACCATCTACGGGAATTATTCTATCTACTCTTAATTCTGATGCCATAATATTTTTCTTTTATTTATCCTGATATTTCAGTCAAGATGAAAGACTGACGACCACTTCTAATTCCATTTAATCTATTACCACTTTTATCAGACCTATAATAAACCTCATATGTTACCGAACTTGTTGTAGCAGGTGAGTCTAAGTGATGCATATTGACTGGAATTTGATTATCATTAGCTCCACCACCAGCGTAGAAATAAATTGGTTTTAAACCATATGATGTACTGCCACCAAGATTAACCGATCCATTTCTATACACTGTCACACCACCAGTATTATCATCATTATCTACGTAAAATGATGTGCTCACCTGAACTAAAATTTTACTACTAGCACTAGTTGGAGTTATAGATGCACTAAACCCTGTGGCAGTAAAACTACCAGCTGATGAGGTAATAGATGTTACACTATCATTAATAGTTTCTACAACTTGAATTACGTGACCAGAAGGTAATGAAGTATTAAAGTTGGAATTATTAATACCATCTATTTTTCCGTTTGCGTGAAATGTAAGTGTCATAACTCTCCTATATTATACGATTACCCAAGTACCGTCAAGGGTCAAGGTTGTATTAAGTGACAAGGGTCCTGCATTCAATGCATTTACATCAGTAGCGATGTAATAACCACCTGAACGACTTAAATTATTACTGAATAATAATGATCCATCACCTATGTATAATCCAACTGCTGAACTTGCAGCACCAGTTACATTGGTATCCATCACACTGGTTCCGATACCAACCGTTCCTTTTTCATCAAAAACGAATCCGTCTCCTGATGAATTGATATGTTGAATTTTACTTACTTTTAAAATGCTCATTATATTATACCTTATAAGAGTAGTTCATAAAGAATCTTGCAGTATTACCCGACATCATACCAACTGTAAGATTATCTGATGTTGAGTTATTTCTTGGAATTACAAAATACATAGAGGTATTACTTAACCAATATCCTTTTGCTGCAACCACCTGATGACCACCACCATTTTGACCTGTGTTCACATTATAATGGTAAGTTGAACCAGCTATGTGCCAGTTATTGTCTCTAGTAATTGGAAAACATCCTGTTAATAATAATATTTCACCTGAATTTAATCCACTTTTATTAATGGAACCAGTATCTATGGCACAGTGCACCATATTACCAATACGTTGATAGTAACCAGTAGCAGTTGTAGAACTAGTATTACCAGCTACATGATCTTGGAAACCAATTGTCATGGTTCCACCTGCGGTGGTAATCGCAGTTGGTATACTTGCAAATGAGAATGCACCACTACCATCCGTAACCAATGCTTGCCCAGAACTCCCGTCGGCACCAGGTAACTTGAAAGTTTTATTTGCGGCTAAAGTATCAGGTGTTGTTAACTTGACCTTATTACCATTTGAATGTGTAAAATTTAGTTCACTCATCCTGCAATCTCCATCAAAACTATTGTCGCTGGTATACTATTATCTGATGTTCTTATTCTTGCATTATTACCAGCACTATGACATCTTATTTGAGTCTTATAAGTATTTGAACCAGTAGAAGGACTTGTATCAAGACAAGATAAACTCACATAATGAGCCAAATATTTAGTTTCAGTTGTTTGG
>Ga0310343_10001166_pt1 | contig 13294 bp, 10 predicted proteins | sample HC15DNA2025_MG_FD_203519 | JGI IMG/M metagenome (GOLD analysis project Ga0310343, IMG submission 203519) | Marine microbial communities from station ALOHA, North Pacific Subtropical Gyre - HC15-DNA-20-25_MG | ecosystem: Environmental > Aquatic > Marine > Oceanic | place: Pacific Ocean: North... | reverse complement strand
CAGCATTATCTTCACCATCAGCCCACCAGTAATCTTCATCAATAAGCCCATCACCATCATCATCATAACCATTATACCAATCTTCACCAGCATAACCATCACCATCTAAATCACCATGATTAGGCTCACCATCACCTAGCATTATATAGTATAGCCCATCAGCTGCATCTGAATTTTCTCCATTCCATCCATTTAATGAAAGAAAGACATTTCCCTTGTTTATTTGAATACCTTGGTCAACAGTTTGAATCCATCGAAGTCTACTTTCAGTTGCAGGACTTAGTCCACCAGTATGACTTGTTATAGATGCATTATTATCTTTACCATCTATCTGCCTACCTGGAAAACCTACCCATGGATTTCTGTGAGATTTATATTCTTCTTCCGATATATATGGCCACTCATTAGCACTAAAATGAGATCCAGATATTTTAAAACTTAGATTGTTATTAATTTTTTTAGCATATCGAGCATCGAATTTTTTTAGCTTCCTATCATCCATTGTGCCTGAAAAACTTGCTGATAGACCTTCTGAAGTCGCTGGGGGTTTAGATATTATATTAATAACACCACTATGAGCATTAGCTCCATATAGTGCTGTTGCTGGACCCAATACGACTTCAATTTTTTCAATATCACTTTGTGTCGATGGAACTGTACTGAAATTTACAACTCTTAAAGATGGGACATTTGCAGGCCGGCCATCCGTTAACATAAGTAGCCTTGAGCTGAAGCTACTATTGAAGCCTCGAATTGAAAGGCTATAATTATTTACCCCACTTGCAGTAAAATCAACGCCTTTCATACCTTGCAAGAAGCCACCTAGGTTTGATGTGGCTGCTTGTTCTATATCTTTAGAATCTACTGTTTCAATTGTTGCAGGAGCTTCTGTTTTCTTTTCTTCACGTTCTATGAAAGCAGTAACATTTGTTTCTTCTAGTGCTATTTCACTTTCACTTAGTTCTACTTTGTAAATGTATTTTTTCTCTTCATCTATAGATATGGATATTTCTTTATTTTTATAACCAATATACATTATTTTGAGAGTGTAATCATCTAAGGGGACATTTTCAATGATATATTCTCCATCTACATCAGTACTACTTCCATAAGATGTGCCTTTAAGAACCACATTTACTCCAACAAGTGGTTCTGCCGAATTAATATCAGTAACTTTTCCTGTAATTGAGGCATAAGGGAAAAGTAGTGTCAAGCTAAATACAAGATATAAATAGTATGTGCTTTTTGTTGTGAACATTCTAAAATCTATTAAACTATTAACATTAAAACATAATAAAAAAAGCCCTGCTAACTTTTTCATCAACAGGGCTTTTTAGTATTAAATAAAGCTTAGAAATAATTACTTAATAAGCATCACTTTCTGTGAAACAGTAACATCAGCATTATTAGCTTTAAGGATGTACATACCACTTGAAAGATCACTAGCATTCCAAGTCATATTGTAAACACCAGCATCCATCGGACCATCGTGAATCATATCAACAACTTGACCATTTAAGTTGTATACCATCACTGAAACTTCTCCAGCGGTACCAACATTAATATCAAATGAAGTTGATGGGTTAAATGGGTTTGGATATGCATCACCGATTGCAATCGCATTAGGTGTTACTAGATTTGCAGTAATATATCCTTCAGAAGTTGCAGCAATTACTTCTTCAACATTGTAGTCACCAGTAGCAGAGAAAATCTCTTCATTAGGATTTACAACGATTAGAGTAGTTGTGTTACCTTCAGTATGAGATTCAGCTACAAAAGCATCTTTAGTTAACTCAATGCCAAAGTCACTACCATGTGATAGTGTAATTTGAACTGCACCAACAACTCCGTTAGATGACATTACCATGCCTTCATCATTTTTGGTAAATGAAGCTGATGTTGCTTCTTGACCTCTGCCACCCAAAATAGTTTGAACAACAGCAACCACATCAAGAACATCAACGTTACCATCAACGTTAACATCAGCAATACATGCAGAGTCACCAAGAATTGATGTGCCAAGAACGTGTCCTACAATTGCAACAACATCAAGAACATCTACAGAGCCTGTTCCATCAACATCACCATTTTGGTTATCACAACTTAGTTGTGTTAACTCACCTAGAACAGAAATAGATGAAACTACAGGAATACATGTTGGCTCAAAGTTCATTACCATTCTTCCACCATTTTCACTGTATGGAGTTTCTGCAACGCCGTCTCCATCTAAGTCTAAGAATACAATACTTGCAGGATCAAGATCAGCACCTGAATCATCAACTAGGAAACTTGCATCTCCAGTTTGTGCATACATAACTGCGTTCCATGTTAAGAAATTTCCCCATGGAGCAAGAGATGCATCCATAAGATATGCTGTGTTTGCCTGATCTGTACCTGGTGCTGAATCAACTCCACCAGCTGAAAAATCAACACAACCTTCTGGTAGCAATGCTGTCACATCACCTATAATTGGGTAGTTAAATCCACAAGCTGGATTTGTAAATGTTGAAAGAAGAGATGGATAACCAAGAATGTTATCATAGTCTGTACCATCACCATCTTCATCTTCTCCAACAATATCACCTAGACCAGTTTCTGCAACTGGGCCATCAATATAGTGCCACTCTACGTGAAGATCAGGAACAAGTCCATATGCTTGGTTTGATGGAGCAAATGAAGTCTCTACACCATCAAGCATATAACCTGATGTCGCACCTGGGTGAGGCATTCCTGGGAATCCGTGTAAAGTTGAAGCACAAACAACACCACCACAATATCCATGAGCATCTGGAGTATTCGGCTCAAACATGCCATCAGCTCCTGTTGCTACGCATGGAAAGTAGCAACCAACAAATTCATCACCATAAAGCTGAAACTCAGAAGTCACAGGCGTTGGTGTTGCTGGGAAAAATGAAAAGAAAGATGAACCAGAGATACTCCATGAACCAGACTCTTGACCTACATATGGACTAACATTTGGCTGTCCAGTAACCATTGTAGGTTGAACTGTTAATCCTGCATTTAAGTCTGTAGAATATGTCAAATCATCATCAAGAGGAAGTAATTGAATTGCTGTTACGCAGTCTTCAGTTTCACTTGCCAATACTTGACTGTTGTTTATGTAGCCAGTTCCATCTTCGTTAAAAGTAACATATAGATAATATTGCATCGCATCCATTTCAGGCTTACCGATTGGACCAACAATATTTTCAGCGAAGTTATAACCTACTGGGATATTTGAAAGTTCTTGTGTCACACCAAGTCCATATACATCAGAAATTGATATTGAGCTTGAGCCGTCCGCATTTCCGCCATCAAGTCCAAAGTCATTTGCTCTTGTATAGAATTGATATTCTACTCTCTGTCCAGTTGCACGATATGTACCTGTTACATCTTGAGCAACTAGTAGGCCAGCACAAAAAATAAGTGCCATAGTTATAGATTTCTTCATTGTTTACTCCTCCGTATTATAAAGTGTTAAATCTAAGTCTAGTCGACGTAGTCCATCCACAACGATTAAAATTAGATAAAATTAATTTTGAGAATCATTCTCAAATAAAACTATCAAAAGCCATTCGCGTTGTGATAAACTAGTATTTTATAACTTATTTATCAAGAAAAAAATGAGTGGCTGGATATTTTGTGACTCATATCAATTATTCGTAAAATAGCGACGGATAGACCACAGAATGAGCAAGAAACCAGTTAGTTTTAGGATTATTGAAATCAGCCAATCCGGCTGGTCTCTTAAGATAGGTATAAGATTAATTAGATTATCTGCAAATTCATACATGAAACTACACTACATATTTTTCCATGAGGGTCCATCGCCTCCTTGGGGAGTGGTCCAATCAATAATCTGATATGGATCCATTATGTCGCAAGTTTTACAATGGACACAATTAGAAAAATTGATTTGCAAGCGCTCTTCTCCATCATCAACAATTTCGTATACGTTTGCAGGGCAGAAGTTCTGACAAGGGTTTCCATATTCTTCTTTACATTTATCAATACAAATAGAAGGGTCATTTACATGGAGATGGGGGACCTGGTCTTCATCATGAGACGTGGCGGAGTAATAAACATCTGTAAGTTTATCTAATATGTACTTACCGTCATAATCAATATTATCATATTTATCAAATGAAGGGGATGGTTTCTCCATGTGAATATGTCCATCCTCTGAAGATAATTTATTATAGATTCCAAATCCGCGACCACCAGTAAATAAGCCAATGCCAGCATTAGCCATACCATGCATTAATCCTTTTTCAAAACCTTGATGAAAATTTCTAACCTTATAGAGTTCTTTATATGCCCAACTTTCTTTAAAAATAGTATCATAGTTCATAAGCTGTTCTTGAGTGTAGTCATTTGCATCTAAAGCAATTTGTGCTGCTTCAGCTGCAAGCATTCCTGATTTCATTGCAAGATGAATTCCTTTAAGTCTTTGGCCATTAAGAAAACCTGCACTATCTCCAATTAGCATTGCGCCATCAACATATAGTTTTGGAAGAGAGTAAATCCCACCCTCAGGAAGAGTTTTTGATCCATATGCAAGAATCTCAGCACCTTCTAAAATATTTTTTATCCATGGGTGTGATTTTAATAATTGCAGTTCATGGTGTGGGTCAACGTGCGGATTTTTGTAATCAAGGCCGACAACAATACCTAAATCTAGTATGTTGTTTTTCATTGAATACATAAAACCACCACCAAAAAGTGAATGACCAAGAGGTTCACCTAAAGTATGTGCTACATATCCTGGAGGAAGCTTTTCTTCAGGTAGTTGCCACAGCTCTTTGACCCCAATTGCCCAGTTTTGTGGGTTTTTCCCATCCATGAGATTAAACTTGTTAATCAATTGTTTTGTTAGACTACCCCTGCTTCCTTCACCAAAGAATGTAACTTTTGCATGGATATCAACCCCTGGTTCAAAGTTTGGTTTCTTTTCACCATTTTTATCAATACCCTGATCTCCAGTTCTAATTCCAATTACATTACTATCATTATATAGTATCTCTGACCCAGGGAATCCAGCAAAAATATCAATTTCAGCTTCTTCACATTTTTGCTCAAGCCATCTTGTTAGCTTCCCAATTGATGCTATATAACAACCATGATGACTCATTGGCTTTGGTATAAATGGTACGGATAGCTTATTTTTTTTTGTAAGGTAATACATATATTCTTTTTTGACTTCATGTTCAAATGGAAAGTCTTCGTTATTGAGGCCTGGAAATAGTTCATTTAGTGATATAGGGTCTACAACAGCACCTGATAGAGAATGAGCTCCAACCTCTGATGCCTTTTCAATGATTGCTATTGATAGATTTGGGTGCTTTTCTTTAGTTATGTTTTTTAAGTGCAATGCTCCAGATAGTGATGCTGGTCCAGCACCTACAAAAAGAAAATCGACCTCTAAGACTTCTCTTTGTTCGCTATCCATTTATTTCCTTTATAGCAGATGATAGTTTAGGAACGATTTCCATTATATCTCCAACTATTCCATAGTCTGCAATTTCAAAAATAGGCGCATTTGCATCTTTATTAATGACCATGATACAACCTGAGCCTTTCATTCCAACAGAATGTTGAATTGCACCAGATATTCCTAGAGCAAAGTACAATTTTGGAGAAACGATTTGCCCAGAACTTCCAATTTGAAGAGAGTGATTAAGCCAACCCGAATCAACCACTGGTCTTGAGGAAGCAAGCTGAGCTCCAATTAAATCAGCAAGTTCTTTTGCCATAGGAATATTCTCTTCCTTAGCAATACCTCTTCCAATTGAAACAATGAAGTCTGCAGCAGAAAGATCAATAGCTCCATCTGTTTCTTTGAATTTTTCCTCGTTTACAATTTTATTTTCAACTGAACTTAAATCGACATTCATTTGCTCTACATTGCATGAGCCTTGTTTAAGTGAATCAACTTTATATGCACCGGATTGAAATGATATAATCGCTGAGCCTGATGGAATCGATAAATCAGTATTTATCTTATTTTGATAAAGTGATCGCGTATAAGATATTGTATCGTTTACGCTCATACCCACACAATCTGATAAAAATGGGATATCAAGTCTGGCACTTAGCCTTGGAACCCAATCTCTAGTTTCATAAGTGTGGCCAAAAATAATAAGATCTGGATTTAGCTCACTGCTAAGTTGATTAAATGTCTCTATATAATGAAGTGGGGAATATTCTTGTAAATTATTATCATTCACATGGATAACACTATCAATGTCATATTGAGATAATTTATTGGCTATATCACTTGAAAATGTAACTGCATGGATTTGCGCTGACTTCTCTTTCTTTAATTGCTGTGCAGAAGCGAGGGATTCTAAAGATATTGGATTTATTTTTTCTTCAGCTGATTGTATATATACTAGTATTTTCATATTTTCCTTATTTAGATAGCTTTAATGTCATCTTTTAAAACTTTAATTATTCCAGCAACTATTTCATCTGAATCACCTTCGATATAATGAGTTTCTTTGGATTTCTCAGGAAGATAAACGTTTTCCATTTTAACATTATTTTTATCAACAACTTCAACTTGAGATCGCTCTATATTATCCATAGGTTTTCTCTTTGCACCCATGATACCTTTTAAGGATGCATATCTAGGTTTGTTCAGTCCTGATTGAATTGATATTGATGCCGGAAGTTCCATCTCCGCCCATTGAAACCATCCGCTCTCAAGTTCTTTCTTTACTCTAATTTTATTATCAACAATCTCAGTTCCAACTACAAGAGATGCGTGAGTCATATTTAATAGTTCAGCAAGAATAAGACCTGTCTGACCATGCCCATCATCATCTGATTGCAGCCCTGAAAGAATTAAATCAAAAGATTCCTTAGATAAGACATTTGCAATAACTTTTGCGGCACTCAATGCATCATTATACTTCGTATCATCATTTATAAATATTGCCCTATCAGCTCCTTTAGCTAAAGCCTCCTTTAATATTTGAGATGCAGTATTTTTGCCCAAAGTACATACTACCACTTCTGTATCTGGATATGCTTCTTTCATCTGAAGTGCTTCTTCAAGAGCATATGTATCAGGCTCATTGGTACAAAATGTCAAATTGTCTTCTATGATTCCGCTGCCATCAGGTGAAATCTTAATTACAGCGTCTTCATTCGGTACTTGCTTTACTAAAACACAAATTTTCATATAAAAGTGACTCCAAATATATATTCAATATTTCAATACCGACTAGTTGGTCGGTATTGAAAGTTAGAAATAATTATTTAAATAAAAAATAATATAATTTCTTAGATTAAGATATTATCTCAAAAAATACATTGCTGAAAAATTCATATATATTATTGATTATTTCAATTTCATTTTCAAATAGCTCTTTTGACCAAAGTTGTTCTCAAAATCAATTTGAATTAATTGATAATAAAGAGCCTTTCTATGAACATAAGAAAGATAAATGTTACGAATCAAAATACATAGAAGATGGACCTGTCGTAGATGGTATATTAGATGAAAGTGTCTGGGGTGATTTTACTATATATGATATCGATTACTACATACATACATTCATTCAAGAAGAGCCAAATAATATGTCAAATCCAAGATTTAATACATTGGTCAAAATAATACATGATGATGAAAATATATATGTTGCTGCAAGATTATTTGACACCAACCCTGATAGTGTAAAAGGAATTCTATCGAGAAAAGATGATTGGGATCGCGCATTCTCAGATCAGTCAGATTGGTTTTCAATTGAATTTGATAGCAAGCACGACCATCAATCAGGTTATTTGTTTGCAGTTAATGCAGCTGGGATTCAATCGGATGCTGTATCATTTTTTGATTCAGATTACGATATTGAGTACAATGCAGTATGGGACTCCAATGTATCTAAAGATGATTATGGCTGGATAGTTGAAATGGCAATTCCATTTAAGATGTTAAATATTACTCAAATTGAAAATCCATGGGGATTAAATATCCATAGATATATTTATAGGTATAATGAGTATAGTTCTTGGAGTGCAATGGAAAGAGGTACCCCAGGTATTGCATCTCAGTTTGGGCATATTTTTGGATTTAAAGATTATGATGTAAACAGGTTTTTAGGAATTAAGCCTTATACATTACTTGGATTAAATAAAGTTAAAAATGTTATGTTAGTAGATAATCAATTATTTAAAGATTCGTTAAACTATTTTGAATCTTTTGATAATTCTGGTCTTCCATTTGGTTTAGATGCAAAATTACGGCTATCTCAGTCAAGCTATTTAGATTTGACAATCAATCCAGATTTTGGTCAGATTGAAATGGACCCTGAGTATATAAATTTATCGTATTATGAAACATATTTACCTGAAAAGCGCACCTTTTTTAATGAATCAATATCAATATTTGAATTACCAATTGAGGTTTTTTATTCAAGGAGAATTGGTTCAGGAAGTGATTCATTAGACAGTAAAATTAATTATGCTTTAAAATATATTGGAAGTTCTGAGTTGGGTTGGAATTTGGGTTCAATTGTTGCACAAACTTCAGAAAAAGATATAAAAAAACAATATTTCATTAATAGAATATCTAAAGATATTTTTAATGGAAATAGTATTATTGGCTTTTTAACTACAAACATGTTTGATGGATATCAAACCTATTCTTCTGCTTCATTTGACAATATTGTTTATTTTACTAATAATCTAATTTTTGATTATCAGTTTGTTAAATCTATCAATGACAAAAAACATGGTAGTGCTCATAATTTAAATTTTGAATTTGATTCTCCTTATCCATTGACATTTTTGTTTGATGTGGAAAGCTACGATAAATATTTTGACATTAATAAAGTAGGCTATAATGAGAGAAATAATATTAAGAAATATAAAGTTTCAATTGGATTTAAGCGCACTGAGCCTCAATTAAATTTCTTGAGAAAATTTAGATGGGATTTAGCCCATAGGTATTCAGAGAATTTTGAAAATCTAAATTTGAGCGATTCGTATAGCCTAATTGGAAAGTATTATCTTAGGAATTATACTAAATTTTCAATTGGTTACATACTTGAGAAAGAGCATTATGATGATTTTTATATGTATGATTATGAATTAGCTGAAAATGGCCCAGCATTTTTAATCCCAGAGTCCAATAGATGGTTAGTTCGAATCAGTACAGATACAAAAAAAGATTTATTCTGTAGCTTTTCTTATGCATCAAGTTTAAGTGTTTTAAAGGATAGGATGCAGGAGGCAATTTTTGATGTATCAGCTAAACTAAATGATTCAGCTTATCTCAGATTTGTTTTTGAGCAAGTAGGATTTAATTCAAGTATTGATTTTTTAGAAACAGTTGATTCTGATGAAGATAATAGTATAAACCATTATATCTTTTCTACTACAACTGGGTGGAATAATAGATATTCAATTAGTTATGAAAAATATTTCAAAAAAAATATTAGTATTAAACTTCATTCAGAATATTTCATTCATAAAAATGAGTTTGGCCAATACAAAGAATGGGATAGCAATACCAATAGCTTATCTGAAACTATTTTTATAAATGGTAATAATGAATATTTACCATTATACACAGAAGGATCTACTGCCCCAGGCTATATAGAGATAGAAGAAGGTGAGATTGAAATTGAACAATATTTAAATCCTAACTATTATTTAGGTTTTTATCCAAGGTACAGTAGTATTAATTTTAATTTATCATTTAAGTGGGAGTATGATTCAAATTCTGAGTTTTACATTGTACTTCGAAGCTCTAAATCAGTTAATGGAAAAATATTTAAAGATATTAGTAGAATGTTAAGCTATGATTCTGTAGATAGCTGGACTGAAAAATATTTTGATAATTCAATTTATATTAAATTTAATCATTGGTTTGAATTCTAATTATAAATTAACTAGGTATCTTCATTGATATATTTAGTTATATTTTTTGAGTTTTATTAAGGAGAAAAATTGGATACTTTAAGTCACGCTTTATGGGGAAAAGGATTGTTTGGGTATAGAGGCTATGGAAAGTTAGCCATATTGTTTGGAACGATGCCTGACCTTTGCTCTTTTGGAATACTAGGTGTTATGCAGATTATTACAAAAGAATTTTCTCCGGGTCCACCTAAAATAGAAACAATACCTGATTGGATTATTTTTAATTATGATATTACACATAGCTTTGTAACTGCATTTATATGTATTTACATAGTAAGCAGATATAACAAGGATATAGCATTTGCAATGTTAGCTTGGCCTTTCCATATTTTGCTAGACTTCCCATTTCATTCAAAAGAATACTTCCCAACTAAGCTTTTGTATCCATTAACAAATTTTTCTTTTGATGGTATTCCATGGTCAAACCCTGAGGTATGGTTTCCAAATATATCTGGAATAATCATCCTTTTCATTTACAGATTTAAAACTAAGAAAAACTATCATGATTCATCAATCGATAGTATTCAAGGTAAATGATATTATTACAATTATTAGCAGCACTCACTTTTAGGATTGCACGATGAAGTATCTTCATGAATTGGCTCATCGATACCACATTTATTCTTATCTAGACAGTCTGTTTTTTTATTAGTTAATAAAAAATTGATTCCATCGAAACTTAGTCCAAACTTTCCAATCGTATCTGATTGATATTCAACTTCAATTTCTAGATTTTCTAAATTTAATTTTTCTTCGGATAAATTTATGATATCTAAAAACTTTTGAGGAGCAAGTCTATGGTCAAAATCATCTGCATTCCATAGCTGAAAGTTAGCGATTTTATCAAATCTAATAGTTCCTCCACAATCAATAAAACTTTTGGTTACAATTCCTATCTCTGTAACATGAAAATGTTCAGGGATTGCATCTCCATTTGGTAGTAAAAATTTAACAGATTCAATTCCATTTAGTATTTCTTTAACATCATTTATTTTCATCATAAAATCCTATCAATTAATATATGTTTATTTTTTTTAGTGGAGTTTCTTTGATTGCATCACTATTAAGTTTAACCTCATATGCATTCTTGTTTTGATGGAAAGCTACTGCTGTTTTAAATCTATCTTTATGGTAATGAATTGCGGCACCATCTTCAATGCAAAAGCAGCTATCTATTTCACTATTCTTTAAAAATTTTTCAACTGATGGCTTTCTATTTACTTCCCCATCATAATGTGGACAGCACACACCTTCTAGAATTCCCATGCAATCTAAAACTCTAAGACCATCTTCCCAAGAATCTGTAATACCTTGATTAAACCAGCATATTGCTCCAGCGCTAACTCCTGCTAATACTTTACCTTCTTTATATGCTTTTAAAAGTAGTTTATCTAAATTCCATTCCCTAAAAACAGCTAACATGCTTTTTGTATTGCCTCCTCCTATGTATATAATATCAGATTCATTTACAATAGACTCTAGGTTAGGAGTATTTTTAAAAAGGCTTATATGTTTAGCATTACAATTAAAATTTGAAAAAGCCGTATAAAAATTAACGATGTAGTCACTATTTTCAGCTGAGGCTGTAGGGAAAAAAGTTATATTTGGCTTTTTTGAATCAGATAAGTTTAAAATATAATTCTCAATTATAGCTTCATTAGGATTCCTTCCAAAGCCACCTCCGCCAATTGCAACAATATGTCCATCAGTATTCATATTTTAATCCTTTTTTTTATAAATTGATACAGCACTGCAGGGTTCTCCGTATACTATTTGTTCAGCGTGTAAAGCTAAATTAGCTGTTATAATTAAATATGTCCATGTAGGAACAGGGGCTGATGTACAGCCTTTTATCATAACTTTTTTATCTTTATAAATTTCCCAATCAATTGAATTTACTTTCTCTCTAAATTGATTTTCTTTTATAATTCCATCAATTAAAAAGTCATCAAGATATATTGTATCTGGATCTACTCCCATGATCTATCCTGTTCAGATTTATTATTATTATCATCATTTGAAGAAAATCCCAATTTATTTTTAGCATAGTCATTCATCATATCAGGCTTCCAAGGTGGATCAAAAACAACATCGACTTCACTAGAATGGATATCATCTATAGTGCTAAGTTTCATCTTTATGTCATCAGCCATATAGGAGCCCATCGTGCAGCCTGGAGTAGTTAGTGTCATTGTAATTTTAACATCAGATTTTTTATTTTCTAATTCAATTATATCAATATTATATATAAGACCTAAGCTCCATAAGTCTACAGGGATTTCAGGATCTAAACATTGTTTTAATACTTCAATAACTTGTTCTTTTTTTACCATTTTTACCTCTTTTAAATTTTCAATCCATTTACAACTTTTAAAATGTAGTCTGCGGCATTTTTTATATCATTTATAGTATTGAATTTTCCTATTCCAATTCTAATTGTTGAATTTATTAATGTCTTACTTATTCCCAAAGCTCTAAGAACATGAGAAGGCTCTGGGCTTGAAGTGGTACAAGCAGATCCACTTGATACAGCAATATTACGTAATCTTTGTATTATTGGTTCTTGTTTTAATCCAGGAAAGCTAATATTTAAATTGCCAGGGATTCTTTTTTTATCATGACCATTAAGAATATATTCTGGATATCCTTTATTTAGACTGCGAAGCATTAGACCTGTAAGATCTGAAATCAAGTCAGTATTATCATTTATTTCTTTGTAAATAATCTCACAAGCTTCTCCAAAACCTACAATGTTATGGACTGGAAGAGTACCAGGTCTCAATCCATTTTCATGTCCACCTCCATATGTAATGGCTTTTATTCTATTTTTCATGGTTTTACTATTTATATAAAGCGCACCTATACCCTTAGGACCATATATTTTATGAGCTGATAGTGACATTAAATCAATATTTAGGTTCATTAAATCAAGTTTTATCTTTCCTAGTGCTTGAGCTGCATCAACATGAAGTAAAATATTATGGCTTTTACAAATTTTGCTTATTTCATCTATAGGCTGAATGACACCAATCTCATTGTTTGCCATCATTATAGATACAAATTTTGTATTTGAAGTTATTGATTTTTCAAAAAGTTCCAAGTCAATTATTCCATCTTTCTTGACATCTAGTAAAGTGGTATTGACATTGTTTTTTGAGGCAAAATTTAAAATATCAATAATAGAGTTATGTTCAGTTTTCAAAGAAATAACATGAGAATTATCACCTTTTAAGTTCAAGGTCCCAAGTATCGCTAAATTATTTGATTCAGTTGCACCGCTAGTAAAGTAGATTTCATTTGGTGAACAGTTTATTGAATTTGATATTTTTTCTCTTGCGATATTTACTGCCTCATTCGCATTCCACCC
>Ga0310343_10001163_pt1 | contig 13297 bp, 12 predicted proteins | sample HC15DNA2025_MG_FD_203519 | JGI IMG/M metagenome (GOLD analysis project Ga0310343, IMG submission 203519) | Marine microbial communities from station ALOHA, North Pacific Subtropical Gyre - HC15-DNA-20-25_MG | ecosystem: Environmental > Aquatic > Marine > Oceanic | place: Pacific Ocean: North... | reverse complement strand
GGGCAAACTCTTTCAATTTACTCTTTTATATTAATCATAAGGATTTTACTTACCTGGTTTCCAGGAATTGATTGGAGCAATGGAATTCTTTCTGCCTTAACATCTATTACTGATCCCTACTTAAACATATTTAGAGGAATTATACCTCCAATCGGTGGATTTGATATTTCTTCATTATTAGCTTTTTTATTATTAAATGTTATTCAAAACTTAATTACGAACCTACAATATGCAAGTTTAAGCTACAGCTAAATATCATCTATCATCTCCAGAACCAGATATAGTACCTTTTAAAGTTCTTAACTCTAATTTTTGAAGATTTTGTTGTGCAACATCTTCTAATTTAAAATCAAATTCTGTACAAAGATTTGAAATATACCACAACACGTCACCTAACTCCTTTTTAATAGAGTTTATTGAAGCCTCATCAAATACACCATTATTATCTCTAATTACTTTCTTAACTTTTTCAGCTACTTCTCCAGCTTCTCCAACTAAACCAAGAGTTGGATATATGTAGTTATCGCCTAAATTTGGATATTGTGCTGTTTCTCTTGCTTTTTTCTGATAAGTTTTAAAATTCATGATTTAAATAACTAACTTTAGGTATGGTAAATTTATTTATATCTAGCAATATTATTTATATATGTCGAATATTGATTTAAAAAGAAGAACAAAAATTGTAGCTACTATCGGTCCTGCAACTCAGTCTGAAGAAATAATTACAGAATTAATTAAAGCGGGTGTAACCACATTTAGATTAAATTTTTCGCACGGAGATCATAAGGATCACGCGGCAAGAATAAAAACTATAAGAGAAGTATCTGCGAAATTAGATATGGATATTGGAATTCTTCAGGATCTGCAAGGGCCCAAAATTAGATTAGGGAGGTTCAAAGATGGTCCTGTCAAAGTAAAAAAAGGTGATAAATTCAAATTAACTTCTAATGAGGTGGAATGTACAAATACTATTGCTAATGTAACTTATGAAAAACTTGCTGAAGAAGTTAATACTGGAAAAAGAATATTATTAGATGACGGCAAAATAGAAATGATAGTTGAAAATGTAGATATAAAAGCAAATCTATTAGATTGCTTGGTAACAGTAGGTGGAGTTTTATCAAATAACAAAGGAGTAAACTTTCCCGATGTCCAATTATCTGTAAAAGCACTAACTGATAAAGATAAAGAGGATTTAAAATTTGGTTTATCACAGGGTGTTGATTGGATTGCGTTAAGCTTTGTCAGAAATCCATCTGATATAAACGAAATAAAAGATTTAATAAATAAAAATGGATATTCCACTCCAGTAGTGGCAAAAATTGAAAAGTTCGAAGCAATTGATCAAATAGATGCTGTATTACCTTTATGTGACGGTGTTATGGTTGCTAGGGGGGATTTAGGGGTAGAAATGCCTGCAGAAGAAGTTCCCCTTTTACAAAAAGATTTAATTAGAAAGGCAAACACATTAGGTATACCAATTATCACAGCGACTCAAATGCTAGATTCCATGGCTTCGAATCCTAGACCAACAAGGGCTGAAGTTAGCGATGTTGCAAATGCAATACTTGATGGTACGGATGCGGTAATGCTTTCAAACGAAACGGCTGTTGGAGACTATCCTGTAGAAGCAGTACAAACAATGGCAACCATCGCTATTAGAATTGAAAGAGATTACCCGTTAAAAGCTATAGATAGTCATCTACCTAGTACTATCCCAAATGCTATTAGTGCTGCCGTAAGTAATATTGCTAGACAACTAGATGCTGGAGCAATAATACCATTAACCAAATCAGGATCTACTGCTAGAAATGTTAGTAAATTTAGACCCCCCACACCTATTCTCGCTACTACAACAGAAAGAAGTGTAGCAAGAAGATTACAACTAGTATGGGGAGTTACTCCATTAGTAGTAAAAAGTGATGAGAGAACAGCTAAGACATTTAGTCTGGCAATGCAGATTGCACAGGAAATGGGCATCCTAAAACAAGGAGATTTAGTAGTGCAAACTGCTGGAACATTAACAGGGATAAGTGGTTCAACCGATCTTATAAAAGTTGGGTTAGTTAGGAAAATAGTTTCCAGAGGCATTTCAATTGGAGAGATAGGAGTTACTGGTAAGGCAAGAAACATAACTAATAATCTTGACTTATCATTAATCTGTACAGGAGAAATTTTATTCGTGCCAAAAGAACATTTAGCCAACATACCTTTTAGTAAAAATATTGCTGGGATTGTTACTAATGAGAATGTTGACGAATGTTATAAATTATTTAATAAAAATAAAAAGAAAATTTCAACAATTTGCAACCTTGAATCAATCAATAATCATAATGTATTTAATGGTGATTTAATAACCTTGCAGCTCAATGAAGGTGTTATTTATAAGGGACAAATTGAAGATAATGAAGATGCATTAGATAAATATAAATATGTCTAGAAATATTTCGTTAATGGAAGCCTTTAGCATGGCATCCAAGACACTTATGTCAAATAAATTAAGAAGTTCGCTCACTATGTTGGGAATAATAATAGGAAATGCATCTGTAATAACGCTCGTTGGTTTGGGTAGGGGTGCTCAAACATTGGCGAAGAACCAACTAAGTAACTTAGGTGCAAACGTTCTTTTTATTGTTCCTGGAAATAATGACACAAGGAGAAGAGGAATTTCTTTTCCTAAAAACCTTGTTTTAGAGGATTCGTATGCTATTGCGAATCAAGTACCTACAGTTAAAAAAGTTGCACCTCAAATCTCGGCGAATGAAATAGTGCAATCAAATTCTAAAAGCATAAATATATCCATCGCAGGAGTTACACCTGAATTTCTTGATGTAAGAAGCTTTGAAGTTGATAAAGGAAGATTCATATCTAAAGGTGATGTTAACAGTTCCAGAAGTTATGTAGTAATAGGACCTGATTTACAAGAAGAATTTTTTAAAAACAAATCTTCTTCTTTGGGTGAAAAAATTAGAATAAAAGATCATACTTATGAAATAATTGGAATTCTAAAACCCAAAGGAGCTGTCTTTGGTAGTAATCAGGATAAAAATGCATATATTCCTTTAACTACAATGGTTAATAGGATTACTGGAAAAGATCCAACCTACGGTGTTAGTTTAAGCTTTATAAGTGTTGAGGCTATAAATAAAAATAAAACTAGTGCTGCAAAATTCCAAATTACTAATTTATTAAGACAAAGACACAAAATTATAAGAGATGATGACTTTGCTGTTAGATCTCAAGAGGATGCCTTAAACATCGTAACTAACATTACTAGTGGATTAACTTTTTTATTAGCTGGTATTGGCGCTGTATCACTAATTGTAGGAGGTATTGGAATTATGAATATTATGCTCGTGTCTGTAAGCGAACGAACAGAGGAAATTGGACTTAGAAAAGCCATTGGAGCAAAACAATCAGATATATTAATTCAATTTTTATTTGAGGCTTTAATCTTATCAACAATTGGTGGATTAATAGGAACAACTACTGGATTATCTGGTGTTTATATTTTAAGCGTGTTAACGCCACTTCCTGCATCAGTAGGTTTTACAACTACTTTTTCGACAATGATAATCTCTGGATCTATTGGCTTGGTGTTTGGAGTTCTTCCTGCAAAAAGAGCATCAAAGTTGGATCCAATAGTAGCATTAAGGAGTTTATGAAATAATTTAATATTTATGCTCAATTATTTAAAATTTATTGAGATACTTATTAGTCTCCAGTTTATATTTATATCAACTATGGTACCGGTATTTTTCAAACTGCCGTTTAAAAATCATATTAACAATAGTCTAGAGCTTCCGATCACTTGGCAAATACCTATCGTAATTTTATTAACCCTATTCTTTAAAAAGAAAGTTATTTTTAAATCACTAACAATTTATCTATTATTAGGTTTGTTTATAATTCCAGTTTTTCATCAGGGTGGATCATTAGGTTATTTATTAACTCCAAATTTTGGTTACCTAATTGGTTTATTCCCATTAATTAACATCATAGATAAATTAAATAATAAAAATAAAATAAGTATTGCAGAATTTCTAAAAAGTGGAATATTAGCAATAAGTACTATGCATCTCACAGGTATAACATATAGCTTTATCCAGACTATTTATTCTAGTCAGTATGATGTTTTTTTATATAATATGGGCAAATATACAATTGGTAAGGTGGGTTATCATTTTTTGATGCTTATACCACTATCAATGCTTATAAAATCTATTACTTATATTAGAAATTTAGATTAATGAAATACATAGGCAAGAAAAGACTAAATTTTATTCTTATAAGTATATTTATTTTTTTATTAGATCAATTTTCCAAGTACCTAATAAGCAAAGATATTTTTAATATTATAAATAAAGAATTTTTTTTATTTACAATATCTTATATAAAAAATTACGGAGCAGCTTTTAATATTTTTAGTGGTAATAGGATTTTCTTATCTTTAGTTAGTTGTATTTTTTCAAGTATAATTATTTATCTAATAATAAGAAAAAAAGAAACAAAAATCATAGATCTTTTTAGCTACACATTCATACTTGGAGGAACAGTTGGAAACGGTTTTGATAGAATATTTAAAGGATATGTTATTGATTTTATTAACTTAAATTTTATAAATTTCCCTGTATTCAATTTTGCAGATTTATCAATAAATATTGGATTTATTCTTATTTTATATAACCTGATTACTACGAAAAAATAAGATGAATAAATTTAAAAGAAAGTATCTTAATTATTTCATTATTACATTTTTAATATATTTTTTAATATTAATTAAATTTATTAATCCTTATACACTTTTTATTTTATTTGTTTCATTGTTAATTTTTTATAATTTAAATAAAAAATTATTTAAAAAATTGGTTTATAAAATTATTTTTAAAAGCAAAAAAAATAATTTAGTATTTAAAAATAAATATAATGCAGCAAAAGTTAGTCTTGAAAGTATTAATGATATCAATAATAAAATAAATGATAAAATAAAAGCAGAATTGATTGATTACGAAAAAAATAAATTAGTATCCCAACTTAAATCAGGAGACTACAAAGTTACATTATTTGGTGCAAGTTCCTCAGGTAAAACATCAATAGCTAGATCTTTATTAAAAAGTATTATTGGAAAAATTTCACCAACACTTGGAACAACAAAAGAAATTACAAGTTACACAATATCTATTCCGATACTTAAAAGAAAAATTAATATTATTGATACTCCAGGTTTATTCGAGCCATCATTACAAGGTGAAGATAGAGAGAAGTTAACGATATTACAAGCTTCAAAATCTGACTTAATTTTATTTATATTAGATCAAGACATTAATAAATATGAGAACTACTTAATTAACAAATTGTTAGATATAGGAAAGAAAATAATCATAGTTCTTAATAAGTGTGATCTAAGGTCAACATTAGAGAATGACATAATTAAAGAAAACATAAAATCAATCACACTCTCAAATCAAAACAAGATTCCAGTGGTCCAAACAATTGCAGATCCAAAAAATTATTCAAAATATAAATCTGATAAAAATAAACTACAACCAGAAGTCAGTAACCTTTTCAGAGTAATAATTGAAACTCTTGATAATGAAGGGGAGGAATTGCTTGCTGATAATATCCTTTTTCGTTCGAACAAACTAGGAATTAAAAGTAAAAATTTTATATCTGAACAAAGATATTTATCGTCAAATAAAGTAATTAATAAATATATATGGATTACTGGGGGAGTTATTTTAGTGAACCCAATTCCAGTTATTGATTTCCTTACAACTACATCAATAAATGTTCAAATGATTATTGAGATTTCAAAAATTTATGAAGTAAAAATCACAAATAAAGAGGCTATGGATTTATCAAAATCACTCATAAGTGTTTTAGCAAAATTGGGAATACTTAAGGGAGGAATTAACATTATTTCAACAGCCTTATCCTCTAACGTTACGACTCTATTTATATCCAAATCAATTCAATCAATAACTACAGGTTGGTTACTAAAAATATTAGGTCAAAGCTTGATTGAATATTTTAAAAATGGACAAAACTGGGGGGACAAAGGCATTCAAGATGTAGTTGAAAAAGTATATAAAATAAATAAAAGGGAAGAGGCATTAAAACACTTTATAGATGAAGCCATCTCTAAGATTGAAAAAACAAAGTTTTATCAATCCAAGCTGAAATTACCCCCTTTTTTTAAGTGATATTATTCAGTTGATCATTTAGAAAGCTTCTGAAATCTAAAATTGTTATTAAAAATAAATAGGAAAGGCAAATAACTATCGAAATAAATCCTGTGATAATTGCAATAATCTTTGATCTACTAAGTTTAATCATTCTTATTCAATATCTTTAATAACTGATTAATATGATGTTCAGTTGTATTATAGTTACCCATAACCGTTCTTAAAAAATATCTACCTTTAAATTTTGGCCTAGAGAGCATAAAATAATTTTCCATAAGTTCATCACTTTTGACTTTAGTCCAAGAATTAGAATCAGTTATATTCATTCCTTTTGGTAAGAAAGAAGTTATATGTAGAGGACCTGAATAAATTTCGTATTTACCAATATTGAGATTATGCTCGAAATAATTCTTTTTTTTAATAGACGACTTTAATATATCGTCTATTCCGTTCAAACCTAAGAATCTCATACCTAGCCAAAGTTTAATAATTTCAGCAGGTCTTGATCCTTGTATGCCAAGTTCTCCTCTATCCATAACCGGATAATCAGAAGAAATATATGGTATGCCAGTAGCAAAAGCATTTTTCAAGGTACCTATATCGGCGACCAGCAATAATGAAGATGTTTTTGTGATCCCAAGTATTTTTTGTGGATTTATAGTTATGGAATTAGCACAATTAATATTTTTTAAACCCTCAATAAAAATACTTGAGATTGCATAAATGCCTCCTATTGATCCATCTATATGTAGCCAAATATTATACTTCTTACAGATATCGCTTATTTCTTTAATTGGGTCTACCGCACCACGTACTGTAGTTCCTAACGTGGCAACAATAGAGAAAATTTTTTTATTTTGCATTGAACATTGTCTTATAACCTTATTAAGTTCTTCTAAATCCATACAACCATTAACATCTGTTTTAATTTCTATCAAATTGTTTTTATGAAGCCCCATAATTCGAATACATTTTTTAAAGGAGGAATGAGCATCCTCACTAATGAGTAAAACTGCATTGGGATCAGAATCTAAACTTAAAAAATTTCTTGCAGCTATTAGTGCATTTAAATTACTTAATGTTCCGCCACTTGCCACAATGCCTCCCGAGTAATCATTGAACCCTATTTTTTTGGAAAACCACTTTAAAAGTGATTCTTCAAGAAGGGTGATGCTTGGAGATAATTCATAAGCCAATAGATTATTATTTAAACTTGCAGAGATTAATTCACCTAAGATAGAAAATATTAAGGGGGGTGGATCTAAGTGAGCTATAGATCCAGGATGCACTGGATTAAATGAATTGGATATTAATGATTTAATCTCTAAAAATAAATCATCTTGTGAACTACCTTCAACACTTGGCATTGGAAAATTTAATTCTTCATCTAGAGGTAAAGGACCATATATTTCTGAATTTGAATACCAATCACATATAATTTTGGATGTTTTGCTGAGAAGATTTAATAAATTATCGTTAGTCCCAGAATATGAGGGGAAAAAAATATCTTTTTTATAAAAAAAATTTTCAGTCATTCGATAAGATAACTAATAATAATTTTATTAATAATATTGAAAAATGAGATATTTTTTTTTAAATGGAAATAGTAATAAAGATATTAAAAAAAAATGATTCCTAGAGTTGATTATATAAGATGGATGAAATCAATTTTGCGTCGATCAGGCGAAGTTGGTAAAAATGAGCTTCCAATATCAGCGGTAATAATTGATGAAAGAGGTAGATGTATAGGCAGAGGAAGTAATATTCGAAATACTAATAAAGATCCATTGGGTCATGCTGAAATTATTGCGTTAAGACAAGCATCTCTACTAAAAAATGATTGGCGATTTAATGAATGCACAATAATTACTAATTTAGAACCTTGTACTATGTGCGCATCAGCATTGATTCAGGCAAGAATGGGAAAAGTAATTTATGGTGCCAATGATGAAAAAAGAGGAGGTTTAGGTGGATCGATAGATTTATCAAATCACAAAAGCTCTCATCACAAAATGGAAGTAATAGGCGGAATCATGGAAGAAGAGTGTAAATTAAGCTTAAAATTGTGGTTTAAAAGGTTGAGGACTCAAAAATAGAAAATTTCTTTAGCTCAGTATCAAAAAGGTTTAGTAATCTGTCAACATTCTCTTCACTTGAATTAAAACCCATTAGTCCTACACGCCACACCTTGCCAGATAATTCTCCAAGTCCATTTCCTATTTCTATCCCAAAGTTTCTTAAAAGATGATTTCTAAAACCATCTCCATCAACTGCCGGAGGTATTTTTACTGTTGTTAAAGTTGGCAATCGATAATCCTTAGATACATGTAATTCCATACCAAGGCTTTCTAAACCATTCCATAGTTTCTTTGCATTAGACTTATGTCTATTCCAAACATTCTCTAAACCCTCATTAGCGATTAATCGTAAACCTTCACGAATAGCAAAATTCATATTTACGGGAGCTGTATGATGGTAAACACGATCAGAACCCCAATACTTATTTAGAAGAGATAAATCTAAATACCAATTAGGAACTTTCGTCTTTCTTATACTAAGTTTTTCCTCAGCTCTCTTATTCATAGTAAAAGGGCTTAATCCAGGAGGACAACTTAAACCCTTCTGGCTACAACTATATGCAAGATCAATTTTCCATTCATCGATCAATAATTCTAAAGCCCCAAGAGATGTAACTGCATCAACTAAAAACAAGCAATTATTTTTTCTACATAATTCACCAATACCATCAAGAGGTTGTAGAACACCACTGGATGTTTCAGCGTGAACAATAGCAAATATGGCAGGTTTTTTAGTCTCTATTTCATATTTAATTTCTTCATAAGAAAAGGCCTCACCCCAAGGTTTTTCCATAACGGCAACTTGAGCTCTATATCGCGTTGCCATATCAACTAGTCGGTTTCCAAAATATCCTTTTTTAGCAATAAGAATTTTTTCTCCCTCTTCAATAAAATTAGCTATTGAAGCTTCCATAGCTGCACTACCAGTACCACTCATCGGAAGAGTAAGTCGATTATTGCACTGCCAAGTATATCTGAGAAGTTGTTGTACATCAGACATCAATGAAATATATACTTCATCTAAATGACCAATTGGATTTAGCGATAGAGCTTTTAATACCTCTGGATGTGCATTTGATGGCCCAGGCCCTAATAAAAGTCTAGAGGGAACATAAGTCTTTGAGAAATGAGAAAAATTCTCTTCATTTAAAGCCGTAATAAGTTTTGCTTCTGTCAAAGCATTACATTCAATTACTTTTAAATTAGACTAATATCACCACATAAGCGATATTTATTTAAAGAAATTAATTCAATTTAAATATTTAAGTAAACAATTATTAAACATATAACCTGAAACACTGAAAGAAGTCATCTAGTCTTCAAAAAAGTTACGGTTGATACATAACAAGAATCATCAAGTTATTAATTTCATATAAGGTATTACAAAAGTTATGTCTAAGTCTCCACAAGATGTTTTAAGTCAAATTAAAGACGAAGGAATTGAACTCATCGATTTGAAATTTACAGATATTCATGGTAAATGGCAACATTTAACCCTTACATCAGACATGATAGAAGAGGACTCATTTACAGAGGGCTTAGCATTTGATGGTTCATCAATAAGAGGTTGGAAAGCAATTAATGCCTCCGATATGTCAATGGTTCCTGATGCAAGTACAGCTTGGATTGATCCATTTTATAAGCATAAAACCCTTAGTATGATTTGCTCTATTCAAGAACCTAGAAGTGGAGAGCCATATGATAGATGCCCAAGATCGTTAGCTCAAAAGGCATTAAAGTACTTAGAATCTACTGGTATAGCCGATACTGCATTTTTTGGACCCGAACCAGAATTTTTCTTGTTTGATGATGTCAGATATGACTCAAAAGAGGGTTCTTGTTTTTATAGTGTGGATACTATAGAAGCTCCATGGAATACTGGAAGAGTAGAAGATGGAGGAAATTTAGGATACAAGATTCAATACAAGGAAGGTTATTTTCCAGTTTCACCGAATGATACAGCACAGGATATAAGGTCGGAGATGCTTCTACTCATGGGTGAGTTGGGAATACCCACAGAAAAACATCACCATGAAGTTGCTGGAGCAGGTCAACACGAGCTGGGAATGAAATTCGATTCATTAATAAATTCAGCTGATAACGTAATGACTTATAAATACGTTGTAAGGAATGTCGCGAAAAAATATGGAAAAACTGCAACATTTATGCCTAAGCCCGTATTTAATGATAACGGAACCGGAATGCATGTACATCAAAGTTTATGGAAGAGTGGTCAACCACTATTCTTTGGTGAAGGTGCCTATGCAAATTTATCTCAAACAGCCAGATGGTACATAGGAGGTATCCTTAAACATGCCCCTTCATTCCTCGCATTTACTAACCCCACGACAAATAGTTATAAGAGATTGGTTCCTGGATTTGAAGCTCCTGTAAATTTAGTTTATTCTGAGGGTAATAGATCTGCTGCAGTAAGAATTCCTTTAACTGGTCCAAGTCCAAAAGCTAAAAGATTAGAATTTAGATCAGGTGACGCATTAGCCAACCCATATTTAGCTTTCTCAGTAATGATGCTCGCTGGTATTGATGGAATTAAAAATCAAATAGATCCTGGCGATGGAGTTGATGTTGATTTATTTGAACTTCCAGCAGATGAACTTGCCAAAATTGATACAGTACCTTCATCACTTAATGATTCACTTAATGCATTAAAAGCAGATAAGGATTATTTATTAGCCGGTGGTGTATTTACTGAAGATTTTATTGATAATTTTATCGATATCAAATACGAAGAGGTACAACAATTAAGACAAAGACCTCATCCACATGAATTCTTTATGTATTACGACGCTTAAGTAAAAAACTTGGTTTCAAAAAATCAATTTGAGAATTATCACAAAATATTCTCAAATTGAATTTTTTTTTGTTGAAATATATATATACAAATTAAAAAATGGCAAGGGAATCTATTTCAAAAATTGCATATAAAACGCTTCAACAGAGTAAAAGTATTGCGGGATTTGCTCATAAGCAGATCAGTTCTAGATTAATGAATTTTATTCTTCCTGATTCAAATCTTGAAAATTTTGATATAGATAAGGATCTTCTTTTACAAATCCAAAGTTCAATGGATGACTTAAGAGAGGAAGATTGGAAAGATGCAGAAAAAAATATATATCCAAAAAAGTTATTGTTTGATGAGCCATGGCTTAGATATTTGACTCAATATCCTAAAATTTGGTTAGATATGCCTAATACATGGGATAGACGTAGAAAACAAAACTTTGATGATCTTCCAAAATCTGTTGAAAAAGATAATTATCCTCAATATTACTTGAGAAACTTTCATCATCAAACAGATGGATATCTGTCAGATTTCTCAGCAAGTATTTACGATTTACAAGTTGAAATACTTTTTAATGGAAGTGCTGACTCAATGAGGAGGAGAATAATTAAGCCATTAAAAGAGGGTCTAAAAATTTTTAGTGATAGAAAAAAAAGTTCAATAAAAATACTTGATGTGGCTACTGGTTCAGGTAGGACATTAAAACAATTAAGGGCAGCATTTCCTAAAGAAAAAATTACAGGGATTGATTTATCTGATTCATACTTAAAAGAGGCTAGTAGATATATCTCAGATTTAGATGGAGATTTAATTGAGTTAGTAAAAGGTAATGCTGAAGAGTTGCCTTTTGAAAATGATAGTTTCCAAAGTATTTCTTGTGTTTACTTATTTCATGAATTACCTAGAACTATTAGAGCTAAAGTATTAAATGAATTTTTTAGAGTTCTTGAACCTGGGGGAACATTGGTATTAGCTGATTCAATTCAAATAAGCGATTCGCCAGACTTTACATCAGTAATGGAAAACTTCTACAAAACCTTTCATGAACCTTTCTATTGTGATTATATAAAAGAGGATATTGATTCTAAAATTGAAGAAGTAGGATTTAAAGATGTAAAATCAAATTCCTTTTTTATGACCAAAGTATGGTCTGCAATCAAATAAATTAAAATTCTATGAGCTACTGGGATAAAGATACTATTAAGCTTGTTCAAAGTCTTAATAACAAATTAAAAATCGATCATTCTAAATGGCATAAGGATAAAGGAAATAAATATAAACGATCTGCAGAACTGATTTCAGCGGGTTTATGTCAATTAATTATTTCTTGTAATGAGAAAGAAACTATTGAGTGTATAGAAGAAAGTATTAAATGGTTGAAAGAAATTAACGTAGATCAACCCTGCCCGAGCAGAAATCATCTTTTTAAAGCCAACTGAAGCCTATTACCTTTATTACTCCATCTAATGTCATCGAAACATTCATTAATAATATATAAGCCCCGGCCATTTACGCTATTTTGCTTTTTAGGTAATTTATAATTTCTTTTTTTTATTTCTAAACCACTACCTTGGTCTTGAATCTGCCAAACACACCAGTTGGGAGTAATTATTCTTCTTACTCTAATACTTTTTGAAGGGTCTAATTTATTTCCATGTTTTACGGCATTAACAAGAGCTTCATGTAAGCCAAGTTTAATGAGATAGGATGATTGAGATTTATTAATAGGTTCTAATAATTGATCAACAAATTCATTTAACTGTAATGAAGACTCGAATTCGTAATTTGACCAATTAATCCTTGGCCTTATGAAAAATTTTTTTAAAATACTTTTGCCCTGAAATAAGGACATAATAATATTTTTATACTTACTTAACTTTAACTTATTGAATAGCTCAATATCAAAGAATATTGTTATGTCTCTCAGCTATAGCAGGATGTCTTAGTATTGAGTCCATAAGTCTAACTCCTCTTAGTTGATTTATTAAAGGCATGTGTCCATCAGGAGCATCTAATGACCAACAAAAAGATGTAGGGTATCTAGTCCATAAACCCTCTTTTTTCCAGCCAATTTTAGGCCACAATAATTCATATTTTTTTCCTACTGATTTTAAAATTTTTGCTTGAATTGAAAAACCAAATCTACCAGTAGAATAAATAATCCACAATCTATCAATTGACTGTAGATCTTTAGATGGCATATTCTTAACCTCACTGTAGAAAACATATCC
>Ga0310343_10001158_pt1 | contig 13306 bp, 35 predicted proteins | sample HC15DNA2025_MG_FD_203519 | JGI IMG/M metagenome (GOLD analysis project Ga0310343, IMG submission 203519) | Marine microbial communities from station ALOHA, North Pacific Subtropical Gyre - HC15-DNA-20-25_MG | ecosystem: Environmental > Aquatic > Marine > Oceanic | place: Pacific Ocean: North... | reverse complement strand
GTAATACAAAAGATATAGAAAGGATTTCGATAAGTTTTAACTTATCAGTAGCATCATGATATTCTGGTTAGGATTTACAATAATGGTTTTAAATGAAGGCTTTGTTATTATGCGCCATGTTCATCCATGGTTTGCTAAAAAGCGAGATCATTTAATAGAAACTTACGGAGCAAAATGGAAACGTTTTCATGCTACTCTTGATTATATGTGGATAGCAGGAGTAAGTTTAGGATTTATTTTAGACTTGCAAAATTGGAAATTGTATGCCTCTGCACTTTTAATCTTTTGGGGCATAGTTGGCCTTACAGTATATCTTCCTTTATTAATTAAAAAACTACGCAAATGAGAATAGGTATAGGAGCACTAATAAGTGCTATTATGGCTTTAGTAGCTTGGATTGTTAAACGCAAAAAATCTTAAATTTGTGTTTCTTTTTTAAGCGAAGCAGGTTTAAAGTTCTTCCCGTAACTGATAATACATTTTTCTAAATTAAAAGGATTAGGCCATTCTTCTCGTGGGACTAGTGTCATAGTAATTGTATAACTTCCTGACGATGGATCAATATACATTGTCATAGGGCCTTGTATCATTTGATTGCCTGGCGGAATAATAACTGCAATGTCTCCGCCTGCAAAAGGAATTTCGTTATGGTTGCCAATTATTTTGTCAATGGCTTCTGCTGTACCGCAGTCAATAAACGTTGGTAGTTTAAATATTTGGTTTTTTTGCTCTTGTGCGTGTAGGGATACTGCTCCTGTCAATATCGCTAACCCGCAAAGTAGCATAAGGGTTAGCTGTCTCATTTTTTTACATCTCCTCGTGTGTGTATAGTATTTATATAGAAATGTGCGTATATTAAAAGTATTGGTTAAACATTTGATTACTACTAAGTTCAAATGCTCTTTGCCATTGCTTCTCTCCATTTTTCATGAAAAGAAATTCTTCAGTTGGTTCTGCTATTAGCCAACTGTTTTCTGCACGATATGGCCATTTTCCAGACAGTTCAGCATCAAGTTGACCAGGAGCCCAGCCAGCCATGCCTCCAAACATTCTCCAATAAGCAGGTTGATCTCCGTTTGCTAATTTGTGAAACATTAAATTATCACTGCTTACACTTAAATGATTACCAGCTGGCATTGTGTTTTCACTTCCCCAGTTGTTTGTATGCAACATGACAAGTGCCTGTTGGTTTACAGGCCCACCATGGTATATCTTATTATGCAGATCAGGAAGGATAATGTTTTTATCCCTTGCCGCATCTTGAACTAAAAACTTACTAGGCTTATTTAAAATTAATCCTATGCTTCCTTCTGAAGGGTTATCTTGGTACAAGTAGACAACAGATCTGTGGAAAATATTGCCGTCTGGTACATTAGGGTGTGAGATGAGTATTTTTCCGGTCAAAGACATTATGCTGTCCCGAATACTGTTTGCCCAATTACTTCTGCGTTAGGTGCATTACGCATTGCATACATGAAGTTTATATTTGTGCCTCTTCCATATGCTTTAGGATTGTTAGCAGTAAAGTTCATCCAACTCTTGTCCATTCCTCTAAGGTACTGTACAATGTGCCTAGCCACTTGTATACCTGTTGATGTAGACATGCCTGAGTAATTTCTACTTGGACCTGGATCATATCTTGTGCCAGTTACTGCTTGGAATTGATTACGTTGTGTTAATACTCCTTGCACACTATTTGGATAACTTCCAGAACGAACTCTGTTAAGCATCACTGCAAGTACTCCTGCACGTTCTTTTGCATTAGGACTTGCTTCGGCCGCGGTAGCTCTAAGCAACATTTCATATTCTTGATCACTTACTTCACTGCCTAGAAAATCTTCTATCTGTTGTTTTGCCGCCACATGAACATCAGCATCGTCAATGCCTTTTGCTAATCCTCTATCCACAGTCGGCTTGACCTTTTTAAATGCTTGACCCATTGGAATTACTCCGCCACCTTTTTTGATCATAGCACGGATAGTCTGTGGTCCTGCATCTCCATCTACATCTATACCTGCGTCTTGTTGAAAGTTACGTACAGCTCTAGCTGTGTTAGGACCGTACTTTCCATCAACCTTACCTGAATCATATCCATTGTCATTCAACCATGTTTGTAATTCTGCAATAGCATCTGAATCGCCACTACGAGCTAGGCCACCTGACATGTTAGGATCTAGATAATTAAAGTCTTCTTTGATGGAAAATTCTTTAAATCTCATGAATAATCTGGTAACCAGCCTCCGTAATCTTTTCCTTTGATCTTTTTACCGCCTACTTTCACACGTTCTCCGCCTGGCTTTTTATGGCTTTTCTTTCCTTCTCTACGTCTGTAACCTTGACTTTTACAACTAGCTAGGGCACTTGCACCTAATTTATTATTAGGTGTAGAGCTTTTACATAGCTTTTTACTGGCTTTCCAATCTTCTACAAGTTGTGCATCAAGTTCTACAATTAACATATGATCTCCTATCTGTATTTATCCGCAGGATTTTTTAATGGCTCCTTTTGTTCACACAATTTAAACGTCAAAGCCTTTCTTGGACCTTTTGTAGTTTTCAATTCTACTTCCCCAGACTTTTCGTGAAACTCTATTTTAGTTATAGTTGCTTTGTCATTGTGTGGTCCAACAAGGATTTGTTGCCCAACTTCAAGGTTGAGTTGCAAATTTTTCATATGTGTCATGGGAATCTCCTCTTGTCTAAGAATACTATGCGAATGCATGTATATATTTATATACAGGCCCCGCTGTTGCATCTGTGGTTATATAGGCCCCGCTGTTAGGTTTTGGTAATCTTCCACTTGACATCGCTCAAAATAGGTTGTACTATATGAGTATGATTAACTTTAGCCAAGGAGCTATATGAGATTTGATAACCGGTATAATGTTTACAGTTGCGATGATGGTTACCACATTATCTATGACGACATGGACGAAACCATGATGGTTAAAACCAAAAACCAAGACTTGGCAGAGTCTTTATGTCATGCTTTAAATGTAATACCAGACTTTGATGTAGAAGATGTATATTATAATTGAAAGGTTACAGAATGACTTATTTAGAAATACTTGCAGGTGCATTTGTGTTCAACTTGATCTATGTGATAGTGACAGGAGAGCAGATAATGGTACCATTGCCTTAGGAGGTTTAGATGCTTAGAGTTTTAGTGATACTCAGTGCCGGCTTAATGCTCAGTGGCTGTTTAGGGGCCTCAGTCCCTAAGGGATACGTCAGTTCAGATCCCTGCATCAGATGCGGTCAGGGTTGGCAGTTCATGCCAAACGAACCAAACGCCTCAATCCGGAATGCGGAGCGAGTTGGTTTCAAATATGGAATGGGTGCTGATCCAAAACTTCCATAAGAAAATCTAATAGGTGGATCCAAAAAAACCATCACAGTCGAAAAAAAAAGTTTACCAAAAGTCTTGACTTCTGCTGACCTAGACTATATTATATAGGGACAAGTTAGGCAAACAGAGGGAAAATTATGTTTTATATTTACGAAAAATCATCAACTTATATTATTGGTAAGCCAGATAGAAATGGTGTAGCCCGTCCAGATTATAGACAAGTTTATAAAACTATGGCGGCGGCCAAAGCAGGTCTCACTCGTATTGCAAAGGCAGAAGGTCTTCTTCAAACAGATCCAAACCATGCTTTTTTTAGATATGCGATTTGTGATTATGATAAATTTCACAGAGATATTGAGAAGAAGGTAAAGAAGAAAAACTTAATGGATCCTTCAAAAGAATTTATGGAGCCAGTAAATACTCCATATTATCTTTCACCAAGTTCAGAATCATATTGGAGTATGTAATGGGATTAGAAACTTTATCAACAGTTGAAATTCAAGAGAGGTTCCACAAAGAGAATAGGGGCCTCCCAAATATGTTTTGGCAACACGGAACCCTATGGATTGATACAGAAGATACCGATGACCTCAGAATTATCAAAGAGGTTATGGAGGACGAGGTATTGAATCAAAACTTAACCGTTGACTTTAATTTACAACCGGCAACAGAAAGAGAGCCATGGGACCAATGGGCCATGGACATTGTGGAGAAATAAATGGATATGGCAATGATGGTTGATATGGTGGCGAGAATGACCGCAGAAGAACGTCAGACTTTCGTCGAGGAGATAGAAAAAAGATATCCTAACTTGATAGACGAGTTAGGCCATTATATAAATGTCACACAGGTTGAGAGAGATATGCAAATGGGTGATGGACAATTAGAGTTGGATATCGATGGTTGAAGCATTTCTCTTTCTAACTTATGTTTTAGGCACAGGAATGGGCCTGTGGTTTGCAAATCAAAAAATTAGGACCGCCGTTGAAAATACTGTGGATCAATTAATTGACCAAGGGTATCTTCAAACTAAGAAAAATGAAGACGGCGAAATTGATATATTGAAATGGTATGAAAGGCAAAAATGAAATATTTATTGATAGCGGTAGTTTTCAATTTACAGCCTATCACCTATGGTGATAAGGCGACCTGTGAAGAAGCGAGAGACATCCTAAGAGCAGAAGCACCTTTAGGTCAGTCTGGGAATATTCTTTGCATTCCGGCAGGTGAAGAACCTGCAGACCAAACGGATAAAATGTTCAGCAATTTTGTTGATTTGGTTATCAAACTCAACGAGATCAATCAAAATAAGTTGACAGACGACAAATAAGACTATATTATATAGAGACAATGTTAATTAAACAAAGAGGGTCAAATGGCTAACAATGTAACCAAAGTGGTAGAAGTAATCTACAAAATGAATAACCACGAACTTAATCAAGTGGTTGATGCAATTAGACTGAAACGTCAATATTTGGCGAAGCAGGCAATCCGAGAATTTACGATCGGTGATATGGTTCAGTTCACTAATAAGAATGGTGGTAGGACCAATGCCACTGTGACTAAGGTGAATAAGAAATATGTGATTTGTGAAGCTCACATTGGAGGCACCCAATGGAGAGTACCTGCCACAATGCTAACCAAACTTGAAGATATTGGTGTGTCTGCATAATGGGACCGTATTCGGAAGATAAGCAAATGGAACGAGCAGAATCTATTAAGAGACTGCTCGACCATAATCCTCAATTGGATAGACTCTATAGGATTATGTGGGAAAATAAATTAAGGGCTTTGGCTACCAATGAGGAATCATACAATGCCAGAGTGAAAGCGACTTATAGTCACTTAGAGAAAAAACCAATTATAGATTGGGGATAGGAGGTAAATACAAATGATCAAGATAATGATAGGCTTTGGAATCGGTTTCGCCGCATTTTATCTATATCAAAACCCAGGAGATGTCGTGGGTCTGATGGATGCCGCCAAAACTGGAATCAATACTACCGCATCAACAATAATGGAGGCAACCAATGATTAAGATTGAAGATGTGACGCCAGGCAAATCTTATGCCTGTAAATTCAAAGTCAAGACGATGTTAGATGACCTTGGACGACCGGCTCCTAATCTTTCAGACCAACCATTAAAGGGTCCGGGAGAATATAAAGGCTTTGGTCCTATTACCACCAGGGATATGAAATCCCAACACGTCAAAGTCTTAGACGAAAAATCGAGTAAAGAATTCGTCGTTCCTTTTTCTGACATTTGGGACGTCGATGATGTCGAGTGGGTAGACCCACTCGTTGATTGACCCTCTCTCCCTGGTCCAATAAGACCTTCCGGGTAAGAGCTAATTGTCCAGCCGCCAGGGAGAACCTTATCAAAAAACTTGACTTTTAATTTAATTGACCTTATACTGTAAAGACAATGAGGGGTAAAACTATGGAAGAAAAATTACAAGAAGCAATCGAATTTGCCACTGAGGCACATGGAGATCAGAAGAGGAAATATACCGGCGAGCCGTATATCACCCACCCTATTGCAGTCATGGAGATTGTAAGGGAGGTACCCCATACTGAAGAAATGTTAATGGCCGCGGTATTACATGATACGGTTGAAGATACACCAGTGACCATAGAAGACATAAAGACCAAGTTCGGCACCAAGGTAGCAGAGTTGGTTGATGGATTGACTGATGTGTCTAGGCCAGAACATGGTAACAGGAAAACAAGGAAGGCCTTAGATAGGGCTCACTTGGCCAAACAGAATGCAGAAGTGCAGACTATCAAATTGGCAGACTTGATCCATAACACCATGTCTATTGGGTTGTATGATCCACATTTCTACAAGGTTTACAAGGAAGAAAAGATTAAAATCTTAGACGTCTTGAAGTTGGGTAACCAGACCTTGATGCATAGGGCTCAACAACAGGTAGGAGGCGGTTAATGGCCAAGTACCAAAAAAAATATCTCAAGCCTACAGAATTCAATACCGAAGGGCATTGGATGGTAGGCTTGATTTGGCCAGTGACTGGGTCAAAAGGCAATACCTACTCAGTCGAACTTCACGATAAAGGTTTTGAATGTGATTGTCCAGGCTTCGGCTTTCATGGTTACTGTAAACATTCAAGAGCCATTGTAAAAAAACTTGAAACAATCTAACCAAAAAGGTAGACACTTATCAAAAGAGGTGTTATAGTATAAACATAATAAGGAAAAAGAACTTGGTACCTACAGAGGCTGAGGAAGGCGCTGATAAAAAAATCCTTGTATAAGGGTAGGCTAAGGTACTAGATTAAAACAGGTGCATGCCGAGATCTAGACGCCAAGTTTTTTTAGAACAATAAATGGAGGGTTTAATGAAGTGTTCAATTTGTAAAGACGAGATTAGAAAAGATCCTATGTCAGGATGGGACGGAGGTCATAATTCAGAGCCAGTGGCACCTGGTAGATGTTGTGACGATTGCAATTCAACAGTGGTTATTCCGCAAAGGTTTGCTCAAATTTTTCTTCAAAAAGAATTAGAAAAAGTAGCCAAAACTGGTTGACCTTTGTGTCAACTGGTGTTATATTAATAACATAATTAGGGCAAACAATAGGAGGGTCGCTCATGTTAGATTTTGATTATTCACAAGTTTCCGAAGAAGATAAAAAGGCTTTTGCCGAAATGGATCACTTCGATGCACTTAAAGCCGAGCAAGGTTATGATACAGTTTGGTCAATTGAAACTGGTATTGTTCCTTTGGATCATAAAATTTTCACAGACAAGCCTAGAACGGTTACTTATAAAATAATCGATAGAATGGGTGATTCCTTTGACGATGTTGAGTGGGTCACTTTTAGGTCTGTTGCAGAAAATGGCACGGTAGGTGCTCTTTGGAAGGCGGCTGAAGATTGTTTCCAACAAGCCAAAGAGAACAATGGCGATTGGCATCATTATATTGAAGACTTTGATCTTCAAGATGATGGAACCCTTTCATTGGTAACAGGTTCATGAGAAAACTGATTTTAATAGGGCTATTGGCATTGACAAGTGCCTGTAGCCATAACATGAATGCGATTGAAACGATCAATGCCGGACGGGCTTTAGGAAGTCTTTCTAAAGCAGGCATAATCGAATCAGGTTCAAATTGCATCATAGACATATTTGATCCGGCTAACCGAGGTAGCGGATGTTAGAGGCCATAATGATTTTAGGTGCATTGGCGTTGCCTATTTACATGATATGGTCATGGAATAACGAGGATCCAAAATGAAAAGATTTAAGTTTAAAGATATCAAATTCAAAGAAAGAAAGGAACCAAAAGGTGGTATCCAAGCCATACTCAACTATGGCAAATATAATCTCAGCATTGTGAGAGACAGGTACTCTTATGGAGGCAAGGAAGGACTCTATGAAGTCGGAGCCTTTCTAAATAACACCATGATAGAACTGCCAGGTATTACCGAGGAAGGTGATACTGTCAAAGGTTGGTTGTCAGAAGATGACATCACAGGCATACTTCTTAAAATGGTAACAATTTCCGGAGTAGATAAGCCAAAACAGGTTGCTATCGCTGAATAGAGATGCTATTATATAAACATAATTAGAAAACAACCTAATAGGAGGGCTTTATGGCTACAAGGGCGAGAATTGCATTGGAACTGAAAGACGGTTCATTTATTTCATCATATCAACATTGGGATGGTTATCCAGGAGGACTTGGGTTCAACCTAATTGAAAATTGGGATAATTACGACAAAGTGAAAGAAGCCATTGAACTAGGTGATGCTTCAAGTTGGAGATATATCGTAGGCGAAAAAATAGATTTCGACGATAGAAATGATCCAAGGCACGATGTTCAAAACTGCTATTACGGTAGAGACAGAGGCGAAAAGGATGTAGGTTATAAAAAACATCTCAATGGAGTATGTCTTTTAGATGAAGCCTTTAATTGTTCAGAAGAGTTTCTTTACATTTTCAAAGAGACGAAAGACGGTGTATGGGAATGGTTTTATGTCGATGAATACAAAGACTCAAAGACTCCTATTCCGTTGAAAGAAACTGCAATTAGAGATCACATAGGGATTCTCAAAAGAGTTCTCGATCAGATGAAAATAGAGAAGCAATCCATATAAAAATCATAAACACAACCAGACTCTCCTTAGCTCAGTGGATAGAGCAACGGCCTTCTAAGCCGTGGGTCGGGAGTTCGAATCTCTCAGGAGAGGCCAATATCGCTCGCGTGATGGAATTGGTAGACATAACGGACTTAAAATCCGTAGGCAGTGATTGCCGTGCCGGTTCGAGTCCGGCCGCGAGTACCATTTATAAAGGAGGAATATGTGGGATGGATTGATGTTAATGAAAGATTACCTAAGAAGGGAGAACCTTGTTGGTATTTTTTTGATATAGTAGGTTGCCATAGAGGATTCTATGGTGGGCTCTATGAAGATGAAGATGGAGTTGAATGGGAAGGAATGTCTATTTTCTATAATGATACGGGATGGTTGACTGGTGATGTCACTCACTGGCATCCGGATCAAGAAGAACGTCCTTTAGATCCTGACGTGATACTTCATTAAAAGTTTGGCAGGTCCTGTAGTTTAATGGTAAAACACCCGGCTTATACTCGGCAAAGTCTCCAGATTAGAGAGCGATGGGGGTTCGAATCCCCCCGGGACCACCAAACCATGAAAGGAGAAAAATGAACGAAAAGAAACCACCTACCGAAGGCCAAGCCTTGTTTATGATGATTGCCATATTATTAGGCGGAACAATCCTAATAAACTCTATTGTCTATTTGATATTTTTTTCGTAAATAATTTGCCAAATATGTTGACCTTTGTCTAAATAGGTGTTATAGTATAAACATAATAAGGCAACAGATTAGGAGGGCACTAATGGAAAATATTTATTATCACAGTAAAGGCAGATACCAGGCAGATTACGATCGTTTGGTAGACTTGATGCCTATTTCAGGTCAAAGCGAAACAGTGGCAGGTGAGCTGATCAGGGCTGTCAGTAAATTAGGTCATGAACTATATAACAACGGCATGGGGAATAATTCTTCAGGTTGTGTCAACTTCTTACTCAGCCAGAATGCAATCAGCAAAGACACCTATAACACTATCTATCCATTGACCAGAGGCAGATTGTATCAGGGAAATTACCAAGGTGATGCCTTTCAATTGGCTGTCGAGAGTGCGGTGGATCAGACTATTGAGTTGATTAGGTCCAACCCAGAGTTAGAGACTAGAAAGAATTCCGTTGATTGTCACGATTTATCTGATGAGGAAGAATTCTATTGTGAATCTTGTGATGAACCGACAGACCATGGAGCTCTTTGTTGGGACTGTGAATATGAGGAGGAGAGAGCCTATGGATAAGATCATGTTTGATAAATGTTCAAGGGCATCTTTTATTTGTCTGCCATTACACCATGTTAGGTCTCGTGCAGACGATTGGGTAAGGGTAGATGGTTTTGATCCTGAAGAAAAGAAACTTTATGTCCACGATGAAGACTCAGGTGAGGAATATAGTTTAGAAGCAGAAGACCTCAAAGATGCAATTTTTTATGAGATAAAGGAGATCAAAGATGTTTAAGGATATTCAAGTTGGTGACTCAGTCACAATGAAAACACCACAGGGCCAAGAGCTTCGTGGCAAGGCAGTGATGAAAGGCCCACATGGTTGGGTGGTGAATACTGGCGGACGTCATGGTACTCCTCGTGTGGTAAGCGAGTCCAACTTCGTAAAGATGCGAAAGGGTAAAAACAGAAAGCCTGACTTCTTTGGAGATTTTCATTATGGGGTATAAGGTATTAGGACAGATAGACCGTAAACGGTACACGGATCTAAGTCATGAAGGCCTAGAAGGGCCTTTCATGTTTGAATCAGGCAAAGTATTATATTATGATCCCCAGGAGGGAAAATATTATGATCGAGATAGTGATTGGTATGTGAGCCATAAAGAAATGGTTCAAGAACATTGGGGATGGAAACCCTGTGATCAGCCTCAGTAAAGAAATCATATGGCATTTTACCTGTGAACTTTGTAAGGGCTGGTGGAGTATTGCTTCGACAGAAGAAGGGTGGACACCAAATATATTAACCTGTCCATATTGCGGAGAGCGGAATGAAACAAGGAGACACGATAAAGTTGAACGGCAAGACACGTCACGGGAAGAACCGTGTCAATGAACATGGAGAGTCGTGGATAGTTATGAATGTTGGCAAATTCAAAGGATCACCTGCGGTGCATCTGAGAAGCATAGACAAGACCTTCAAAATGGGCCAGGCATGGACATTTGATGGTCGTTGGGTTTTATTAAACAATGACCCGGATTTTGAAATAGCATAGGAGGAAAATATATGCAAGATTTCTTAACCCAAGACGTCAAAACTAGAATCAATAAATTGTTCCACAGTTCTAAATCCAATTCGGTTAAGAAAGAGCTTCAGTTCAATATTACAACAGATTATCTAGAAATACTTTACATTGGTTGCCAGGGCCGATGTCCTTTCACTGGAATTGCATTAGATCCTTTGAGCGGAACCATTGCTGAACGAAATCCTAGAGGCATTTCAATTGACAGAATAGACAGTTCAAAAGGCTATGTCAAAGGCAATGTTCGATTGGTATCAACTTGGTATAACAATGCAAAGGCGGCAGGTAGTGATGATTTCCTACTTGAAATGTCAAAAAGACTTGTAAATAACCTAAAGGAGGCATAATGGCAGATATATACGCCGTTCGTTCAATGGCTACCAACAAGGTAGTCCAATCAGGCTTTGAAAAGAAAGCCGATGCAAAGGCTCATCGAAATGAACTCTGCAAAGAGTCATGGGACAAGTGGTCCAAGAAGGACGAAGAAAAGAGAGGGCCTAAGCCTTTTCCTTTCACAGTCACTAGGGGCACTGAACATCCTTATTGGTTAAGTTAAGGTTGACTTCTACCGATAAAGGTGTTATTATAAAAGTATAATAAGAACTTGGTACTCACAAAGGCGAATGATAAGGGTAAGTTAAATTATTAGGTTGAACTAATCGCAGACCGAGACCTAAAAGCCAAATATGGTACTTACAAAGGTAAATGATAAGGGTGAGCTAAGGTATCTAATTAAAGCAGATGCACGCCGAGATTAGAACGCCAAGTTTTTATTTTAACAATAACAAGAACCGGAGGGCAAAATGGCTATTTCAAAAGATCAAATTAAAAAAGCATTCGTGAGTGATCCTAAGGACATTGGCGAATATGTCTATAACAATCAGGACTGGTACCAAGAAGATGCTCAGAGAATGAGATACATCTTGGTCACTAGAAATATGTCACCAGGTGATTCCTATGCTGACTTCGAAGGTGAAGAAAAGCAATTAAAACTAGGCCAAGAGGACAATAGGTTCTTTGATTGCATCGAGTTTGGAGATTACGATGGCACATATAAGGTCAAGGACGAAAAGAGACTGCTCGAACTAATCAACATGAGTGATGAGGATGTGGCAGACTATATTGCTGTCAATGAATATGATTGGATAGGTGATGACTACGATCATGCGATGGAATATCTGTTTTCAATAATGAATAACTGGCAGGACGTTCTTGAATATGATACTGAGGACTATGACAATATAGATTGCATGACTGTGACAACAAGGCAAATAGATTGGAAAGTAGATCCTGAGACAGGATATAAAAGCGAAAACCAATATGAAGTGGCCTATCAGATCCTAATGGAATATTGGGACAGTCTACCTGATGATCACAAAGAATCAATCAACAAAAGACTAGAAGCCATAGAAGTTTAACCATTAAGGTTGACTTCATAGCAGATCGATGTTATTATAAAAGCATAATTAAAAATAGGAGGGCAATATGCCAAATTGGTGTAATAATTCAATCAATATCACAGGGCCAGTGGACCAAGTTAAAGCTCTTTGGGAGCAGGCTCAATCCAACTGGAAAAATGAAAACTACGGTCTATTGAATGCAATGGTTCCAATGCCAACTGCATTGAGAGACACTACATCTCCTCCATATCCAAAGGACTCACCTCACTATAAGCCTCAGCCATATGTTGATGGATACAATAACTGGTATGACTGGTGTGTGAATAACTGGGGTACCAAGTGGGACATAAATGATGATGGTTTGGTGTTTGAGGATACTGAAGATGGTTATGCCACAATATCAGGTTGGTTTGAATCAGCCTGGGCACCACCCATTGAAGCCTACAATACCTACATGGAAAACAATGAAGAAATTCAAATTTTGGCCACATATGAAGAAGGTGGTATGGATTTCGCAGGCATCTATGACAATGGTGATGATGATTACATGGAAGGGCTTTCAGTGGTGTGTGAACGTATTGTGAGAGGCACAGAGACCTTAGAGGAGCAGACAGAACTGTTTCAACGTCTAGATGAGGAGTTTGACCTTGTTGAAAACCGACGTGAGTATATCGAAGATGAAATGGAGGAAGAACGCAGAGACGAAAAGAACGGTGTTTATCCCCAACATGAAGACGTGGCCAACTAGGAGACTCAATATGAAAATCAATGCAGATAACCTTATCAATCAGATTGCAGATACACTCTGCGAAGCAGATGTAGACTTTTTATGTGAAATCGCTGACCGTGTGCTGTCAGCATCACACGTCAAAGCCGGCGAAACTGCTGATGGCTATGACCTAATAGAACAGACATGGAAGGAATAACATGGCAAATGAACTGAAGAACAATGAGTTTAAATGTGAAGAAGATTCAACTGTGGTGGGCACGGACAGCCAAGGTCATGCCCTCACCCACTATGTTATAGCAGAGCGATTGGTAGCACTGGACTGCACCTACATCATCGAAGATGGAAGCCAGTACAAGGACGTGGAGTATCTCGCTGATAAATTATCAAATGGTTGGCGTGGATACCACCGTATGACGTCAGGAGAACTGTGGGCAGAATACAAAGAACATGAAGAAGCCTTC
>Ga0310343_10001156_pt1 | contig 13315 bp, 12 predicted proteins | sample HC15DNA2025_MG_FD_203519 | JGI IMG/M metagenome (GOLD analysis project Ga0310343, IMG submission 203519) | Marine microbial communities from station ALOHA, North Pacific Subtropical Gyre - HC15-DNA-20-25_MG | ecosystem: Environmental > Aquatic > Marine > Oceanic | place: Pacific Ocean: North... | reverse complement strand
GTTGGGAATTTTGGCTGTTAAGTGGGAATCCAAAACTTACAAAATATTTGAAAATGAAATCATCATTGAAGATTCCTGTTAGTAATGGGGGGATCGATTGTAGATGGATAAAGTATTTAATAAGGTAATTTATTTTTTGCCTAAAACGGCCTTTGTTGTCTTGCCTAGACCCTCTAATGTTTGAGGAAGATAAGGTCCTTTGGCTAATTTTCCTCCAAGCTTCAAACTTAAGCCTGCAAGAAATAAATCGATAAAAATTATTAGTAGTAAATTATATTCAATATTCCAGTTATTATATTTTGCTAGAAAAAGATAAAAAATAATATGGATGCAAATAAGTACTGATAATAGTAATATGCTTCCAATTGCTATAAATATCCCACCACTAATTAATCTTCTTTTTTCTCTATCTACTTCTTGAAGGGCTATTCGTACATGTAAATCCATCACCGAACTTGCGATAGCTGAAATTCTGGAAGCGGTATTTGCAAAGTTTTTATTTTTAGGTTTTTCCATATTATTTTCTTCCACTGTTTAGGAGAGTTCCTATAAGTAAACCAATACCAGCCGCAATAGCAATAGATAATAGTGGTTTTTTTCTTATTGGACTTTCTATTTTTGGTCTAAGAGTGTTGTTTAGTTCTTCTAATAACTCTTCTAATTGGCTTTCGATAGGCTCGATTTTTTCTGATATCTCCCAATTGTTTTCTCGTATTGAATCAATGATTTCATATAGTTGGCTTTTTATTCTAATTGCTGAGGTTCCGGTACTGTTTGCTATTACTTCAACTAAATCATCAATACTACCTTTTGTGGCTTCAAGAGTTTGTTGTGCAATGGTAGGCCATTTTTCTTTTATTAAAGGTATTAAACTGTCAATTTTTTCAAGTAACCATTTCTCTGAGATAACTTCTTGTTCAGGAAGTTCAGAGTTATTTTCTTGCTCTTCTAAATCTTTGGGAGGATCGTAAGTCTCCATTACTTAAACTTATTTTTTTTAAGATTAGACCCTATTTCCTTAATTTGGAACCCTTTTTAAAAGAATTGTGCAATTTATGTAGAATAAAAACATATAAAAGTTTATTTACATTTTATTTATCTACTCTTTTCTGCAAGAAGGTTTTGTTAAGCTATTACTGAATTTATTAAATAAGTTTAAAATTTCATCATGGATATCACATTTGCAGCATTAATTTTTGCATCACGCACAATCCCTACAGATTTTGGATTAGTAGCTGCAGCTATCGCTGGAGCTGGAAGTTTACTATTCATTGCTTTAAGATTTGTTCCTGACGCAAGTAATTAAATAACAGGAATTATCTTTAAGAAAATATATCTTTATCTCAACTTTGTTTTGACAATAGATTTGATTTTTTATCTACAAGATAATGAATAAATGGGTTTTGCTTGAACATAAAGTTTATTCTGATAATTCTTTAGATATTCATTATGATTTTCTTGTTGAAAATGGAATAGATTGTTTAACCTGGAAATTTTTTAAAATACCTTTACTAGATAAAGCTTCCATAGAAATTTTTAAGCAGCCAAATCATAGACTTGTATGGCTATCTAGAATGGAATATGAACTCTCTAGAAATCGAGGCTTCGTCAAAAGAATCGATCATGGAATATTTAAAAATGTCTCTGATAAAATTGATAGTGAATCTTTTCGATTCATTTTGGACGGTAAACTTCTTGATGGTTTGATTGAAATTTCGGGTAATTCTTGTAAATTGCGAAAAAAGATTAATATTGGTTTATAAATAATCGTAATATTTCTATTGAGAATTCTTGCAAATTAGTTAATCTTATTTAGCTATTGAGACTTGAGATTGGTACATATCAATCAGGTCGAGTTTGAAAATTTTAAATCTTTTGGAGGAATTGTAAAAATTCCTCTTGAAGAAGGTTTTACAGTGGTTACTGGTCCTAATGGTTCTGGGAAAAGTAATATTTTGGATGGAATTTTATTTTGTTTAGGCTTAGCTAACAGCAGAGGGATGAGGGCAGAAAGATTGCCAGATCTAATAAATAACTCCAAAGTTAAAGAGGGTAAAGCTTCTGAAACATTTGTATCAGTAAAATTTAATATTCAAGATTGGGTCCCTAGGGAAGATGTCCCCCCCTTGGAATTAGAAGAAGAAGAAATTTCTCTTAATAAAGGTCAAAAAGAATGGGTAGTTTCCAGGAAGTTGAGGCTAATGCCTGGTGGTTCTTATGCTTCGACTTATACTTCTGACGGAAAACAATGCACCTTGCAACAAATACAAAGAATTCTTAGGGATATTAGTGTTGATCCTGAGGGTAGCAATGTGGTTATGCAGGGTGATGTAACAAGAATAGTATCAATGAATAATAAGGAGAGGAGAAATCTTATAGATGAATTGGCTGGAGTCGCACTTTTTGATACGAGAATAGAACAAACTAATGCAAAATTAAATGACGTTTTTGAAAGGCAAGAAAGGTGTGAAATTTTAGAAAATGAATTGCAATCTAGTAAAAATAAGCTTGAAAAAGAATGTGAAAAAGCAAAGCGATATAAAGAGTTGAAGGAAAAACTCTTACAAATAATGGAATTAGAGAAGGTTCTTATTTTTGATAAACAAGTTAAGCATGTTGAATCTATTGGAAAAAAAGAAATTGAAATTGAAAAAAATAAAATATTATTTAATGAACAAAAAGAATCTATTAATCAAGAAATATCAGTTTTAGAAGATGCCTTGAAAATACTGGTTGCTGATCTTAAAGAGAAAGGTGAAGATATTTTGATAAAAGTAAATTCTGATATTGGAAGTATTAATTCTAGCTTGAGAGAACTTGATAGGATATCAAGTCTAAATAAAGAAGAGGGCATTAAATTACAAAAGCAGAGAGACGAAATTGCAATATCTAAGAGGAATATCGAGACAGAAAAGATGAGACAAGAAAATTTCGATGATAATCTTTTAAATAAATTGAACTTGCAAATTGATGATCTAACCATTAAACATAAATTATCTAGGAAAAAACTTTCAGATGCAGCGGGCGAATCAGGAGAATTCTCAAAACAAAATATTAAGCTGAATGCCGAGATTGAGAGGATACAGAATTTAATCAATCCTTTAGAAGTAAAAAAAAGAAAAGTTGAAGAAGAAACTATTCAAAACAAAATTCAGAAAGATGAAATATCTTCTCAGATTGACTCTTTGACTCTAGAAAAACAGAAACTTCAAGAGGGAAATCAAAGGAAAAAAGAGACATCCGATTTAAAAAATAATAATTTAGCAACTAATAGCTTGGAGATTAATTCTCTAAAAAATGAAATTGATTTATTAAATAAAACTAAATTTAGGCTAAACAACGAGCAATTAAAGCTTGAAAAGGATTTATCTCGATTTGAAAGTAGAAAAGAAGCATTAAATGAATCTAGAGGTTCATACGCGCTCAGAATTCTGTTAGAGGCAGGTTTAGAGGGTATTCATGGCTATGTAGCACAACTTGGAGAGGTAAGTGAGAAAAATAGATATGCATTAGAAATTGCTGCAGGAAATAGACTCGGACAAATTGTTGTTGATAATGATCATATTGCCGCCAAAGCAATTGAAATTCTGAAAAAAAAGAAGGCAGGAAGATTAACTTTTTTACCTTTAAATAGAATTCAAAGACAAAAAAAGAATTTTGCAATTTCAAGATATGAAAATAATAGAGAATCTGGATTTATTGATAAAGCTATTAATTTAATTACATTTAATGAGGTTTATTCAGATGTTTTTAGATATGTTTTTGGAGATACTTTGGTTTTTTCAGATTTAGAATCAGCTAGGTTATCGAAACAAAAAGTTAGGTTAGTTACTTTAGGTGGTGAGTTATTAGAAGTAAGTGGTGCTATTACCGGAGGTAGTAAGTTAAATAAGGATTTAGCTTATAGATTTGGAACGAACAATGAAATTGATGAATCTAGTCATATAAAAGAAAGATTATTGGTTATTGAAGATGCTTTAAAAGAGTCAAATAATGACTTGATGATAAAAAATAGTAGACTCAGTAAATTAAATTCTAACCGCGGTCAAATAATTCAGGATTGTGCCGCATTTAATAAAGAAATCGAAGTAAATAAGAATTCTCTTGATCTTGTCATACAAAGAATTGAGGATTGTAAATCAAGATTAATTAAACTTGAAAGTGATGATAATTTATTATTTGAGGAGCTTGAGTGTTTAAAAGATGAATTGAAGCCAAATAAAGAAAAGTTTGATCAATTACAAATCATTTTGAAGCAGAATTATGAAAAAAATCAAAAATCATCACTAATAGCTTTTAATGATGATTTTAATAATCTTGATAAAAAACTTGAATTGCTTTTGAAAGAAAGAGATAGATTAATGGATCAGAAGAATCAATTTGCTTTAAATAAAGAACGCATCAATAATTCATTAAAAATAATATTATTACAAGAAAAAAACTTACAGGCATCTATAAAAGATCTTGGAACTGCGCATAGTGAATGGATAGAAAAAAGAGACAAATTTAAAAAACAGCTATTAGTTCTCGATAATCAAAAAAATTCTCTTGAGAAAGATTTAGGGTTTTTGAGAAGGAAAAGAGATGAATTAAACTCTTCTATTTCTAATAAAAGACAAGAATACAATAACTATCTTTTAAAGCTGGAATATCTGGAAAGAGATATGAATTCTCTAAAAGAAGAGATGAGAAGTGAGAAAATAAAATTAGAAAATTTTAAAAAAAATCTGCCTAATCCTTACCCAGAGTTTGGAGAATATAAAGGCAGGAGTCTTGAATCTATTCAATCAGAAATTGCAATTTTAAATGCAAAACTTCAAGGCTTAGAACCTGTAAATATGTTAGCTCTTGATGAATTAGAAGAATTAATTGAGAGATTAAATGGTCTACGAGAAAAATTGGAAATTTTATCTAAAGAAAGATCTGAATTATTGTTGAGGATTGAAACTGTATCTACTATGCGGCAAGAAGCTTTTATGCAAGCATTTATAGAGGTTGATAAACACTTTAGAGAAATTTTTGCAAATTTATCAGATGGAGATGGTTTTCTTCAGCTTGAAAATCCTAATTCCCCTTTAGAAGGAGGTTTGACTTTAGTCGCGCACCCTAAAGGAAAAAATGTCAGACGATTAGCTTCTATGTCAGGAGGTGAAAAATCATTAACTGCTTTAAGTTTTTTATTTGCTCTGCAAAAATATAAACCTTCACCTTTTTATGCATTAGATGAGGTTGACAGTTTTTTAGATGGAATAAATGTTGAAAGATTGTCAAAATTAATATCTAATCAGTCATCAAATGCTCAATTTATAGTTGTAAGTCATAGAAGACCTATGATAAGTGCGTCTGAAAGAACAATTGGAGTTGCGCAAGCAAGAGGTGCAAATACCCAAGTAGTTGGGTTACCAAATGCTGCATAATCACGCTTTTTTAGATTTATACGTCAGAATGTTAAAAAGTTATTTATGAGTTTGTCTAACACATCCACAAATAAGAATCGATCTAGTTCTGTACCTAGCGAACGATTATGGTTAAGGTCAGAATTGATGGGGACTCAAGTCATAACTACAGATACTGGGCGGCGTTTAGGTGTAGTTGGAGAAGTTGTTGTTGATATAGACAGAAGAGAGGTTATTGCTTTGGGGCTAAGAGATAATCCACTTACAAGGTTTTTACCTGGCTTGCCAAAATGGATGCCTTTGGAGAGCATTAAGCAAGTTGGTGATGTAATACTAGTCGATTCTCTTGATTCATTAAGTGAGGGTTTTTCTCCAGAAAGATATGGAAAGGTAATTAACTGTCAAGTTATTACAGAATCTGGACAACTTTTAGGAAGAGTTCTTGGCTTTTCTTTTGACATTGAGACCGGGGACTTAATTTCTCTTGTAATGGGGGCAGTTGGTGTGCCTCTTTTAGGAGAGGGTGTTTTAAGTACTTGGGAAATTCCTGTAGAGGAAATAGTAAGTAGTGGTACTGATAGGATTATTGTTTATGAAGGTGCTGAAGAGAAGTTGAATCAGTTAAGTAGTGGATTACTTGAGAAGTTGGGAGTAGGTGGTTCTTCATGGGATGAAAGAGAGGCGAATGGATACTCTGCAAATCTTGTGCCAGTTGAAAATCAGTTACTGTCTGGTTCGGAATCAGAGCAACAAAGTAGTTTGGTTGAAGAATATGAAGAAGATTTTGTTGAACAAGATGATTATGCAGATGATTACGAAGATGAACTTGAATATGTTGAAATAGACAGTTCTTCAGAAAAAATGAATGATAGAAAAACTTTATATATGGAGAATGATTATTCTGTTCAGAGCGATAATGAAGAAAATGCTAATCAAATAGATGAAGAAAAAAATACTGATGTTAAAAACCAGAAAAAATCAAATGGTAGTTTTGTATCGAGAAGACCAATTCAAAATGCAACAGAAACTTTAGATATCGAACCTTTGGATGAAAAAAATTTAGTGAAAGATAATAAAAAATTTGAAAACTTTGAAATTGATGATCCCTGGTAGTTAGCACAGTTTTTTTATTGAATTAAAAATCATATAAGCAAGTTTTTTTGTAGCACCTTTTCTACCTCTTTCTCTGAGTAAATTTTCACTAATACTTTTTAGTTGATCCTTATTTTTAACTAGAAGTAAAACTTCCTCAGCAATTTTTCTGGGGGAAATATTTCCTATCCTTTCGGGCACAACCATTCTTTTAGCTTTTATGTTTGGCCAAGCAAAAAACTTCTTTTTTTTGAAATATAAATACTTTACTGTAAGAGTTAAAAATCTATTTATGAATGAAATTTTTCCTATAACCCCAAAAATACCATCCCAGGCATTCATCATATTTAAATGTTGAGTCGGTAGAACAACCAACATTGGAAGAGCAATTGCTGCTAACTCTGCAGTATTTGCACCTACAGTTGTAATCGCCAGATCGCATTTTTTCAATATTCCATAGCAGGGATGTTTATTGACTAAATAAATTTTTGTTTTTTTTGACGTTTCAATAACATAATCAAAATTAGAGTCTTTAATATTTTTAATTGTTTTGATTTTTGATGAATAATATTTCGTAATAGGATTTCTTTCGCTTTGAAAAAATAAGTATTCACTTTTATTAGTGGTTGGCGCAATGGGGATTATAAAGTTTATATTTTTATTTTTTTCTGCGATGTAATCAGCTATTTCTAAAAAGAAAGGAATTCCAATTGCAAGCTTAGATTTTTTTGAACCAGGGAGTAATACAATATGATGTTTTTCTTTGTCTTTGAATGATATTTCATTATTTAGTTTGATATCTGCCATTAAATCACCTATTACTTGACATTTGTTTTTATATCTTTTAGGGATTAGCTCTTTTACTTTTTCATTCATTGCTCCAATTTTGTCTGTCCATTGAGGCCATCTTGAAATCCATTCAGCATATGTGATATTCATATAACCTAATCTTTTTGCCAGTAGAATGCTCCAGAACTGATCCCCACCAAGAAAAATAACGACCCCTTTTTTTGGCCATTGTGCGAAAGAGGATGGATTAATTAATAATTTCCAAAAACTTTTTGACTGTGTGATTAATTCAAATTTATTCCATGACTTTGCAACTGCAAATTCTTTACCAGTTGCATTTGGGCAAGGAACTAGAACTAATCTAAGTCTGAGATTCAGTATGTATTGTTTATCTAGAGGTCTATTTATTTTGTTAAGTTCATTAATCAAAGGTTTTACCCATGTAGCTAATTCACCAGGACCATTTGAAACTATAACTACTGCAAGTGGTTTATTTTTCATTGCAGTTCAATAAAAATAAATAAAATGCGGACGGCGAGACTTGAACTCGCAAGGCCTAAGCCACACGCTCCTTAGACGTGCGCGTCTACCAATTCCGCCACGTCCGCAAAGGGTTTTCAAGCACCAAAAAGTGCTTAAACCATTAAAACATCATACATTATTGATTGAAATAGGGATGTGGTTCTCAGAGATAAATTTTAAATATTATGCTTTTTTTTCTATTGCATAAAACAAATATTTTTACATATATAACGTTCTAGGCTGTATTGTAAAAAAATATCCTTTGCCCTCTAAAAAATTTTGTTAAGTAATTTGGCAAAGAATTTTTATTTTAAGTCATTTTTATGTCTTCAATTTAATTTTCATAATGATTGAAAAAGTTTTAATTGCTAATCGTGGCGAAATAGCTTTACGAATTGTCAGGAGTTGTAGAGAGCTAGGTATAGCAACAGTAGCAGTTTTTAGCACTGTAGATAAAAAAGCATTGCACGTTCAGCTTGCTGATGAAGCAGTTTGCGTTGGAGATTCGTTAAGTAATAAGAGCTATTTAAATATTCCAAATATACTAGCAGCTGCTACATCGAGAGGAGTTGATGCCATTCATCCTGGTTATGGATTTCTTGCCGAAAATGATAAATTTGCTGAGATGTGTAATGATCACGGCATAGTTTTTATTGGACCATCTTCTAAAGCTATTAGATCTATGGGAGATAAATCTACAGCTAAAAAAACTATGGAAGCAGTAGGAGTTCCAACAGTGCCTGGTAGTAAAGGTTTGTTATCAAATGTTGATGAGGCTTATAAATTAGCAGATGATATAGGCTATCCGGTAATTATCAAAGCTACTGCTGGTGGAGGTGGGAGAGGTATGAGGCTAGTTGAAAATTCTGATAATCTTGAAAAAATGTTCAAAGCAGCTCAGGGTGAAGCAGAAGCGGCCTTTGGTAATGATGGTCTTTATATGGAGAAATTTATAAAGAAGCCAAGACACGTAGAGATTCAAATTTTGGCGGATAGGTCGGGTAATGTTGTTCATTTAGGAGAGCGAGATTGTTCAGTTCAAAGAAGACATCAGAAATTATTGGAAGAGTCTCCTAGTCCTGCAATTCACACTGAACTAAGAAAAGAAATGGGGAATGCAGCTATTGCTGCTGCAAAAAGTATTGGTTACGAAGGTGCTGGTACAGTTGAATTTTTAGTTGATGATGATAATAATTTTTATTTCATGGAAATGAATACTAGGATTCAAGTTGAACATCCTGTTACTGAAATGGTTACGGGAGTTGATTTAATAGCTGAGCAAATTAAGATCGCAAGCGGAAAAAAATTGGAATTTCAGCAGGATGATATCCATTTAAATGGTCATGCTATTGAATGTAGAATCAATGCTGAAGATCCTTCTCATAATTTCCGACCATCACCTGGAAAAATAACTGGGTGGCTTCCTCCTGGTGGCCCTGGTGTGAGAGTGGATAGTCATGTTTATACCGGTTATGAAATACCACCATTCTATGACTCCTTAATTGGTAAATTAATAGTTTGGGGAAAAGATCGTAATACTGCAATTAAGCGTATGAATAGGGCTTTAAATGAATGCGCAGTGACCGGTATTCCCACCACAATTAACTTTCATCTAACCTTACTAAATAAAGCAAAATTCAAGGAAGGTAAAATACATACTAAATATGTAGAAGAAGAATTATTGCCAAATTACTGAGCAATAATGAAATAATTTCTAGGAAGTTTGTGTGTATAACGCAAGTTTTATAAGCCCTTGTTGACCGACTAAAATCTCTCTTATAAAGCTTATAACTCCAATCCAAATTACTGGGCCAACATCAACTCCTCCAATAGGGGGTATTAATTTTCTTGTTAAATTAAGAATAGAGCTTGATGGTATTGAAATTAATAACCAAAAACCCTTATTTAAATCAATTTTTGGATACCAAGTAAGAATTAATCTTATTAAAAAAACAATAGTCAAATATGAAAGGGAAATTCCTAAACTAATATCTAAAATTTGGAGAGAGTTTGAAAGCAAGGAAATCACAATTATTTAATTCATCTTAATAAACAACCCCTTGAAACGTATTTAATTCTTATTATAAATTGAGAATTTAATATTTAAAACGTGTTTCAAATCTCAAATTTATTACTAGCTGCAGATTTTTCAGCTGAAGTTGCAAATAATTCCGCAGTAGGAATGATAGGTAGTTTTATTGCGGCAGCTTTACTTATCGTTATTCCAGCTACTGCATTTTTGATTTTTGTTAGTCAAAAAGATTCTCTCGATCGTACTTCTGCTGGAAGACGCTAGTTTTTGTAAAAGTTTTAAGTACACTATATATATAGGGCAATTAAAATACCCTTAAAAAATAAATTTTGGAGTAAGAATGTGGTCAATGCTAGTCTCAATTGGGCAAGTATTGTTGGTATAGTTCTCGCTGTATGTGGAGGAGGACTCTATTTCTTAAGGTCTTTTAAACCAGCATTAGCAAGAGATTATGATGTTTTTTTCGCAGCAATAGGACTTCTATGCGGAGGCATATTATTCTTTCAAGGCTGGAGGTTAGATCCTATTCTTCAGTTTGGTCAGTTTTTGTTAGCAGGAACCACAGTATTTTTTGCATATGAAAGTGTGCGATTGAGGGGAGTTGCTACTGATCAAGCTAGAAGGTCATCTTATTTTGATGATGATCCTATTTCTGATTTGCCCAGAAATTCTAGAGGTCGATTTAATGACGATTACGATAGATTTGAAGAGGCTGAAAGGCCATCAAGAAGATTTAAACCTCAAGAAGATGAATTTGAAGAAGAATATAGGGAGGGTAGATCTCGTAGGAGGAGTGTTTCAAGAGCTATACCTTCTGCGGCAGCAAGTAGAAACAGGCCATCTACAAGAGAAAATCAGTTTCAAAATGACGAACCTATAAGAAGAAGAGAGACTACTGAAAATAGAAATAGAAATCAATCAGAAAGAAATAATTTTGGTGAGAGACGAAACTTATCCCGCAATGAAGTTAAAACAGGATCAAGACCCAGAATGAATAGGACAGTTTCTAGACAAGATGTTAAGTCTACTTCTGATGATTCTTCTCCATTAAGAAAGAAACCTGCAAGATCTCCTATTAGGCAGCAAACTTCAACAAGTCCAGTAGAAGATGCCTCATTTAAAGATGCTAATCAAGTAAAAAAACCTCGTGAGACTCGAAGAGCAAGCTCTTCAGCTAGATCAAGTTCAAAAGATCAAAATGGTAGATATAACGTAGGAACAAACAAAAAGAAACCTAGAGATAACAGTTCTAGATTTGATGATTAATTATAAGATTCCTGCCCATTTTAAAAACGATTGTTGACTAAATAATTCTATTAGTATTATTGCGAGGAATCCGATCATTGCAAATCTTCCATTAGTTATTTCAGAGTAACCACTCCATCCGAATTTATATTTATCTTCAATATGTCTTGTTTTTTCATCTAAATTCTTTTCTTCAGTTTGTTCGACACTGCAATTTGCATCTTTTTGTTTTTCTATAAAACCTTCATTCTCCAAATTAGTGGTTTCTGAGTTAGTTTTTTCTTCTTTAGAATTCATTTTTTTTTCTAATCTTTAAAATTATACTTATCAGAAGTCAATAATTTCCATTCTCCTTTTCCATTTAGTTCTAAAATATTTTCATGAAAATCTTTTAGGCTAGGTCGATGACCAACACTAATAAGAGAAAGCTCTCTTTCCTTTAGTAAACTATAAAGTTTTTTTTCAGTGTCAATATCTAAAGCACTTGTTGCCTCATCAAGTACTGCAAATCTTGGAGAATTTAATAAGAGTCTTGCAAAAGCTAATCTTTGTTGCTCGCCTAGAGATAAAATTCTTGGCCAATCTTGTTTGATATCAAGATTAGGATAACGATCTACTAAAGTTTTTAAATTTACTTCATGAAGCACAGAAGTAAGATGTTCATCACTAAATTTCTCAACTTCTGTGGGATAACATAATTGTTCCCTTAAAGAACCTAGTAGCATATAAGGTTTTTGAGGGATGAATAATAACTCCCCGATTTTTGGTTTTTTAATTACTCCATGATCTGGTTCCCATAAACCACTAATCATTCTTAGTAAAGATGTTTTGCCACATCCAGAGGGTCCTACAACCAAAAGTGATTGATTATTGTCGATGCTCAAATTTAAATTTTTAATTATTGTTTTATTTGATCCTGGTGGGCAAAGGTCAGCATTATTAATGAGGATTGAGGGATAATCTGAAATAACGTTTAGATTGCTTTTAGGACTAAGTTGGCTAATTGACTCTACTTTTGATTGGAAACCTTCTAATCTACCTATTCCGGCTGTAAATTTTGCAAGTTCTTCTATTTGATTAACAATGAAAAATAGCGAACCCTCGACCATTCCAAATGCAAAGCTTGCTTGAATAAAGCGCCCATAATCAATATCACCTTTAAAGTAAGGTATTGCCATTATTAAATATGGAAAGAAATTTCCAGCATAATTAATGGATCTTCTCATTACGTCAATTATTACTCTCCATATAATTAGTAAATTAAAGTTTCGTACCACTTCTCCTAGTCGCCTTTCAGTTTCACTTCGCTCAGGTTTCTCTCCAGAGTAAAAGGCTATTGATTCAGCATTATCTCTAATATGTACTAAACCATATCGAAAATCAGCTTCGTATCTGAGTTGATCGAAGTCTATTTTTACAAGATTTTTACCAGCAATTAAAAGGATAGAGGTTGCAAATGCAGCGTAACCAAATAAAGAAAAAGTAAGTGTTGTACTTATACTCCACAAAATAAGAATATTAAGAGAAAATGTTAGAAGTGCATCAAAAATACCTAATGTAAAAGACAGACTTTGCCCGGTAAAAGCTCGGGTATCATCTGTGATTCTTTGATCGGGATTATCTACATCGGTCTGTTCTTCATCATTGGGATTTAATTGGTAGTAAGCTTTATTAGTCATGTAATCTTTGACTAAACTTTTTGAGAGCCATTCTCTCCAGATTATCCCTAGCTTGTATGTAAAAAATATTTGGGAAACACGTATTGGTAAAGCTACCGCGAAACAACAAGCGTAAATCCCTAAAATCCGATAAAAACCATCTTCTTGTTTTTCTACCAAAGCATTTGTTAAATCTCTTGCTATAAATCCAATTCCTGCATTTATTCCGTTTACAGCTAAAAGCATTAACACAATTATCGCAAGGAATAACCAATGTAACCATCTACGGTTTTTTAATTGACGTCTTAAGCTAAAAAAACTGCCTGATCCAATTAGAAATAAGGCAGAGAAAAGTAATCCCCAGCTACCAGCCCAAATTGAATTGACAGTACTTACTACACCTCCAAAATATTTTTCAAGAAAAATTGGCTGAAAGCTTTCAAAAAAACTTATTATTCCTGTAAGACCAACAAGTACTACTCCACCAACACAAAATAAAAGAGAAATTAAAAGCCATATGAATTGGAATCCATTACATTGATCTATCGGAAGAAAAAATGGCTGAGATAGCTTCCTTAATT
>Ga0310343_10001155_pt1 | contig 13316 bp, 20 predicted proteins | sample HC15DNA2025_MG_FD_203519 | JGI IMG/M metagenome (GOLD analysis project Ga0310343, IMG submission 203519) | Marine microbial communities from station ALOHA, North Pacific Subtropical Gyre - HC15-DNA-20-25_MG | ecosystem: Environmental > Aquatic > Marine > Oceanic | place: Pacific Ocean: North... | reverse complement strand
ATTATTGGACCTATCCCAAATACAAAAAGTACCAATTTTGCAGAGTTTTTTGTTTGACCTAATTCTTGAACTTTTTTATTTGTCTTCGATTGAATTTTTTGTGATTTTTTCTTTTTCATAAAACTTATATAAAAAAAGTAACTTTAAAATTTTTTTTTACTCTAATTTAAAAATATTTAAATTAAGGGAATCAAATTAGTAATTATAAAATCTTAGTATTGTATAATGTAGTCAATGGGAAGTAAATATGAGCGCAACAAAGAGAGAAGAAGTTAGTTCTCACCTTAGATACATAAGGTTAGAACTTAGAGAGATGCATCAAATGCTTATCAAGGACGATTTGATGCCTGATCTAAATGAAGCCAAAGAAGTTCATGCTCAACTAGATGCTTTGTTGGAATTATTATCAGATAAAAGGGTTAAGAAGATAAAAAGTCAATTTGGGAATTTTTGATTAGTCTATAAATAATTTGTAGTTGATTCTATTTTTTTTCTTTTATCATGCATTTGTTCTAATTTATTGTAAATTTCTTTAATCTGGATTTGTATTAGATCAGTTGAATTTATTTTACTTAAAGCTTCCATTGCTGATAAAAGACTTTCTTTTGCTTCTATCAAATGTCTACATTCTTTACTGCCGGCCTCGTATGACATAATATTCCTTTAAATCTTTATTATCACAAATATACAAAAAATTCTTCCGTATTGCTTGATACTCTTATTAAATTAAAGCTTGTTATTGTTAAAAGAAATACATTATAGGTATCTATTTTTACTTAGTTTAAAAGGAACTTATGAACGAAAATCCAAAAGACTACCAAACATCTATTAAGGTTGCCTTAGATAACGCCAAAAAAAGAATTAATCTATTAGATAATAATGATAAAAAATGTGTTTTAGAAGAATATAGGGAATGGATCAATGATGGTTTAAGTAAGCATATAGTTTTACTTCTTAGAGAGGATCCTATAATCTAAAAATGATTTAGTAATTTTTTTAATTCTTTGCATTCGAAGTTACCTTGAATAAAAAATAAAGGCTTAAAATAAAAGTTATTATTAGAAGAATAGTTAAGGAGGAAAAATTATACATAATTACGTCAATGAAAGTATCTCAAATATACCAGTTTTAATTATCTTTATTAAATTCATTTTCCCTTAAAAGTGAAAAAACAAATTTCTCCAAATTTTCTTTTTCCAAAAATATTTCTTTAGTTTTATGGTTTTTTAATTTCTCAAAAATTAAATCAATCAAATAATCTGTTTTTGGAGTCATAATAAAAGTTATTTTTCTAGCAAATAAGTTTTTTCTTCACCAATTTTATCTGGCTTTGTTATTTTGCATCCTTTATCTTTTTCCATATCACAATCCTTAGTGGCGGGAACAGATTTCCAAGTACAAATTTTTTCTAGTGAATCTTCTTTCAATATAATCCATCCATCATCTAAGTATTCTGAAATACCATCTTCTCCACAGGAAAACTTTATTTCCATTCTTTTTTTTTCTGAATTAATATTTTCTTCTGAATTAGGTATGGGGTAATCTTCATTGATTGCTGTCTTGCAAGAACTCATGAATATTGTGATTAAGGTTAGTTGTAAAAATTGTTTTATAAATCTCATTTTTAATCTTTCTTATAATACTAAGCTATTAAATTATAGTTTATTTTGATTCTATTAATTTTAATAGTTGATCCATTTTATTCATCAATCCTTTTATATCATCTGGCTGAGGCAATATTAATTCCTCAGTAACTCCTAAATGCATTGTCTTTAATTTCTGCCTTAAATCTTTCAAATGCATTTTAACGTCTTCCTTCCTTTGTCTTACATCATCCATATGATAAAAATTTAAATTTAATTAAACTGCAATATATTATTATAATGTTTTAAGGGTTATTAATAGAAAATAATTAAAATTTAATTCTTTAATTTTTCAATTTTATAAATTTCTTCACCACCATAACAAAAATTTGTTGATAGCATCCTTAACTCTTTTTTATTAATTTTGATTGCGTTTTTATTTTTAGTAATATAAATTTTGGCATTCTTTTCGCAATGTAATTTGTTTTTTGCATGTTTAATAACTGGATAAAAATATGCCAATGAAGTAATTACAAACAAAAATGATAAAAGTGATTTCTTATCATTTTTAATAAATTCTTTAGTTTTCTTTTTGGTCTTTAAGATTTTTATAAGAAATTTATCTGGCAATCCTAATTGAACAAATAATAACTCTACCCACCATGGAAGATTTTTATCCTTATTCTTTTTAAGGTTTTCAGAAGTATTCATTCTCTTTGGTCCATAATTTTTGCTTCCAGGCTCTTTAAGATTACTTGTTTCTTTTTTACTCATATCATCTAATAATTTATTTGGAATATAGAGGTTTTATTTTGATTTGAAAACTATATTTTTATTTTATAAGTTTTAATTTAATTTTTCTAGATATTTGAGTATTGTAAATTTGTATTTATAAACCTTTAAGTGGCAAAAAAGAGAAGAAAGTTAAATAGGGATTTCGAAAAGAAAATATATTCATCAAAAAAAAATGTTGAATTAGTTTTGGCCAAAATTTATGATATCGATGATGAAGATATACAAAAAGAATATATAACCGCTTTCAACGAAGTGGTGCACTTATATGATCAATTAAATGAAGATTATGAAGAAAAAGGTTTTAATGATAAATCTGATGAACTCTTTAAAAACTATAAAATAGCTTTTAATCTTTTTGAATCAGAATTTGAAATTTAAATTCTAATTTCCTTTAAAAGGTCTTACCGGTATTTCAATAAATAGCCCCTTTTCTAGATTTGATCTTTTAATTAGCAAATTCTTTACGCAAATTAATTGTTTTCTTTCTTTTTTACAAAACTTTTTTATTTGGTAATCACTTAAGGATAAAGAATTTTCTTCAAATATTATTAAAGTTAATAAAAATAAGGATAATTTTAAAAATAATTTCATTTAATTTTTGCCAAGTAATTTAAAATCTCGTTCATTAAATTATTACTTATTAATAATATCTATAATCTTTTTTAATTCATCTTTACTTAAGTCAGTTGAAATAAAAACTTCTTGTGCCGTTTTACCCTTTCTTGCTATTGCTTTGTACCCGTTAATGGTCTTCACTGATAATCTTATTATCAATTTAGAGGATCTTCCTCGAACTCTTGATATAGCAGCTGGTGTTATTGTCTTGATATTTATATTAAGGGCTAATTTTTGCAGTAATGGAATTAGACCTTCTAAATTTGTACTATGGTTTAAAACTAACCTACCCAATTTTTTATTTTTATTCTATTTACAAAAGACTGTTTTTGGGAAATTAACTTTAGCTTAGAGTTAATAAAAAAAACTTGAAATTCTGTTATATTGGCCTTAGTGATTTAAATCTAATGATTTTTCAGATAGGGTGGGCGGCACTAGCTGCAATTTTTACTTTTTCAATTGCAATGGTTGTTTGGGGTAGGAATGGAGACGGTTCTATTGATATATGATTTCATTTTTAAATTATGAAGTTTATTTAAATAAATTTCTTATTTTTGGATCATTTGTTTTACTCATTTTCATTACTTTAGCTGTGATTTATATAACTTATGTCTCTTGGAAAGATAAAAAAAGATTGAAAAAATAGATACAAATACCCTATTTTTTATCTTTAACTTTTAGTTCTTGAATTAATTCTTTTGCTTGTTCCATTTTAGTGATACTACTTTTGTAAATACCTATATCTTTTTCTGCTTTATCAAAAGACAAGTTTAATTTCTCAAAAATATCAGCAATCATTTTATTCTTGTCAAATTCACTTTTCTCTTGTAAGTCTTGGGAATCTGAAATTAATAAGTATATCCCTAAATTCACTATCCTTGAAGGATAAATTTTGGTATCGCTTTTTTCTTCTAATAGTTTTAATAAATCTTTTGAAGATTTATCCTTAAATTCCTTTTGAGATTTTTGAGAGATTTCCTTAATTACATTTGCTTCAAAATTTGTAGAACTGCATAAAGATTCAAAAAGAAGATCTAAACGTTTCTCAGGTTTATATCCTTTCATTAATTCTTTGAATGTTTTAGTGAGACCAACACAAAATAGAAATTCTTGTTTAAATTCATTTTGATGATTTAAAAGATTTAATTCGACAAGCATCTCATCTACTATTCTTTTATATAAACCAGGAATAACGTAAGGGAATAGTTCATGAAATAACATTTTGCTATCTGAAACAGTCAATTTTTCTTTCAATTTTTTATAAGTAAACCTTAATAAGGTTAGCGTATGTTGACTCATTATCGTTAATATCTAATAAACATATAAATATTATTATGATCCCGTTAGTTTTAGAAGAGTCAGGAGGTAGTGAAAGAGTCTTTGATATATATTCGAGACTATTAAGAGAAAGAATAATCTTTTTGGGAGAGCAAGTTACTAGTGAAACAGCAAATAGAATTGTTGCTCAATTACTATTTCTTGAAGCAGAGGACCCTGAGAAAGATATTTATATGTACATAAATTCACCTGGTGGATCTGTCTACGACGGTTTAGGTATTTTTGACACCATGCAACATGTTAAGCCTGATATCCATACAGTTTGTGTTGGTTTGGCAGCTAGTATGGGCGCATTTTTGTTGGCGGCAGGTACTAAAGGCAAAAGAAGTAGTCTCAGACATTCAAGAATTATGATTCATCAACCTCTTGGTGGTGCTAGAGGACAAGCCAGTGATATAAGAATTCAAGCAGATGAAATCTTGTTTTTAAAAGAAAGGCTAAATACTGAATTGTCAGAAAGAACTGGTAAGGATTATGAAACTATTAAAGAAGATACTGATAGGGATTTTTATATGTCTCCTAATGAGGCTGTTGAGTACGGATTGATTGATCTAGTCTTAGATAAGAAGCCTGTCAGGGTTTAACTTAATAACTGGGGTGTTCTTTCTTTCTCAGGAATAGTTGTAAATTTGGAAAGGATATTCACAAATTCTTCACCATCTAATGTTTCTTTTTCTATGAGTAAGTCAACTATTTTGTCCATCGCCTCTCTATTTTTACTCACTATTGAGTAAGTTTCCTTATAACATTCCTTAACCATCACTCTTACACTTTCATCAATTTGTTTAGAAATTGAATCAGAAACTTCACTTCTAGTCATCAAATCTCTTCCAACAAAAACTTCTTGATTTCCCCCTTCTAAAGCTATCGGACCTAAATTACTCATACCAAATCTAGTTACCATTTGCCTTGCCATAGATGCAACTTGTTGAAAGTCACCGCCTGCTCCTGTGGTAATTTCACCTTTTCCAAATACAACATCTTCAGCTGCTCTTCCTCCTAATGCTCCCATTATTCTTGCCTTGAGTTGAGCTCTGCTAACAAGTGTTTGTTCATCATCTGGGGTGAACCAAGTTAGACCTTTAGCTTGTCCTCTAGGAATGACAGTTACCTTTTGTACAGGATCATGAGCTTTAACTAGTGAACCAATTAGAGCATGACCAACTTCATGATAAGCAATTAATCTTTTACTTCTCCCATCAGTTAAAGGAGAACCCTCCATTCCAGCAACAATCCTATCCACAGAGTCATCTATTTCTGAAATACTAATAGAATCTTTTCTTCTTCTGGCAGTTAATATTGCAGCTTCGTTCAATAAATTTGCTAAATCTGCTCCAGTAAAGCCAGGTGTTCTCCTCGCAATGCTTTCGAGTGTTAAGTCATCCTGAAGTTTCTTGTTTCTTGCATGAACTTCTAGTATCGATAGTCTGCCCTTAATGTCTGGAGCATCTACAGTTACTTGTCTATCAAATCTACCAGGTCTCATGAGAGCTGAATCTAGAACATCAGGTCTGTTTGTAGCTGCGATTATTATTATACCGCTGTTTCCTTCGAATCCATCCATTTCAGTGAGTAGTTGGTTGAGAGTTTGTTCTCTTTCATCGTTACCTCCTCCAATACCAGCACCTCTTTGCCTTCCAACAGCATCAATTTCATCAATAAAAATTAAACAAGGACTATTTTCTTTCGCTCTTTTGAAAAGGTCTCTTACTCTACTAGCTCCCACACCAACAAACATTTCTACAAATTCAGAACCTGACAAAGAGAAGAATGGTACACCTGCTTCTCCTGCGATTGCTTTTGCTAGAAGGGTTTTTCCAGTGCCAGGAGGTCCAACCAATAAAACACCCTTAGGAATTCTTGCCCCTACAGAAGTGAACTTTTCTGGTTTTTTTAGAAAAGTGACTACCTCTTGTAAATCCTGTTTGGCTTCATTAACACCTGCAACATCGTCAAAAACAACTCCTGTTTCAGCTTCCATTGCAAATCTTGCTTTTGTTTTCCCAAATTGCATTGCTTGCCCTGGGCCTCCAGGCATACCATTCGACCGTCTTGCCAATAAAATTAAACCTCCAATTAAAATTGCAGGGAAAAGTAAATTACCCGCAATTCCTAATGCTGGAGGGGCTGTTTTAACCGGATGAACGTCAAAACTAATTCCCTCATTTTTTAAGATATTTATTAGTTCTGGTGTTAAGCCGGGAAGATCTACACGTAACCTTTGGACTTTATTGTCTAAATCTGAATCTATTGTCTCTATTACTGCGTTTCTACCTCCCTCGAAAATATCAACAGATGTAACTCTTCCTGAATTAATGTAATCTAAAAATCTGCCGTAACTAACTCTTGCTACCGCAGAATTTTTTGGTGCAATAGTAGTCCCATTAGATTTAAGTGAATCAACATTGCTTGAAGATAAAAATTGGTAGGAAAGTGCTATTACTAAAAGTATAGGTAAAGCCCATAAAATTAATGTTTTGAATTTCTGATTCATTAATTTGTTTAAAGATATAATCAAGATTCTAGAACGAATCAGTGCATTTCGTTGATATTTTCTCTAACTTTTTGCTTATACTAGTTTCAAATGTATCAAATTAATAAATGAAATTCGAGATCAAAGATAAGGTTAGGTTAATTGCGCCAGTTTCTTACCTGAAAACTTCAGATAATATGCCGATGTTAAGACCACCTGATCTAGTGGCAATTGATGAAATTGGAGAAATCCTATCAATCAAATCACCAGATACTGTTGAAGTAAAGTTTAGAAGAGGTTCGTTTTTAATAGATATCAATAAGATTAAGAAAAACTAAATTAAAGGTTTTTATTCCACCTATTAGAAATTTCCGCACAAATACTTTTATTTCCAGAAATACTCAAAAAAGGTTTTGAAAAATACTTATTAGCCAATTTAAGAATATCTATTGAAGATATTTTCTCCATCTTTGAATTTAAATCGAGCTCAGATATTGGTGAAATACCATAACTAATTAACTGTACATTTCTATGTAAAATCTCATCAAGTGATTGATTTCCTAATAGAAAAGAACCTTTTAGCTTTTCTTTTGCTAAAAATATTTCAGCATCATTCAACGGATTTAAAAGTAAATTTTTCCAAAGTGATAATAAAAGTTCGAAAGCAAAAAGGGCGTTTTTATTTGATACTGATAAATAAACTAAAAATGGAGCATTGCCACTCCTGAGGGGATAATAAACACCTAGATCGTAAGTAATACCATTTTTTTCTCTAAAGAGTTTAAATAAAGCAGCGCTCATTCCATATGATAAATATGACTCTAAAACTTTAAGTGGAAAATATTCGTTACTTTTACGCGAGCAAGTTTGGTTTCCCATCATAATTATTGTTTGATTTGAATCATTATCAATGTAATTAAATCTATTCATAGGAATTAAGTCTTGATTTAATCTCCCTGATTCTTCTTTTAAACTTTTTTTTTCTAATCTTCTTAAATCTTCTCCATTTATTAATGAATTATTAGAAATTAAATATTTTTCTCTATTTCTGAAATTTTTAAACTCACATAAAACATCATTATGGGTAATATTTAAGACATTATCTGAATCGCCAATTGTATTAAAAGCATAAGGATGATTAGAATAAACCATTTTTTTCCATTTTTCAAAACATATATTGAAGGGGTTTTCTTTATCCTTTTTGATTAAATCAATTGAGGATTTTTTTACTTTTTGAAATTCAATTTCCGAGAGAATTGGTTTATATAAAATTAAATCTAATAATGGGAATAATTTGTTGAAATGTTCAGTTAGTGATTTAATGCTTATTAAAATACCATCTTCAAGTACTTCTTGATTTAATTCGGCCCCATAGGACTCGATATAATCAGAAAGAGATAAGTTATCAAAACCTTCACATCCTCTGGTTAGTAATGAACAAAGGATCTTATTTATTCCTTTTTTATTAATACTATCCATATCACTACCCCCTTTAATCCAAATTGAAGCAGTCGAAAAATTTCTTTTTTTATGATTTAAAAAATATCTTTTTAACATTTCGTGGGAGAAACAATTAAGGTAAATTTATCTCTACTGATATATTTTGTGATTTCTTTGAAATTATCCAACTCTTTCCAATATTCTAAATGGCTTTCTAAATTATGGAGAGAAGATTTTCTCCCCCAAAGAAGTTCATTCCCAAAGAATGAAGAAAGCTGAGTTGAAGTTTCTAAATTAAAGACATAATTGCTTTTTACAATATTTGTGGCTTTTTTAATATCATCCAAAGTTAAAGATTTAGAATTTGAGATATCATCTATTGTTTTATTTATTTGCTTTTCAACTAAATAAATATCTTTGAATTCACAACTTGCTTCTATTATGAATAATCCACCTAGTTCTCCTGCATTTACATCTGCATATATTGATTCAACAAGATTACTATCTTCTTTTAAAAGTTTTACTAACTTGCTGTTTCTTCCTACAGAAAGTATTGATGCTAATATTTCCAGTCCAATAATATTCCTTTGATCATCAAGGTTTGGGATAAACCAGGCCATAAATATTCTTGAAAACTCTAAATTTTCAAACTTAATTAACTCTCTGCCATGCCTGATTTTTAAAGAAGGTTTATTTTTTAAATTTATTACATTTCGATCCTCATAAATTTGATTTTTATTAATGCCTGAAAGATCACTTTTTTCAAAAACGTTATAAATTTCTCTAGAAAGATTACCCGCAATCGCAATGCAAATTTTTTCGCTATTGTAATGGCTTCTATGGAATTTTTTAAGGTCATTTATCTCTATATTTTTTATGGTGTCTTCAGTTCCAAGAATCGAATTGGCATAATTAGGACTTAACCAAACCCTTTTTAAAAAGTAATTAAATAATCTCTCTTCAGGCTGATCATTTTGTTGTTTTATTTCATCAATAACTACCCCTTTTTCTTTTATAAATTCATCAGGATTAAAATTAGGAGAAACCACAATATTTGTCAAAAGAGCAAGTGATTCTCTAAAGTTACATGGTGGAACTAGAACGTGGTAATGCACATCATCATAACCTGTTGAAGCATTGCTTAATCCTCCTAGCAATTCAATTTTATGGTCAAATTCACCTGGCATTATTTTGTTAGATCCTTTGAAAATCATGTGTTCTAGTAAATGAGCAGTGCCGTTTTTACCAACCTCCTCAAATGAAGAACCTGCTTTGCACCAAATATCAATGCTTATAAGCGGCAATTCTTTATTATCCACAAACACACATTTAGTTTTGCTTGAATGGTTATAGTAGTTAACGTCTCCTACATTCATTTAAATTCTCTCTTTAAACTCCATTTTGATACTTTTTAACCTTGTTGTCTGAATCTTTAGCTAAAACAAAATTAATAGACCCTCTTATTTTGGATTTATTGCAAAATATCAGAGAGCATAGATCTATGCTTGAGAACCTTGAGTGTATAAAAGTTGATCCAAATCTTACTAACATAGTATCCAAAGAAAAAGGTAGAGAACTATTTATAGAAAATGAATTTCATAAGGCAAAAGGATTTAGAAAATTACACATTGAAGTGGCAGAATTTACAAATAATCTTAAAATTTTGCACTGCGTTTTTTTCCCAGATCCAAAGTTTGACATTCCAATTTTTGGGATGGATTTAGTAAAAATAAATGATGTTGTTTCCGCCGCAATTGTTGATTTGTCGCCAGCTTCTAAAAATCAAGGCTTAAAATACGAAAAATTTCTTTCTGAAGTTGATAAAGGTTCTTTTTCCTCATTGAGAGATGTTCCTAAATGGGGGAATATCTTTTCTAAAAATGTATTTTTTGCTTCTTTAAAAAGTAAATCTGAAAAAAATGATTTTTGCAGAATTGTGAATCAATACCTCTCTATTTTGATCAAATTAAGTAGAGAAGTTAAACCTGAATTTAATAAGAGGAATATCCAAGAGAGAATTGATTATCAAAAAAAATATTGTGTGCAACAAATGAAAAACGAGAAGACTAGTATGGTTCTTCTAAAATATTTTGATGAAGAATGGGTCAATAATTATATAAAAAAAGTGCTTTTTGATTTTTAATGAATTTTAAAAATTTATTAACTAATTTATTGTTATTCACCCCATTATGTCTTGGGATTATCTCCTGTTCGAGCAATAATAATTCTAGTTCTAAATTTAAAGAGGAACCAACTGAAGACTTAATACCCCCTATTACAGCTGTGGCAGCATTAGGTCAACTTTCTCCTTCGGGCGAGATTAGACAATTGGCAGCTCCTACAAGTCAGCTTGGCTCGTCCCCGCGAATAGTTGAAATTTTTGTGAATGAAGGAGATTTCGTAAAAAAAGGTGATATCTTGGCAACCTTTGAAAATAGAGAAAAGTTAATTTCTGATTTTGAAAGAAATGAAAATCTTATCAATATTATTAACGATGAAATTGCCTTAAAGAAGGATCAAATTCAACGGTATGAGCTAGCTTTAAGCAAAGATGCATATTCTTTTGTACAGTTTTCACAAAGAAAAGATGAATTATTAAAGTTGCAAAAACAAAAAGTTAACCTTATTGGAAATCAAAAGAATATCAAGATAGACCTTTTTAATTCAAAATTAAGGAGTCCAATTGATGGCTTTATACTTGAGATAAATACAAGAGTTGGTGAGAGGCCTAAAAATGAAGGGATCTTGGATATTGGCTCTAGTCAAAAGATGGAAGCTCTAATAGAGGTTTATGAATCTGATATCGATAGAGTTTATATTTCTCAGAAAGTTGAATTAAGCAGCGAGAATGGAGGCTTCCAAAAAAATCTAAAAGGGGAGGTGATTAGGATAAGTCCTCAAGTGAAACAAAGAAAAGTTTTATCGACTGATCCAACAGGGGATGCTGATTCACGAATTATCGAGGTATTAGTAAAACTAGATCAAGATTCTATAGATACCGTTCAAAACTATGCAGGCATGAAAGTTATTGCAAAATTTATTCCCTAATGAGTTTTTCTTTTTTAAAATTCAGAAAAATCCCATTGGCTTGGTTGTTATTAACAAGGCAGCCATTAAGGTTGGCAGTTGCTATTGCAGGAATAAGTTTTGCAGGGATTTTAATGTTTATGCAACTAGGCTTCAGAGATGGTTTATTCGATACGAGTGTAACTATTCATAAACTTCTAGATGCTGATCTAGTTTTGATTAGTCCAAGATCCAAAAGTTCTATTAGCATGAGTGGCTTCCCAAAAAGAAGGTTGATTCAAACTCTTGCAGTAGAAGATGTTGAAAAAACTGCACCCGTAAATCTAAATTATTTACTCTGGAGAAACCCTGAAAATCTTAAAACAAGATCGATACTAGCATTAGGTTTTAATCCCTCTGATTCACTTCTTTTAGATGATGGATTCTCAAAGAAGGCTTATAAATTGAGGAATCCCTCAAGAGTTCTTTTCGACAAACTTTCTAGACCTGAGTTTGGACCTATTGAAGAATGGTTTTTATCAGATCAAAAAGTTGAAACTGAGGTTGCTGGTAAGAGAATCATCGTTGAAGGTCTTGTGGAGTTAGGACCATCTTTTGGGGCAGACGGTAATTTAATAACTAGCAGGGAAACCTTCTTGAGGCTTTTTCCTGCAAATCCTCCAGGAAGTATAGAAATTGGTTTAGTAAAGCTTAAAAAAGGATCTAATCCTGAATTTATTTCAAAAATTTTAAATAATTCACTCCCTAATGATGTTAGGGTTCTTACAAAAAAACAATTTATAGAATTTGAGAAGAATTATTGGAAAAATAGCACAGCAATAGGTTTTATATTTAGTTTGGGGGCTTTGATGGGTTTCGTTGTAGGGTGTGTGGTAGTTTATCAAATTCTTTATAGTGACGTTACAGACCATCTCCCAGAGTATGCCACCCTATTGGCGATGGGTTATAGGCTTAAATCCCTTTTCTTTGTAGTTGCTAGAGAGGGGTTTTTATTGGCATTATTTGGTTATTTACCTGCTTATTTTTCTGGTCAAATACTTTACTCAGTCATAAGGAATTCTACTAAACTACCGATAATAATGGATGCAAATAAAACGATTTTGATTTTCGTATTAGTTTTAGTAATGTGTATGGGATCTGCTGCTATTGCAATGCGTAAATTAGTTGATGCAGATCCTGCTGAAATTTTCTAATCATAAAATTTTAATGGCTAAAGATAACAAAATAAAAAAGAATACTAAAAACACAAAAACAGTCTCAATTAACAATTTAAGTCACTTTTATGGAAAAAACGAAAATAAAAAAAAAGTTCTTAATGATGTTAATCTAAAAATTGAAAAAGGAGAGTTGGTTCTCTTAAAAGGCCCTTCTGGTTGCGGTAAAACGACTCTTTTAACCTTAATTGGTGCCTTGAGAACCTGTCAAAGTGGAGATTTAACTGTATTAAATAATCAGTTAAATGGAGCATCAAGAAAAACGCGTCAAATTCTTAGAAGAAGTATTGGTATGATTTTTCAAGGTCATAATCTACTGAGATGTTTAACAGCTGAGCAAAATGTTCAAATGGGCGCCGATTTAATAAAAGGCTTAACATATCTACAAAGACGTGAAATAGCACGAAATTGGTTGTCAGCAGTAGGATTAGAAGAACATCATAAAAAGTTGCCTAATGACTTATCTGGAGGACAGAAACAGAGAGTAGCCATTGCTCGAGCTTTATCAGCAAATCCCAAGCTTTTACTGGCTGATGAGCCTACTTCTGCTTTAGATAGTGTCACAGGTAGAGAAATAGTAACACTTTTAAGGAGACTAGCAAAAGAACAAAATTGTTCTGTACTTATGGTGACTCATGATCCAAGAATTTCCGATATGGCTGATAGGATCTTAAATATGGAAGATGGTAGAATTTATGGTGCTCACAGTGAGCTAATATAGTCTAAAGTTATAAATTACATGTCTAAGAGAAGAAATTTAAAAAAAGAAAAACAGGAACGTAATCGAGCGTATGCTAGAAAGTTCAAAAAAAGGAAATTAAGAACCGGTGG
>Ga0310343_10001146_pt1 | contig 13348 bp, 9 predicted proteins | sample HC15DNA2025_MG_FD_203519 | JGI IMG/M metagenome (GOLD analysis project Ga0310343, IMG submission 203519) | Marine microbial communities from station ALOHA, North Pacific Subtropical Gyre - HC15-DNA-20-25_MG | ecosystem: Environmental > Aquatic > Marine > Oceanic | place: Pacific Ocean: North... | reverse complement strand
CCGGGGGTTGCGGGTTCAATTCCTGCCTCACCTGCGATAAAGGATAGAGAATGTTTAAAAGAATAAAAGATTTTTTAAATCAGGTTTACTTGGAAATGAACAAAGTTTCATGGCCATCCTACAATGAGTTGAGAGGATCTACTTATTTAATTATTGTCTTTTTTCTTTTATTTGTTCTTTTCTTGTTTGGGATTGATTGGGCAATTCAAAGATTTATGAGAGTGTTGATATGAATTGGTATAGTTTAAGAGTAATGTCAGGTAAAGAAAATAAGGTGAAAGATACTATTTTCAGAGAACTTGATTTTGAAAAAGACTTAAAAGCTAATGTTGAAGAAATTTTAATCCCAACTGAAAACATAGTTGATATCAAAAATGGTAAGAAGACTGTTAAAGAAAAGAGCTTATTGCCTGGATACATTTTGGTTAAGATGATTATGAATAATGAAACAAAATTTTTTATTGAAAGCGTTGATGGTGTTATGAGTTTTGTCGGTCCAAAAGGAAGCCCTCAACCTGTTACTGAAGTTGAAATGTCTCGTTATCTTGTTTCTTCTGATGGAGATGAGGGTTCTACTGAAGATATTGATGATATTCCATTTAAAGTTGGAGATTCTGTGAAGGTTATTGATGGACCTTTTAAAGAATTCAATGGGCTTGTTCAAGAGGTAAATGATAGAAATAGAATTAAAGTAAATGTTAATATTTTTGGAAGACCTACTCCTATTGAGTTGAGTGTAAACCAAATTTTAAGTGAAAGTTAAAAATGGCTGAAAAAGAAAAAACTGGTTTAATTAAATTGCAAATCCCAGCTGGACAGGCTAATCCAGCCCCGCCTGTTGGTCCTGCACTTGGTCAGCATGGTGTAAACATTATGGATTTTTGTAATGCATTTAATGATGCAACTAAAGAATTACAGGGAATGTTAACTCCAGTAATTATTACTGTTTATAAAGATAGATCTTTTACATTTGAAACCAAATCTCCGCCTGCATCGACTCTTATTATGAAAGAATTAAAAATGAAAAAAGGTTCGCAAGAGCCAAATAAAGACAAAGTTGGAACCATAAACATGGCTCAATGTAAAAAAATCGCTGAAATTAAAATGAAAGATTTAAATGCTCATACATTAGATCAAGCTGCTGAAATGATTGCTGGAACTGCTGTTAGTATGGGAATTGAGGTTGAAAAATGAAAGTAACTAAATTTTCAAAATCAGTAAACGAAACATTAGATCCTTCTAAGCTGTATAGCCCTGAAGAAGCTTTTAATATGTTGATGAGTTTTAAAAGAGAATCATTTAATGAATCAGTTGACGTTGCTTTCAACTTAGGTGTAGATCCAAGACATGCTGAAGAAAATATAAGATTAAGTATTAATCTACCTCATGGAATTGGAAAAGAGGTTTCAGTATTGGCAATAGTAAATGTAGATAAAGAGGCAGAGGCAAAAGATGCTGGTGCTGATTTTGTAGGTAAAGATGAATTTCTTGATAAGATTAAAGCTGGCTGGACTGATGTAGATAAAATTGTAGTTACACCAGATCTCATGGTTGAGTTAGGTAAGCTTGGTAAGGTTCTTGGACCCAAAGGTTTAATGCCAAATCCTAAATCTGGTACAGTAACAAATGATGTTGCAAAAGCTATTAAAGAGCTTAAAGCAGGAAAACTTGATGCTAGGGTTGAAAAAAATGGTATTCTGCAATGTACTATTGGTAAAACATCATTTACAGAAGAGCAATTAAAGGAAAATTTTAACACTTTTCAAAGTGCTGTTATGTCAGCAAAACCAAATTCATTTAAAGGTAAGTACTTAAAGTCTATTAGTATTTCTTCAACTTTAGGCCCAGGAATTAAGATAGGAACAGAATAATTATGCCAAGTAATAAAAATTTAGAAGCCGTTAAAAATTTAACTGAAAAATTAGACAAAGCTAATGCTATCTATTTCACAGATTATCTTGGATTAGACGTAGTGAGCATTACCAAACTAAGAAAAGAATTTGTATTAAACGATGTAGAATTTACAATTGCAAAGAATACGTTAATAAAACTTGCTGCTAAAGATATTGGTATGGAAGGATTAGATGATTTTTTGAATGGTCCAACCGCTATGGCATTGAGCTATAATGATCCAACAGAACCTGCAAAAGTAATAAAGAATTTTTTAAAAGATTTTGATAAGCCTGCTGTAAAAGGTATGATATTAGATGGACAGGTGTTTCAAGGAGAAGAGTTTGAAAAAATTGCAAATCTTCCTTCTAAGGAACAGTTATTGTCTAAACTTGTTGGAATGTTGAATTCTCCAATGTCTAAGCTTAGCAGCACATTAGGTAGTCCTGTATCTGGCTTATTAGGAGCACTTGAACAATTAAACTCAAAGAAAGGGTAGTAAAATGAGCGTTAAAAGAGAAGATGTATTAAAATATCTTGAAGAAGCAAATATGATTGAAATATCTGAGCTTGTAAAAGATATTGAAGATAAATTTGGTGTTACCGCTGCTGTACCTGTTGCAGCTGCTGCTGGAGGAGCTGCTGACGGAGCTGCTGAAGGTGAAGAAAAAAGTAGTTTTGATGTTGTTTTAGCAGCTGCTGGACAATCAAAAATTTCAGTAATTAAAGTTGTTAGAGAACTTTCTGGTCTCGGATTAAAAGAAGCTAAAGAATTGGTTGATTCTGCTCCTAAGGCTGTAAAAGAAGGCGTCGCAAAAGATGAGGCTGAAACTATTAAGTCTCAACTTGAAGAGGCTGGAGCTACAGTAGAATTAAAGTAATAGTACTAAAAAAGTATATATTAATTAACCAATTTTTTGGAGGTAATCTATCTTGAGAGTAGACAAGTTAAACAATAGACATAATTTTGAGAAAATAACAACTACCACTGTACTGCCAAATCTTTTAGATTTGCAAATCGGTTCTTTTCATGATTTTTTACAGGAAAGTATCAATCCTAAAGAAAGAGAAATGTTTGGATTGCATGAAGCGTTTGCTACAATTTTTCCTTTACAGGATAATCATGAAAACTATATTCTTGAATATAAAAGTTATACAATAGGTAAAGCTAGATACACCCCTAGAGAGTGCTCTGATAGGGGAATTACTTACAGTGTACCATTAACAGTTCAGCTACGTCTCAAAATTACGGATGAAAAAGATAAAAAGAAGTTTGCTCAAGTAATTGATCAAGATGTTTACTTTGGTAATATACCTTACATGACAAATAAAGGTACTTTTATTATCAATGGAGCTGAAAGAACCGTTGTTACTCAACTTCAAAGATCTCCAGGTGCATTTTTTGATCAAAAATTTCATCCCAATGGTGCAAAACTTTATAATGCTCGTATTATTCCTATTAGAGGTTCATGGATAGATTTTACAACTGATATTAATGATATTCTTTTTACTATTATTGACAGAAAAAGAAAATTCCCTGCTACAATGCTTTTAAGATCTTTAGGATTTAGTTCAGATGAAGATATTTACAATGCTTTTGAATTAATTCTTGATCTTGATCCATCAAAAATTGATTTGGAAAAATTGAGTCATTATGTTGTTGTTGAAGATATTATTGATCGTGAAACAGGAGAGCTTTTTGTTGAAAGTGGAAAAGAGTTAAATGAATCAATAATTAGTACATTAAAGAAAAATAAATCAAAGTCTATAAAAGTTGTTGATGTTAGAAATAACATTGACAGTATGATGATTCACAACACAATTCAAAAAGATCAAACAAAATCTACTGAAGAAGCATTAATGAAAGTTTATTTGCTTCTTAGAGGAAGTGAGGCTCCTAGCCCTGAATCTGCTGAAAAATTCATTAATAGAATGTTTTTCTTTCCAAAGAAATATGATTTAGGTCAGGTAGGTAGATATAGACTAGATAAACAATTTAATTTAAATAACTCTGGAAATGATTCAGTTCTTACTCATGATGATTTTTTAATTACTTTAAAGTATTTAATTCAAATGAGAAAAGGATTAAGAGCCCCAGATGATATTGATCATTTAGGTAATAGAAGAGTTAGAACTGTTGGTGAGCAATTAAAAGTTCAGTTTAACTCTGCTTTAGCAAGAATGGTAAGAACTGTATACGAAAGAATGAATCTTCGAGAATCAGAAACAATAACTCCTCAAGATTTGATTAATTCAAGGTTAGTAACTACAGTTATTAATACTTTTTTTGGTACAAGTCAGTTATCCCAATTTGGAGATCAAACTAACCCATTAGCAGAAATAACTCATAAAAGAAGAATTTCTTCTTTAGGCCCTGGTGGACTTTCAAGAGAAAGAGCTGGTTTTGAGGTAAGAGATGTTCATTATACTCATTATGGTAGATTATGTCCAATTGAAACTCCAGAAGGACCGAATATTGGTTTGATTTCATCTCTTGCATTAATGGCTAAAATTAATAGACATGGTTTCATTGAAGCTCCTTACAGAAAAATTGATAGCAAGAAGATTACAAATTCTATCGAATATTTATCAGCAGATGATGAGGATAGAGCAAACATTGCTCAATCAGGCTTAGAGTCAGATAAAAATAATCTTATCTCAGAATCTAAAGTTAGAGTTCGTTCAAAAGGAGATTTTCCAATTGTAGATTCTGAAGATGTTCAATACTCAGATATTGTGCCAAACCAAATTCTTAGTGTAGCTGCTGCATTAATTCCTTTTGTTGAGCATGATGATGCTAATCGAGCTCTAATGGGTTCAAACATGCAACGTCAATCTGTTCCATTGTTAAAAACTGATTCTCCAATAGTTGGTACTGGAATGGAAAAAGTTGTTGCTCGAGATTCAAAATCTGTTTTGCTTTCACCTGTTAGCGGAAAAGTTGTACATGTAGATGCAAATAAAGTAGTAATTAAAGATAGTAATTATAAAGATGGATCTCTTTTAAAAGCTGACGAAGATTTATGTACAGTTGATCTTATAAAGTATTCTAGATCAAACCAGAATACTTGTTACAATCAAAAAGCACTGGTTAAAGTTGGTGATAATGTGAAAAAAGATGATGTTATCGCAGATGGAGCCTCTACACAAGGCGGGGAACTTGCTTTAGGTAAAAATGTTATGATCGCTTTTATGCCTTGGAACGGTTACAACTTTGAAGATGCCATTGTTATTAATGAAAGACTTGTAAGAGAAGATGTCTTTACATCAATTCATGTTAACGAAATTGAGCTTGAAGTCAGAGATACCAAGAGAGGTGAGGAAGAGTTAACACCTGAAATTCCAAATGTAAGCGAAGACGCAACCGCCCAATTAGATGAAAATGGACTAATTCGTGTAGGTGCAATTGTAAACGAGGATGATATTCTTATTGGTAAAGTAACTCCTAAAGGAGAAACTGATCCGTCCCCAGAAGAAAAACTTTTACGTGCAATTTTTGGTGAAAAAGCAGGAGATGTAAAAGATGCTTCTAAAAAAGCCGAACCTGGTGTAAAGGGTGTTGTTATCAAAACTGATTTATATGAAAAGACATCTAAGCAATCTAGGGCTGAAGTAAACAAAGCTATCAAAGAGCTTCAAAAAGATAAAAGAAATAATGAAAGAGAATTAAGAGCATCTAGAGATAAGTTGTTAAGTGTAATTCTTAAAGATAAATCTTCTCTTGGAATAAAAGACAAAAACGATAAAGTGCTTGTTAAAAAAGGTACAAAATTAACCTTGAAAAAAATCAGCACTTTTAACTATGAACAATTTTCTCTCGAAGAGCCTTGGATTTCAGGTCCTAAGTCCTGGGATAAGATTAAATCGATTTTTGATTCATTTCATAAACATTTAAATGAATTAGAAGATAAGTTAGAAACTGACATTTTCAAGCTAAAAGAAGGTGATCAATTACAACCTGGAATTCTAAAGCTTGCGAAAGTATATGTTGCTAATAAGAGAAAAATTTCTATTGGCGATAAAATGGCAGGTAGACATGGTAATAAAGGTGTTATTGCGACGATAGTTCCAGAAGAAAACATGCCATATTTAGAAGATGGTACACCAGTTGATATTTGTTTAAATCCAATGGGTGTTCCTTCAAGAATGAACTTAGGACAATTGTATGAAACTATGCTTGGCTGGGCAGGAAAAATTCTTGGAGAAAGATATGCAACTCCAGTCTTCAATGGAGCAACTCCAGAAGAAGTAGCTGCTAAAATGAAAGAGGCAGGTTTACCTGATTCAGGTAAGGTTACATTGTATGATGGTCTAACAGGAGAAAAAATTGACAATCCAGTATTAGTTGGATATCAGTATATGATGAAATTATATCATATGGTTGATGATAAAATGCATGCTCGTTCTACCGGTCCTTATTCTCTTGTTACTCAGCAACCTCTTGGAGGTAAAGCTCAGTTTGGAGGACAAAGATTTGGTGAGATGGAGGTATGGGCACTTCAAGCTTATGGTGCTGCTCATATATTAAGAGAGATTTTAACAATTAAATCTGATGATATTGAAGGTAGATCCAAGGTGTATAGCGCATTAGTAAAAGGTGAAGATTTACCAGATCCTACTACCCCAGAGGCATTTAACGTATTCATGAAGGAAATTCAAGGTCTCGGCCTTGATATAACTTTAGATTAAAGGAAATTAAAGATGTATAAAGCAAAAAATAGTATTTCAATTAAATTAGCTTCTCCTGAAAAAATTCTTGAAGGATCTTTTGGTGAGGTATTGAAACCTGAGACAATTAACTACAGATCTTACAAACCTGAAAAAGATGGTTTATTTTGTGAAAAAATATTTGGCCCTGTTAAAGATTTTGAATGTCACTGTGGTAAATATAAAGGTATTCGTTACAGAGGTATTATTTGTGATAGATGTGGAGTTGAAGTAACAACCAAAAAAGTAAGAAGAAATCGTATGGGACATATTACTTTAGCTGTTCCAGTAGTGCATATCTGGTTTTTAAAATCAATTCCAAGTAAGCTAAGTTATATTTTAGGTAAAAGTGCAAAACAATTAGAAAGTGTAATCTATTATGAAAATTACCTAGTGATTAATCCTGGTAAAAGTGGTTATAAGAGATTTGAATTAATTGACGAGGAAGCTTTCCTTGAATTAGATCAAGAATTTGGATATGATGCTGCTTCTCAGGATGAAAGAGAAGAAGAATCATATTTCCAGGCTTCCATGGGCGGAGAAGCTATTAAAGATGCTCTTGCTGAAATGGACTTATTAGAGCTTAAACAGGAGCTAGAAACAATAAGTTCAACTACAAAATCAAAGCAAAAAAGAGAAGACGCTCTCAAAAGACTCAAAGTTGTTAAAGATTTTGCTCAAGATAGAAACAATAAACCTGAATGGATGATCGTTTCTATTTTGCCTGTAATGCCACCTGAGTTAAGACCTTTAGTTCCATTAGAGGGTGGAAGATTTGCTGCAAGCGATCTTAATGACTTGTACAGAAGAATTATTATTAGAAATAATAGATTAAAGCAATTAATGGATATTCAGGCACCTGAAGTAATTTTAAGAAATGAAAAAAGAATGCTACAAGAATCTGTTGATGCACTTTTTGATAATACAAAACGTAAAACCGCAATTAGAAGCGGTTCAAAGAGACCATTAAAGTCAATTTCTGACATGCTTAGAGGTAAGCAGGGTAGATTTAGACAAAACCTTCTTGGTAAAAGAGTTGATTATTCTGGAAGATCAGTTATTGTAGTTGGTCCAGAACTGAGAATGACTGAATGTGGTATTCCAAAGAATATGGCATTAGAATTATTTAAACCTCATTTAATAAGAGAATTAATAAGAAGAGATTTAGCTGCAACACCAAGAAGCGCAAAACTAATGATTGAAAATAAAGAATCATTTGTTTATGAAATTCTTGAAAGTGTAGTTAAGGATCACCCAGTATTATTAAATCGTGCTCCTACACTTCATAGATTGGGAATTATTGCTTTCCAACCAATTCTTATTGATGGAAAGGCTATTCGAGTCCATCCACTTGTATGTTCAGCTTTCAATGCTGACTTTGATGGAGACCAAATGGCTGTTCATGTCCCATTATCAATACCTTCACAATTAGAAGCAAGAGTATTGATGATGGCAAGTCAGAATGTTTTACATCCAGCTAGTGGAAAACCTATTACACTACCTTCACAAGACATGATCTTAGGTTGTTACTATTTAACTAGAGACAAAAAAGGGCAGATTGGTGAGGGAATGTCATTTGGATCAATTGACGAAGTTAAAATTGCTCATGATAATGGTAAAGTTGCTATGCATGCAATTATTAACGTTAGACATAAGGGCATTTGGCATAAAAATACTACTGCAGGAAGAGCAATATTCAATTCCATTATCCCAGATGAATTAGGCTATTATGATGAAATTGTTTCTAAGAAAAAACTGAGTTTTATCATTGGTGAGTCTTTTGTAAAAGCCGGAAATCAGCGTACTGTCCAATTACTTGATGATCTTAAGGATATTGGTTTTAAAACTGCTACTATGAGTGGAGTATCAATTTCAATAAGCGATGTTATTATTCCTGACGCAAAGCATGATATAATTAGTAGAGCAGAACAAGAAGTTGATAAAATTCAACAGCGTTTTGACAGGCATGTCTTGACAGAAGGCGAAAGATACAATAAAGTTATTGATGTTTGGACAAAAGCTACAAGTGATGTGGCGGATGTGATGATGGATGGTCTTAGATCAGATGATCAAGGTTTTAATGCATTGTATATTTCATCTGACTCAGGAGCTAGAGGTAGCGGTGACCAGATTAAACAGCTTGCTGGTATGAGGGGTTTAATGGCTAAGCCTAGAAAATCCATGATTGGCGGTGGCGAAATTATTGAGAGTCCAATTCAATCCAATTTTAAAGAGGGTCTTTCTGTAATGGAGTACTTTATATCTACTCACGGTGCCAGAAAAGGTTTAGCTGATACAGCTCTTAAGACTGCAGATGCTGGTTATTTAACAAGAAGACTGGTTGATGTTGCGCAAGACGTTACTATTTATGAAGATGATTGTAAAACAATCAATGGAATCACCGTTTCTGATCTTAAAGAAGGTGAAGAAATAGTTGAATCACTTGGAGAGCGTATCCTAGGAAGAACTTCTTCTGAAAAAATTGTTATTGACGGTGAAGTTGTTGTTAAGCCCGGAGATATTTTTGATGAAAAATTGGCTGATCTTATTGTTGAAAATAATTTTAACAGTGTAAAAATTAGATCAATTCTTACATGCGAATCTAGAAGAGGTGTTTGTGCCAAATGCTATGGCTGGGATTTAACTAGAAGAAAGCTTGTTACAAAAGGTACAGCTGTTGGTATTATTGCTGCCCAAAGTATTGGAGAGCCAGGTACTCAGCTAACTCTAAGAACTTTCCATATTGGTGGTACAGCTACTCGTATTGCTGAGGAATCAGATAAAAAATCACGATTTAATGGTACAGCTAAGTTTACTAGCGATTACGAACCAGCTGAAACTTTAGATGAAGATGGATTTAATGTTGTAAGATGTTTATCAAGAAGTTCAAAACTTTCAATTGTGGATTCAAAAGAAAATGTCTTAGATGAATTAAATGTTCCTTATGGTGCAAATGTAAATGTTAACGAAGGTGATAAAGTTAAAAAGGGCATGACTCTTTTCTCATGGGATCCTTACACAGACTTAATTCTTGCTAGACAATCTGGAGTTATTAAAATGAAAGATTTCATTGAGGGTGACACTTATCAAGAAGAGGCTGTTGACGGAGGTAAAAAACAGAAAGTTGTTACTGAGTCAAAAGATAGAAGATTAAGTCCACAAATTGAAATTTATAGCAAAAAAGGTGATATTTTATCGGGCGGAACTATACTGCCAGTTAAAGCCACTTTAGTTGTGAATGATGGCCAAGACGTTGCTAAAGGACAAACATTAGTTAAAATTCAAAAAGACGTTGGAAAATCAAGAGATATTACTGGAGGTCTTCCAAGAGTTGCTGAATTATTTGAAGCAAGAAAACCAGCAAATCCAGCAGTCGTAACGGAGATTAATGGTACTGTTGAGTTCGGAGAAATTAAAAGAGGTGTAAGAAAAGTATCTGTGGTACCTTCTAATGGTAAGTCAATTACTTATAAAATTCCTTATGGTAAGCATGTTGTTGTTCATGAAGGAGATTTTATTACAGCTGGTACGCCTTTGTGCGAGGGTGCTATTTCTCCATCTGATATTTTAACGATTCTTGGTCCAAATGCTGTTAGAGAGTATTTGGTAGATGAAATTCAAGAAGTTTATAGACTCCAAGGTGTCGGAATTAATGATAAACATATTGAAGTAATTGTTAATCAAATGATGAAGAAAGTCGTAATTAACGATCCTGGTGACAGCAAATACCTCCCTGGAGAAAGATTAGATAAGCAGGATTTATTTGCAGATAATGACAGTATGAAAGGTATGGTAGTTATTGATGAATCTGGAGATTCAAACCTTGATGTAGGAACTATGATTTCACAAAACGAAGTTAAAGAGATGAATAAAGATTTGAAGTCTCAAGACAAGAACGTAATAAAGTTCCATAAAGCTAAACAAGCTACCTTTGAGCCAATTTTAATGGGTATTACTCAATCATCATTAAACACAAATAGTTTTATATCAGCTGCTTCATTCCAAGAAACAACAAGAGTTTTAACGGATGCTGCAACAGCATCTAAGACAGATCATCTATTAGGATTAAAGGAAAATGTTGCATTAGGAAGGTTAATTCCTGCTGGAACAGGTTTCCCTGAGCTTGATAAAGTCAGGCTTACTAATGATGAAGAATCTGATATTGCGGAAGAGCAAAGTTAGATTATTAAGATTATGATTTTTAGTCCAAATTGAATAATCCTACGCGTAGAAGAAAAAGTTTGATTCTTCCGTGTTATAACGATATATTCGCCCGGACTTTTAAATATAAAAGGAAATATATATGCCAACTGTAAATCAGTTAATAAGAAAGAGTAGAAAGAAAATAGTCAATAAATCGGCTAGTAGAGCGCTTGAGAAGAGCCCTCAAAAAAGAGGTGTATGTACTCGTGTTTATACTACTACTCCAAAAAAACCTAATTCTGCGCTTAGAAAAGTAGCTAGAGTTAGATTAACTAATGGTATAGAAGTTAATGCATATATTCCTGGTGAAGGACATAACCTACAGGAGCACTCAATTGTATTAATTGAAGGCGGTAGAGTTAAAGACCTTCCAGGTGTTAGATTTCATATTGTTCGTGGTTCATTGGATACTGCCGGTGTAAATGACAGAAAAACAAGTAGATCTCGTTACGGAGCTAAGAAACCTAAGAGTTAATAATGAGAAGAAGAAGACCAGAAAGAAGAACAATTAATCCAGATCCTAAGTTTAATGACTTACAAATTTCTAAGTTTATGAATTATCTTCTTACAGATGGTAAGAAAGGTATTGCCGAAAAAATATTGTATGATGCATTTGATATAGTTAAAGATAAAAGTAAAAAAGATCCTATTGATATTTTTAAGAAGGCTCTTAATAATGCATCTCCTCATGTTGAAGTAAAATCAAAAAGAATTGGTGGTGCTACATATCAAGTACCAATTGAAGTTCCTTCCAGAAGACAGTTTTATCTTGCTTCGCAATGGATTATTGAAAGTGCTAAAAAAAGATCTGGTAGTTCTATGTCTAATAGACTTGCTGGTGAAATTTTATCTGCATCTAACAATGAAGGTTCTGCTATCAAGAAAAAAGAAGATACTCATCGTATGGCTGAGGCAAATAAAGCATTTGCTCATTTTGGGAGAGGTAGATAATGTCAACTGATTTAAAAATTGTTAGAAATATAGGAATTATGGCTCATGTTGATGCTGGAAAAACCACTTTAACAGAAAGAATGCTCTATTATGCAGGTAAAACCCATAAAATTGGTGAGGTTCATGACGGAGCAGCTACTATGGATTGGATGGAACAGGAGCAAGAAAGAGGTATTACTATTACATCTGCTGCTACAACTTTTTATTGGAATAAAAATAGAGTCAATTTAATTGATACGCCTGGTCACGTTGACTTTACTATGGAAGTAGAAAGATCACTTAGAGTTCTTGATGGAGCTGTAGCGGTATTTTGTGCAGTTGCTGGTGTAGAGCCTCAAAGTGAAACTGTTTGGCGTCAAGCAACAAAATATGATGTCCCTAGAATAGCATTTATTAATAAAATGGATAGAGTTGGTGCAGATTTTTACAATGCCATTGATACCATGAAAAAAAGACTTGGCGCTAAGCCATTACCTATTGCACTTCCTATTGGAGCAGGCGAAGATTTTAGAGGAATTATAGATTTGACTAACATGAAAGCTATTCAGTACAATGAAAGTTCTCAAGGTGCCGAATTTGAATATATTGATATTCCTGAAGAATTAAAGGCAGATGCTGATAAATGGAGAAATTTTTTAGTTGAGGAAGTTGCAAGCTTTGATGATGCATTAATGGAAAAATATTTAGAGGGCGAAGAAATATCTGCTGATGAAATTAAAGGTGCTTTGAAAAAAGGATGTCTTGAGAGTGCTTTTGTTCCTACTTTATGCGGATCAGCATTCAAAAACAAAGGAGTACAAAGAGTATTAGATGCGGTTATTGATTTCCTACCTTCTCCTACAGACGTAGGAAGTATTAAAGGATCATCTGTTGATAATCCTGATGAGAGTATTGAAGTTAAAAATTCTGTAGATGGCTCATTTACTGCTCTCGCATTTAAAATTGCTACTGACCCATTTGTAGGAAAATTAACCTATATCAGAGTATATTCTGGTTCTTTGAAAAAAGGTTCTTTCTGTATTGATTCAAATACTGGCGAAAAACAAAGAGTTTCAAGAATTCTTCAGATGCACGCTAATAAAAGAGAAGAGTTGGATGAAGCTAAAGCAGGAGAGATTGTTGCTGTGATAGGATTGAAAGATGTTAGAACTGGACATACCTTATCAGAAAAAGGTGATGTTACTTTAGAATCTATGGAATTCCCTGATCCAGTTGTTTCTGTATCTATTGAACCTGTTTCTAAAGGTGATCAAGATCAGTTAGCAAAAGGAATGAATAAATTAAGTGAAGAGGATCCAACCTTTAAAGTAAAAGTTGACAACGAAACTGGTCAAACTGTTATTTCGGGAATGGGTGAGGTTCATCTAGAAATTATTATTGATCGTTTGAAAAGAGAATTTAATGTAAATGCCAATGTTGGTAAGCCACAAGTATCATTCAGAGAGGCAATTCAAAAATCAGTTGACAAAATTGACGAAAAATTTGTTAGACAGTCTGGTGGTAGAGGGCAATATGGCCACGTAGTAATTAATGTAAAACCAACTGCGCAAGGTGAAGGATATAAATTTATAAATAGTATCGTTGGGGGTGTAATTCC
>Ga0310343_10001144_pt1 | contig 13373 bp, 8 predicted proteins | sample HC15DNA2025_MG_FD_203519 | JGI IMG/M metagenome (GOLD analysis project Ga0310343, IMG submission 203519) | Marine microbial communities from station ALOHA, North Pacific Subtropical Gyre - HC15-DNA-20-25_MG | ecosystem: Environmental > Aquatic > Marine > Oceanic | place: Pacific Ocean: North... | reverse complement strand
GTTTCTTCTTCTAATAATTTGTCTATTTGTTCGTTGTTGTACATTTTTAACTCCTGTCTACACCAGCCCAGTAAACTGAACCGCTGCTATTTTTATACCATACAGTTCTTCTGTCCTCGTGAGAAGTGCCTGTGTGGTTTCCAACCCAGTATGAATGATGGTAATTAAATCTAATAATATACAAACAATCATTAGGTATGCTCACCGCACTTTGTGCCCAACTGTTAGCGGTGTTTCTATCACCATGTCCATTACTGTACACATCTATGTATAATATAGAGGAGGTGCTTAATACTCCAGAATAGTTACCTTCATTTAACATCTTCTTCCAACTAGTCCAACCACTACCCCAGTTTCCTCTAACGTACATTAAATCTGGATTACCAGCACCAACAACTATTTGATGACCATAAGGATTTCCTGAATTAGTAGTGTAATGTAAATGTTGAGACCCTACCCAATGAGATGTACCAGATGGTTGGTTGCCAGGATTACTCCATATATCAATTGATCCACAACCATAATGTGCTACAGTGTTAAAATCGATTGTACCCCAACCCATAGCACCAGTCCAATAGTTACTATCAGATGTACTCTGTTCTCTACCATTATATCGACCCATACCACCAGCATTCATTAAGGATCTAAAAGATCCTAAATCAACTCTTCTGTGATAATTATCGTCACTTACATAAACACGGTTGGGCACATTAGCACCCATATCATTATTTGTTGTGTTAATATAGTTGGCAAATATATAACCACTTCCATCTCTTTGTACAAGAGTGCTAGTACTTGCAGATGAACTATATGATGGTAAATTACCAGTGTGCCAAACAGTTCTTAAAGTTCCGCTAATATCAAGTTGCATCTCACCATTAATTGTTTTCTTTATATCCCAACCTGCCCAGTTACCATCTAGGAAACCATAAGCTCCACTTGTTCCATAAAGTTGGAATCTCCAAGCATCATTACCATCATATCCAGTAATTCCAATATCACCTGTGCCAGATGCTTTGTACTTCGCATTCCTATTATTATTACCGTTTTGGAATGAATAATTATTTGAACCAAAAATTAAATTACCATCTGTTCTGAAATTACCAGGTGTGAATACACCATTACTAAATTCACTACTATCATTTAATCTTAAATAACCATCATTATAATCTGCAGTTAAAGCGGTTCGATTATTAAAACTTATTCCTCTCCTGTCATTAGTTGAACTAGCAGAGAAATTTAAAACATCGGTTGTGTCAGCAGCGAGAGTTAATGTACTTCCATCAAATGTAAGATTAGATTCTGCAGTCGCAGTGGCATCTCCATCAGATGTTAGTAGTCGATTATTACCATCATTGTCTATTGAATTAATCGCAACAGTAACTGTCTTAAATGTGTTATCACCTGCAAGGAATGTTCCACCACTCTTTGTTCCACTAGATCCAAGACGAGCAATCGGGATTGTGCCACTTGATAATTGTGATGCATTTAAATTACCACTAAAATTAGTTGCCGATAAAGTATGTGTGGAAAAATCAAATGTTAGAGTTGAATCTGTACCAGAGGAAGTCATCGTTCCACTAGTCAAACTTGTTGTAACTAATCTATGTGTTCCAGAACCAGGTTCACTTAATGAAGAACCTGTGTTTGTAAGATTTAATCCGTCTCCAACAAATGATGTTGCAGTAACTATACCTTGAAATTCTGCTCCTGATTTACTGACAATATCACCAGTATTAAAAACAGTTGCACCTAATCCAATCGGTGTATCAGCACCAAGAACATTGATACCTGCAAGTTCAATACCAACATTATGAAGATTACTCGTTCCAGTTTTAAAATTAGTTGCAGTCGCTACACCTATAGATTCAAAACCACCATCTGCATATATTGTTGCACCCGATCCAATCTTTGTAGCACCACCAAGAACATTAAGTTGAGCAACTTCAATACCAACATTATGAACATTAGTTGTACCAGTTTTAAATTGAAGTGCTGTTGATATACCTATTGACTGAAAATTACCCTCATGAGTTATTGTGACTCCTGAACCAATTTTAGTAGGACCACCAAGAACATTAATTTGTGCTACTTCAATTCCAACATTATGCACATTAGAAGTACCTGTCTTAAAGTTAGATCCTGTTACAACACCAACTGCATTTATATCTCTATCTGTAATCGTAAGTGATCCAGTTCCAATAGTAAGAATACCAGTAACTCTCGCATTACCTTCAACTATTAGAGCAGTGGTTGCAGTTCCAGTTTTTACTACTACTCCATTACTAAAGGTACTTAAACCAACAACAGATAAACCAGCACCAACATGAACTTCTTTCTTTGCTGTTATAATACCAACTGAATCAATACTTGTTACATCTTCATAAGTTAGTACACCTTGAACACTTAAATTTCCACCTATATCTGTGTTACCATCTATATTTGTATTACCACTTATATCTGCATTTCCATTGACATCGATTCCAGTTGCGGTAATGATGCCAGTTATGTAATCTTCATTGGGTTTGATGACACCCTTTGTAATTCGGGTCAATCCCATTTTATGTAATCTCCATTATTGTAAGGGACGCATCAATACTATTATTTGAATCACTATCTATTGTAATTGTGTCTGCTGTTTCTAATACAACTTTGTTTCCAGACATAAATTCAAGCGATGATCCTTGAGGAATGGGTGCATTTTTTAATAATTTTACATCGTCTGTTGAAGGTCGAGTAATTCCAATTCCAACTAAACAACCAGTTCCAGAAACATTTGCAAGAGTAATACCAATTACAACAGTCGTAGTTGCACTCGGAACAACATAAACATTCTGTGTGCTGATACCAATGTTCGCTTTTGTTTTTAATTTAAAGGTATTTGCCATTTTATCCTAGTGCGATTGCGAGTGCGACTGCATCATTTTGTGCTGTTGTAAGAATACTTGTCCCATTAATTTGGACATCAGTATTACTATTTATAGTGCCATGTACATCCAAAGCATAAGAAAGAGTTGGTGCAGTCGTGTTGATTCCAACAGAGTTTGCAATACCTATCTGACCAGTCGTATCATTGACCGTTACTAAATGACCTACCTGTGATAATTCTCTGTTCTTTGCCATATTATTTTTTAGTTATTTATTTGTTATAAACTCCTCTTGGATAGAGTTGACCAGTCGTTGGTCTTCTTCCAGTAAGAAAACCAGGTCGAGTAGTATTTACTATATTAAATTCAGCAGAACTAACATTCCTTATATTGACAGTAAGGTTAGATGGATTGACTGTAAATGATAATGCTTGTATCTGAAAAAATTTAGAATCATTAACTACATCTAATAATGTAGTTGTTGTGATATCTAAATCTGTATATGCAAAGTTTGCCATTAGCTACCTGTTGTCCTCGCACAGAGAAGTATTCCACGAGTTCTCGTGGTCTGATTGTATGCACCATCAATTACAGAATATATTTCACTACCACTGATTGTTATGGTATCATACTGTTGAATATTTTGATCTGGTGAAGCATGATTAAATTCAATTAATACAAAATCATCAGGTAGATAGAATGGACAAGGAACTATTTGAGATGATAATGGTATACCTTTGTAAACTGCGTTGTGATTAAGAACATCTGGAGACTTGTTTGTATAATCAGTCAAATTTAAATTACCTTTCATATTATGAGCTGCATTATCGTTAGTTCGATAATAATGTCTCCTCTCATCTTCAGGAATTTGTCTTGGATAAGTACTTGCATTAATATAATCTCTAAAATATGGATTAATATTACCAGTATAAGTTCCAGTAGCCCAACCCATCATAAAATGTCTACCCATCCAATATTGTTGGGATATACTATTTCCTGTTGTTGTAAACATCTCGTGATGTGCATTAGTCATATCTCGATATTGAGGATTCATATATGTCATTGATCCTAAAAACATTTCATCAAGATTTAGTAATGAATGTGAAAATTTATGTAAGAAGAAAGTACCATAGGTATTATCATCAATACTTGATGAAGACTTATCAGGATGTTTGAATGAAAATACTGCAAAATCAGTATCTATTCCAGATCTAAAAACATTTAATTCTAAAGTAAAACTATTTGAACTAGCATATTCAAATTGTGCTATGTCTATATTTGTATTAGTTGATGTTGTTTCTAAAACACTACCCTGACCAGTTGGATCATAAAGGACATCCTGATATTGTTGACCTCTGAAAGAATTACCATATCTGGATTCTAGATTAAGATATTCAACTGTAGGACTTTTATATGGATGAAAAGATGATCCAGATGAGAAATATAATTTAGTACTATCTGCTTGGAATCCAAAATAAGTATCTCCATAAACTTTACTATTATCATTCTCCAACCTCAGAACTCCCCAAGGATAACTACTACCAGTTGTTACATCTTTATCATAGAATGTACTAGTTGATCCATAGTTTGATTCATCTACTAGAGCAACCACAGTCATATCATTACCACCACCAATATCAGCACCATCAAGAACAAGGTTGTCATTATCAGAGTATCCTGAACCAGGACGATTTACATATACACCAGTCACACTACCACCATTACGTATCACAGCAAAACTACAAGTATGTGCAGCACCTACGCTTCTACCAGATTTAGGTCTTACATCATAGAAGTCCGTTCCTGAACTTCCAACAACACTCTGCCCAGAAAATCCAGAAATACCAGTTACAATACCAGTAACAGTTCCTCCATGCCATCCTAACTTTTGAAATGCACTTTCTAATTGATATATTACAGATGTAGTAGCCCAACCAGGTGCAGCTGTTTCTCTGTAAGTTGTTATTGCCATTTTATCTTAATCCTCCAGTTTAAGAATTGTTAGGTTTGCTGTAATAGCTTGTGTTGTTGACGATAAATTCTTTACCGCACAATACATGGTTGTTGATGGTGTGCTATCCATATTTCCACCAGGCACAAATGGTGAAATTTTGATAGAAGTTGAAAGTCCTGTGGTTATGACTTCTGCAATGACACCACTTCCAGCAGCGGGGTCTTCACCAACACTACGAGAAGCGTCAGCAGTTCTTGATGCACTATCAGTATATAGTCTAAACCACCCTGCTGTAGACAACCCAACGTTCATTAATAAGTATGATTTATGACCTGTAACATTAAAGTTTCCAACTGCATTTTGAGCTAGTGATCCACTTGTGCCAGAGACAACACCTCTTGATGAACTACCACCACCAAAGTCAACAATATTAATTGTGCCAAGCATAGCTGGATGATTACCACACTTATAATACAAAGTTGATGGTGCATCATGTGCTGGTGTGAAATCTATATTTCCAGAGTTTGAATTATTATTTGTTACACCAACACTATACAGGGTAGTTCCAGTATCTGATTGAATACGAAACGGGTGTGAAAGTCCAGAATTATTAATAAAACGATATTTTGTATCTCTATACAAATACAAAGCAGGATTATTTGCTGAACTATCAACACCATTACCAGCGATGCGATAATATGAGTTGGTAGCCTGATTAGTCAATTCATATGTTACTTGAATATCGGATGTAGATGGAGTTGAACCAGTAGCATCAATGGTCGCAGTGCCATTTGAATAAGTTGCAGTTAAACCATTTCTAAAATTGAATGTTCCAGCAGTACCAACAGTTGAACCACTATTTTGTGCAACAACACCAGTACCAGAAGCAGTCACCCCTGTTAAATTAGATCCATCACCAACAAATGATGTTGCAGTTACAACACCAGCATTACCAAGATGAATATTATTTCCAACACTTATAAAATCATCTACATCAACTCCTGATCTTGCAGTAATAATACCAATTGAATCAATATTTTTTACATCTTCATATGTTAATGTTCCACCAACAGAAACATTTCCAGTCACAGAGAGAGTTCCACCAATACTTACGTTTGTGCTTATCGCAACATTGATGGCATTTAAATTTAAATTGTTAGGACTTTCAATCGTTGGTGTACCTGAAGCACCAATCAGATTAATCTCCTTTACACCAAAACCCTTCTCTGCCATTATACTTTTTGATTATTTATGATTGTTGGAATGATATACCACTTACTGTGACACCAGAAATTTTAACTTCAGTATCTGATGCAGTCGGATCATAGATGATACGATTTGCTGCACCACGATTATTAAATGCTTGTCTCCAATATTCTGCATCATTATCTGTTAGATATGGATTCAACCATTCAGAACTAGGCAGCATTTGTGAACCTTGTGTTTTTATAAAATCTTTTACCTCTGATGATGTTGCATTTGGTTTTGATTCAAGAAATAATGCAACCACTCCAGCAACAACTGGAGACGCTGCAGATGTGCCATTAAAGTACATATCAACAAAATCAGAATTATAACGATCATAATTTGTATCTGAACCTAACTGACTACCATTCGCAGCTCTCATACCAGCAGATAATGTCTCATCAGCAGGTGCAAAAACATCTACACCAGGTCCGTTATTAGAGTAACTTGCTTGTCTTTCCTGATAATTAGATTCAATAAATTCATCCATCGCACCTACACATACTGCAGGGTGATAATCTGTTGATGTATTATATCCAACATTAGCAGGATGAATATAATTTCGATGACCTGATGGTACAGTGCCACTTACATTGTAACCTGGTACACCTGTCCTTGTGTCAGAACTATTTAATGTTGTAAGGTAATCATTTAAATGAGGGTCATTTGATCCTAAACCCAACCTTTGATTACTGTTTCCAGCAGAGGTGACAAAAATTACACCTGCATCTGACATCTCATTACCTGCTGTCTCTATTGAATTTGATCTTGATGATGTTGCAAACTGACGATTGTAACTTGATCCTCCAGTTAAACCATATGCCATTGCCTGTACTCCAGTGCTATTGGATGCATATCCAGTAAATGTTCCTGTTGATCCTTTGAAACTATATGAAACTGTTGTTCCTGAATTAAATCCTGCAAAATATCCCCAACTTCCATTTACAACTGTAGGATTTTTACGACCTGCAGTTTCAGGTTTGTTTTGATGAAATATTTTTAACGCATCATAAGATGCTTCAGTTGATATATTAGCAGGTGCAAATATAGAAATAGTCCATATGTTTGATTCAAAAGCAAGACCAAAGTTTTTGCCAGCAGATAATCCAGCACAAGCAGTTCCGTGTGAACTTGTCATTGTATGTGATGTTCCACCTATTCCTAATGAGTTTGCAACTGTATATGCATCAGGAATTGAGATTGTGCCGACTGAAGAAAAAGAGCCTGAACGACTGCTTGAATTTTCCCACCAAGCATGAGCTGATGTGGTTGTAATACCTATTCTACCATCTGGTTTAGTATAAGTATAACCATTTGAAGTAAAGTAATTTGGATCAATATAGTACGGACCATCTAATATAATATCCCTAACTCTTGACTTCCCATCATCATCTATAAATTCTGGATGATATTGTAAAACACCTGAATCCTGTATAACTAAATCAACATTTTTTCCAGTCAAACTATAACTTACGTCTGTATTAATGTATGTTGGATTACCTGTTACATTTGGCCAACTATCACCATTTGTTTTAATACCCACTCTTTTGACTGCCCAATTTGTGCGATTTTCTTCACTTGCAGTTGCAATGCCTGGTGGTGGATTAGAACCTAAATCACGATAAACTTTAACATTTCCACGAAATCTTTTTGTGTCGGGTTCTGGTTCAGGATATGAATAAGGATAATCAGTTGGTGATAACTCAATCCATTTAACTTGAGGGTGAGTTGATATGCCTATCGCCTCCTCTTCAGTTAACCAATATGTTCCACGAGTTGGACTGTGCTCTTTTGTATCAGAGCAAGTTACCTTACGGTCAGGAATACCATCTTCATTTGAATCAACGATTAATGCGTTGTGAATTGTATTCCAATACTCAGGACTTGTAACAGCAAGAGTATATTTGAACATTACATAACCTCACGTTTTACACGATAATTTACTGATCCATTAACTCCTGTCTCAGCTGTTGCTCTTAATAATATATTACCACTACTAATCGTTGCATCACATTGCATTAGCAATGAAGAATTATACATTACTGCAAATTGTGTTGAGTGTAGATTAGTACCCTCTCTCATTACTAAAAGTTTTTGTGATTGAATATAATCTCCACTACCAGGTCCACCACCAGAATTTTTTGTAAAGTATATGGTATATTCAATTACTCTATCATCAGCACCATATCCAGTAAACGTATCAATCGTGGCTGTTTGACCAGCAGTTGCAGTGAATGAACCTCCAATATTAGTTGTTATTCCAACACTTGATGCAACTGTTGTCCATTGAACTGCAGAACCAGTTCCTTTACTTGTTAATACTTGACCATCTGATCCATAGTTCGCACCAGCAATACCAATCTGTCCTAATGGTCCTATACGTAATCTCTCTTGACTGTTTGTATTAAAACTAATATTTAAATTTGCAGGGAAGTTAATTGAAGTTGTAGTATCAGCAATATGTTTTATAGATGATTCAATAAAAATCTCATCATTAAATGTTGATATACCAGAGACATTTAATTTACCTGCATTTAATTGACTTGTATCAATACCAACAGTCGTGATACCTGAAGATACAGGTGTGACACTTATTGAATCTGCAAAATTAATTGTGCTTGCGGTTCCTACTGGATTATCATCTTCTCGTATAGCAATACCAGTTCCCTCTGCAGTAACTCCACTCAATCCAGAACCATCACCAACAAATGATACTGCAGTTAGAGCACCAGATGATGAGTTAAATTTAAGACCCGTATTAGTTTTTGGTGTTTGAGATCCTGTAGCGGTGTTAGTAAATACAACAAAGTTTTCAGTATCAGAGGTTTCATTAACAGGTATAATTGATGCTGCAGAACCACTGTTTGTAATAGTATATGTTCCAGATAATCTAGCTGATGGAACAGTGCCAGATGTTAAATTATTTGCACTTGCTGCACCAGAAAATTCATTCGCATTAACAGTTGATGAGAATGTAGCAACACCTGCAACTGTAACATTATCTAAATTTGTATGACCATCTACATCCAAATCTCCATTTATATCAGCCGTACCACCACTTCCTACAAATAAATTACCAACAAATTGTGTTGCTGTTGCAACTCCTGCATTGCCAAGTTGAATATTGTTACCAACATCTATAAAGTCATCAACATCTATATTTGTGAGAGTCGAGACACCAATCACATTTAAAGTGTTTGTTCTTACATCTGAAGTTGATACTCCTGCAGATATTCCAGTAAGTTGTGAACCATCACCAATAAATGAGTTTGCAGTGACAGTTCCAGTTATAGTTACACCTGAACTTGTAGTTTCTAATCTTTTCGTATTGTTCCAATTAAGTTGTGAAGTTCCACCATTATGAAAAACTGCAAGGGTTGCACTACCAGCAGCGTTTTTGATACTGACACTATTGTGTCTTATATCACCTGCAGTAATCGCACCAGTAAATGTAGTAACACCAGCAACACTTACATTATCAAGATCAGTATGACCATCAACATCTAAATCTTTATTAACAGTTAAATCACCAATATTAAATGTTTCTGTACCTGTTCCTACATTTCCATTACTTTCTTTGCTAACAATTTCTACCCAATCAGGATCATGTGCAAAATATGCTCTACCATTTGCATGAACATGTGCAAACATACCATGATAAGTTGATGCAGATGGTAAGTCTGTCATCGCAGCATATAATGATGGTATCTTATTCTCACCTGCTACCCCTTCAATTATACCACCAAATGTAGATACACCTGAAACAACTAGTGTATTTGCTCTAACTTCAGCGGTTGAAACACCACTTGTTACAGTAACAACACCAGCTTGTATTGGAGTTACATTGAGACCATCTCCAAAATCAATCGTTCCAGCAGTTCCAACTGTTGAAGTGCTATCTAATACAACAATACCTGAACCAGAACCAACAACATTAGTCAATCCTGAACCATCTCCAATTAAATTAGTGGCAGTAACTGACCCGTTTATATTAATATTTCCTGTTCCTGTTATATTCTTGTTGAATAAATCTAAATTACCACCAAGTTGGGGGGATACATCTTCGACAACGTTTGCAATACCTTGTGCACCACCACTTGCTGATACGGTATTGTAAGAAACAAGTTCAACAATATCACCTACAAAAGATCCCACTGCCAATACAACAGCAGTACCATTAGTTGCAGTGAACTCACTATCTGTTAATTTTACTCCATTTACAAAGACATCGATGTAACCTACATTATAATTAAATGAAAATGAAGTTTGACCTGATGATGCTGTCTGCGTATCCCTTGTCCTTATTGATGGAAATGCTGCCCATTCAACACCAGTTCCAGTAGTTTTTAAGTAGAATCCATTAGTCCCTGCAGATCCACCTGCAGTTATTGTACTATCAAATCTAGCATTTCCTGCAAAGGTAGTAACACCAGCGACAGAAACATTATCTAAATTTGTATGTCCGTCAACATCCAAGTCTTGAGTGATGGTGGTGAAACCAGATACACTGACATTATCAAGATTGGTGTGTCCGTCAACATCCAAGTCTTGTGTAATGGTGGTAAAACCAGAGATGCTTACATTATCAAGATTGGTGTGTCCATCTACATTTAAATCTTGAGTAATGGTTGTAAAACCAGAGATGCTTACATTATCTAAATTTGTATGTCCGTCAACATCCAAGTCTTGAGTGATGGTAGTAAAACCAGATATACTTACGTTATCAAGATTAGTGTGACCATCTACATCTAAATCAGAATTAAGATCTATAAATCCAGCAAATGTTGATACTCCTGCAACACTTAAATTATCTAAATCCGTATGTCCATCTACGTCTAAATCACCTGTAATATCTGCTGAAGTTGCAGTTAAAATACCTATATTATAAACTTCAGTTCCTAATCCTACAACTCCAAATTTATTTTTCTCTACTAATTCTAGATAAGCACCATCACTTAAAGAAAGACTATTACCTTGTCCTGTATGATGATGACACCAATAATAAAGTGTTAAAGGTGCAGTAGTAGGTACTTTCCATTCAACTCTACGAGTTGTGGCAGCATTAAATCCACTGGTATACCCAGCCATTGTAACTGCAACACCATCTAACTTATAGGTAATACCCGTCATATAATGACCGTTACCATTATGATCACCATCAGGACCTGTACTGAACATTAACGGATGATTTGCACCACCGTAAACCTCATTAGTTGCGTGGTCTTGATTAAAGACGTATGTTGTATTCCTTGTTATAGGAAATAAAGCTGGTTTTTCTGTACCATTAAAGTAGAATACACCTGTGGATTGTCCACCAACATTATCTACACCTACTGTTACAGTAATTGTAGCACCCATATCATGGGAGTAGTATGCTTTTCCGTTTGAATGAACGTGAGCAAACAGACCGTGATAATCAGTTGAGTTTGGAAGATTTGATAATCCAGCATATAAAGATGGTATTTTGTTTTCACCTGATTGTGCTTCAATTACACCACCACCAACTCTCATACCAGAGTTTGCAGTTATAATACCAACAGCAGAGACTCCAGCACCAACGTGAATATCTTTTCCAGCAGTGATAATACCAACAGAATCAATGTTTGATACATCCTCATAAGTTAATGTTCCAGCAATTGAAACATTACCATTAAATATCGCATCTCCTGTGAATGTAGAAACACCACCAACACTAAAGTGCCTCTCTACAAATAAATCCTTATATGAAAATGTTGAAATACCTGATGTAGGAGCACCAGTTTGTCCAATATATCTGTATCCTACAATGTATATGTTTGTATCTGTAACACCACTCGGCACACTTGTATCATTAAAGTTTAGAACACCAGCAGAATAATCAAAGAACCAACCATCATTTTGTCCCGAACCAGCAGCAGATAATGCAACACCACCAGAATTAGGATCTCCTTTATATACTTTAATTAAATATGCAGAACCAAACTGTGTATCAATCCAGTTTGTTAATCTAGCAGATGATGTATTACCATAAGTTGTATAAGCAATATAAGCACGTTGACCAGAACTCGTAGAGTCTGCTGTCATTCTCAATCCAGAAGATGCAGCAAGATATACCTTTACTTGATTCGTATCAGAACCTGGTGGTGTTGCAGGTATTGATCCACTCTCATTCCATAATGCAGTGTTCGCAATAATCAGAGGTGATGGTATCGCTTCAGCAAAAGGTTGTTTTGGTGTACCACTTATTGCACCAGTTCCTACAACAGATCCTGTCTTGGTTTTTGTATAACCAATCTTCTTGAGTAGAAAGTCGAGTTTTTGTTGGTCTGTTACTGCCACTTAATTATACCTCTATGCTTGGAACTTGATGTTTGTAATTGACTGTCCAGAAGTCAATTTAAATCGAACCAAAATTTTATTATTACCATTTGATGATGATTCTTCACCAAACACACAAGTGAATGTGCCATTTCCACCTGACATCACTGTACCAAAGGCACATCCATTATCAGCATTGTTGGGATTACCAGCACCAGAATATGCATTAAACATATCTGCCCATCCGTTTGTGTTACTCAATCCCGTTGTCCAAGTTGAATTCTCTGGTAGACAGACAAAACAACCTGCATAACTTCCAGTAACCACTATCTTAAATTCAGATACAGCACCCCTAGTTAGAAGAACTTGGAAATACTGTGTGCCAGTTCTACCTGATGAATAGTTAGGACCTACAGGTAAATAACCTGTTGAGTAATTTGTAACATCATGTCTTAACGTTCCACCTCTTACAATCGACTCATAAACTGCTGGTGTTCCACTCGCATTAAAAGTTGTAGAAACAGGAGTTGGTGTATCAGATCCTGCACCTGCATCAACACGAATTGCATTACCTGAACCTGTACCAAGTGTTCCAACAATTTGTACATTATCTTCATCGACTTGGTTTGTTGTTGCTGATGTACCCATAATGTTTACTGGAGTTGAAAAACTTACTCGATTATTATTATCAGATCCATAAGGTGTCACAACATCCATTCGAGTAAAATGATTTGATGTAATTGTATTATGAATATTATTTGGATAGGTTGATATAAGTGTTGTAGCACCTGTACCGACTGCATAATTTCTCGCTGGTGGATGTGTTCCCGACACACCACCTATGAGCATATTATTAAAGTACTTATGACCAGAATTAGTAAATCCTGTAGTTGCACCATCAGAATTAATTAATTTATAGTTACTATACAAGTACATATCACCTGTTGCATTTGTAACTGTAGCAACATATGTAAATGTATTTGCTGCATTATTTGTATAATGCGGAACTC
>Ga0310343_10001143_pt1 | contig 13375 bp, 7 predicted proteins | sample HC15DNA2025_MG_FD_203519 | JGI IMG/M metagenome (GOLD analysis project Ga0310343, IMG submission 203519) | Marine microbial communities from station ALOHA, North Pacific Subtropical Gyre - HC15-DNA-20-25_MG | ecosystem: Environmental > Aquatic > Marine > Oceanic | place: Pacific Ocean: North... | reverse complement strand
ATCTACAACTCCCTACTGAAGTGGAGCCCGCTGGCTGGCCGGTGAATTCCAACAAGAACTTCTACGGGGGGAGGTATGACTGGTCGCCCTTGGATGTCGACGATTCGGAAATGGGAGATGCCAAGGTTGTCGCCTGGGCCGAGGGGGAACTAGCCAAAACGCATGAGAAACCGCTATTTCTCGCTGTTGGCATTTACCGCCCCCATTGGCCATGGTGGACCCCGCAATCCTATTTCGACCAGCATCCCCTGGAAGAGATTGAATTCCTCGACGAGCCCGAAAACGACCTTAATGATTTACCCGAATCGGGTAGAAAGATGATTCGAAAAACGTGGGATGACTGGATACGGGCAAACAACCAACGCAAGGCGGCCATGCAGGCCTACCTAGCATCCATGACATTTGCGGATGCAATGGTGGGGCGATTGCTCCGAGCTCTGGATAATGGGCCGCTCGCGAATAATACCATAATCGTTTTTTGGTCGGATCATGGCTATCACATCGGCCAGAAAAATCATTGGGAGAAATTCGCCCTTTGGGAGCAAACAACCCATGTTCCACTGATTATTGTTGATCCTCGTAATGGGAAATCGGGTACGCGTTGTACTCAGCCGGTAAGCCTGCTCGACCTATATCCAACCTTGGTCGATCTCTGCGATTTGCCGAGACCAATTCATTTGGAGGGTCAAAGTCTTTTACCCCTGATAAAAAACCCCAACAGGTCGACCCGCAGAGGCGTGATCACAACCCAGGGATTCAACAACCACGCCGTCCGCACCGAACGGTGGCGATATATACGCTATGCCGACGGGGGAGAAGAGCTATACGATCAACAAAACGATCCCAACGAATTCACGAACCTGGCAAATCAACCTGAATTCGGCCCCGTCAAAAAATTACTCGCCACAATGCTTCCGAGCAAAAACGTCAAGCCTCCCGCCAAAGGCCTCGACTAACTTTACTAGATTTAAAAGATGGCTGAAGATTCATCCTCAAAAACGATATCCTTGCTCAGCAAACGTATCGCTCTATCGAGGCGACATCAGTGGAATGTCGGAATACTATTCATTTTCGGAACGTTGGTATTCGCGGCCACGATCGTTCTATACACAATAATTGTTGAGCTCCCCAAGCAGGAAGCGATTGAGAGGCGGGCTTATCAGAACGCGACCCAGCAGCTTGCTGAACGACTTGCTACTGGAGTAGCGAATTTGAGTCAATGGTCAACCAACGAATCTCTAGATAGCTATCTGAATGCCCTCGATATTCTCGCACAGCGGAAGGACTACGATGTTGAACTTGTTTCAGAATTAAATGAGCGCGTGGATACGCTAAAGGAAGCAAGGCAAGAGCGTCAGATTCGATTCGATTCGCTAATCGCCGAAGCCGAATCCTTCCCATTGGTTAGCTCTGTCGATGCCGTTCTCACTTTCGATCGGCGCATGCGGAACGCGATCTTCACACTTTCCGAGGAGCAAGGGAAAGAGCTAATGGCAAAATGGTCTGATCGCCGAGATAATGTAATAGCGATCAAGGACGGAAATCGGTAAGCCCTTTTTCTAATCCTAAAGGCACTCTCAACTTATTACTGCTGCAAATAGCCTATCAGGTCGACAACGTCTTGTTCGCTCATGGTCTGGAGCAGACCTTCCGGCATAATGGACTGCTCGAACCGTTCCTGCTTGACCACTTCCGACATGGGAATCACGTCAACGGAATTTAGACCCGCTAGAGTTAGGCTATGCCGGGATTGAGCGATGATATTGCCGCTCAAGACTCGACCATCTTTAAGCGTCAAGACGTTCATCTTGTAGTCCTGAGGCAATACGGCGCTGGGATCTATCAGGTTTTCCAGCAAGTAGTAGATGCTCTGGCGATCGCTACCATTCAAGTCCGGGCCTAAGTTGCCGCCTTCTCCAAATATAGAATGGCAGGAGGTGCAGCTTGCTTGAAATAGCTTTTTCCCGTTTGCGACATCCGCTATTCCCAACCGATTGGACGCCAGCTTCGTCTGCCAATCTTCGATCTGTTTTCGTTTTTCCTCTGGGCTTTGGCGCAACCGCCCCCAAACCTCTTGCAGAAGTTCGTTCAGCTCCTCATCGCCGAGATTGTGGATTTGCCGGGCATGAAATGCGGACAGATCGGTCCTAGGAACGATTCTATTCTTGATCGCATAGACCAACGGCCTCGCAAAAGAAATTCTCGAACTCAAGGTCGCCATCGCTGCTTGCCGATCATCCGTTAGATAGCGGCGATACGGTCTCAATATGGTCGCGGCGATTTTAGGATCATCGAAGGCAGCCAGTTCGTGGATGGCTTGATTCCGACGCGACTGATTGTTCAATAGCACTAGCCAATCCTGCTGGGTCATGGGAGCGCTTTGATCGAAAACCGGCTCCAATTCCATCGCGACGGCACGAACTCCGGCGTCGACTGACTGCGTCAAGGCTTCCCAATTCGAAGGCGGTTCGATTCCCCTCAATCCATGCAAAGCTTCCCCAATACCCCTTACCCCAGCTCGGGCTTGGAGTAGATCACCACGTATCAACGTATCGGATATCGCGGCCACGAGCTTTGGCATTAGATCGACATTTTGGTCGAAGTCGCTGGCAATTCGCCTGACGATGTTCTTATAAACCTGGGCATCCCCACAGCTGGACAAAAATTCCATCGCTCGACCGGGATCCGCCTCCACCAAGGGTAACAGGGCGTACCAGGTCATATAGGGCAAATTCTGATCTTTTGCGTATCCAAAATCTAGTAATAAATCTTTCGCCAAAGTCCATTTTTGCTCCTCCGAAAAGCGAGGGAAAGTAGACGCTACATACAGGCGAACCATACGCGATTTACCATCGCCGGCCAGCTTGCGGATTATCTCAAACTGGTCTTCAGTCGGGTAACCCTCTTCTCCGATCAACCGGACTGCCCAGCTGCGAACATGCTCATTTGAATGATCTAGTAACTCTGTCAGCCGTTTTTCCCCCACGCCGCCCGTACTATGCAAAGCCCACAAAAACCTGAGCTGGCGATCTACAGGATAGTTTCCCGTATCCAACATTTGGATTAATTTATATCGAGCATCCCCAATATCACTTCCAGCAACGTAACGCTCCTGAAGCAATCGGCGCGAGTGACGGACAAAGTAATCGTTTCGATGCAGCTGATTAGCTGCCAGATCCAGATTCGATTGGCGTGCTAGGTTGAAGAGGCCTGGATGATTACCCTCACCGTAAACTACTTTGTAAATGCGGCCGCTAGTCCGATGGACGCCGTCGTTATCATGGCACTCCCCAATGTCCGTCCAGTCGGATAGATAGACGCCTCCATCCGGTCCGTAAATTTGAGTGACTCCTTTGTACCAAGGATGGTTGGCAATCATGAAATCATTGCTGTGAGTCGCCACGTATCCAGAGCCCGTTCGTTGTAGGATGTCGTTATTGATACGACGACCGTGCGTGTTGCTGAGAAAGATCGTGTTGCGGTACTTGTCTGGCCAATTGTCGCCCAGATAGATCATGGCTCCACAATGCGAGTGCCCTCCTCCTAGCATGTCTGTAGGCCCTTCCGCGTTATCACGAAACTTTCGTCGATCCGTCCACTCGCCTTCGTGATGCAAATGATCCGCAGTCAGTGGAATCCGATCGTAGACGTGAGCGGCCGAACCTTGACCAGTCATGCGAGGATAATAGGCACCGGGAATGACATGCCACAAATGGCCATTCACGTTGCCAGTCATGAACATTTCGCCCATGTCGTTCCAGTCTAGGCCCCATGGGTTGGTAGTACCGCGAGCCACGATTTCAAACTCGCGGGTTACCGGATGCAGACGCCAGATACCGCAACTCACATCAATGCGCTCCGAAGCTGGCGTGCCAGGCTTCCCCACTAGTGACGAGGCGGTGATTCCATGACGTCCATAAAGCCAGCCATCGAGTCCCCAGGTCAGACCGTTAAAGAAATTGTGGTTGGCCGAAGTGGTAAATCCGTCCAAGACGATTTCAGGAGGACCATCCGGCACATCGTCGCCGTCGCGATCCGGAATGAACTCGAGATTGGGCGAATCGCAAATCCAGACCCCTCCAAAACCAACCACCATCCCCGACAGATGCGTCGCCTTATCATAAAAGATCTTCCGCGAGTCAAAGTGCCCATCATTGTCGGAATCCTCGAACACTAAAACCCGGTCCTCCCCCTTCATTTCCCACTCTTTGTAGGAATAGGACTCGGCAACCCAGACCCGTCCCCGATCGTCCAGCTTCATGGCAATCGGTTGTCGAACGTCGGGCTCTCCAGCGAACAAAGTGGCCGAGAATCCTTCCGGCAATCGCATAGCCGCGGCGGCAGCTTCTGGAGACAAGGGTTCCTGTCCTGGAGCCTGGGTGTTTATGGGGATGAATCGATCAGCCGCGAAGACGGGAAGACAAAGGAAACAGTAGAGTCCGAGAATTCTCAAATGATCTTTCATGGGGCAAAGCTTTTAAAGTCAGTCGAAGATGATAAGGGTTGATCTGCCAACGGTCAAGATCCCGCGAGAATAGAAAACGGAAGATTTTTCATCCTTTTCTAGCTGGTGGAGCCTTACTAAACCCCTATCTAAGACGTCTTTTCGATCGATATACTCTAAACGAAAGCTTTCGCAACTTGATAAACCTATCAGCCGTAACCGCTATTGACGTTCTCGTCTACTATCTACTCGGCAAAACGGTCCTAAGCGAAAGGGTCCCTCCCAGCAATCTATTTTCGCGTGAGGAAGCCTACAGATTGGATAGCCCAAAAAATTCCCCAACTTCAAATGTATCTTCAATTACCGCAAGTATTGCAACTGTAGGTAAATTTATGTGACAAATTGTTTGAAGAGCTCTTCGTAAAGAGCCTCTGCTTTTTTGAATGCACAAGGCTCGAAGCCCGCCACAAGTCTCCAAAATTCCATTCATCCCGATTCAATCAATAGTAAACAAATAGGCTTTCGAGCGGGGATGCTTCTCCTTTAAGAACGATACCTATGGATCCAATATTATTGGTAAACGATCTCCGAAGCACTCCCGTTTTGCTCCCGCATCACAGCTGAGGCTAATGCGGATGGACGCTGATTCAGCGCGCAAACCAGAGTCTCGACGAACCTACCAATTTGCGCCAGTAATTCACTTTATCTCACTGTAAACAAATTCCTCGCTTTTCTGGTATAAATGCTCGCATATGCAGCCTCTCCATAAATTCGCCATACTAATCGCAACCCTACTGCTCGCCATATTCGGCCAAACGCAGCCCGAATCACCACCCAACATCGTCATTATCCTCGCTGACGATTACGGCGTCGGAAATATCCAAGCCCACTACCCTGACAACAAACTACCTTCGCCCCATCTGGATCGTTTCTCGGCTCAATCGATGCGGTTCACCAATGCTCATAGCAGTTCGGCGGTTTGCACGCCCACCCGCTACGGGCTATTGACCGGACGCTACGCCTGGCGAACCCGTCTACAGGAGTGGGTTTTAGCCTGCTACGAGCCACCATTGATACCGAAGGACCGACTAACCTTACCGGGCTTTCTGAAGCAGCATGGATACGCCACCGCCTGTATTGGCAAGTGGCATCTCGGCTGGAGTTGGCCCGGGGCCCAGAAAAGCTCGATGGAAGAGGAGTCGAACGTCTTGAGCAAGCTAGTCTGGGATTTTTCTCAGCCCATCCTCGATGGACCGACGACGCGCGGGTTTGACACCTATTTTGGCACCCACGTCCCCAATTTCCCTCCCTTCACATTCATCGAAAACGACCGAATCCTAATACCACCCACCGATCGATTTAAGCACGATCCTAATGACGGGAAGTTCTTGCCTAGAATTTTTGATGGCAACCCCATGGCACCGGACTGGCGCTTCGAAAGCATCCTACCGGAAATCACCAAGCGGGCAGTCGCCTATATCCATGAGCAATCCAAACGGGACCAGCCCTTCTTTTTGTACTTTCCCATGACCTCTCCGCACACACCTATCGTACCCAACGAAGCCTTCAAAGGAAGGAGCGGCATATCCGCGGTTGGCGATTTCCTGATAGAAACCGATTGGTCCGCAGGACAGGTCATCGGCGCCTTGGATGAAGCAGGAGTTGCCGACAATTCCATCGTTATTTTCACTTCGGACAATGGCCATCTGCCTCAAGGCTGGAACGATCTAGTGGAAGCGGGGCATATTCCCAGCGGACCCTACAGAGGTCGAAAAACCGATATTTGGGAGGGCGGCCACCGAGTTCCCTTTCTCATCCGATGGCCAGAGAAGATTGCTGAGGGATCCGTCAGCGATAATCTGCTCAGCTTGAACGATGTTTTCGCCACCATTGCCGACATCCTGAGTGAGTCATTGCCTCCCCATGTCGCCGAAGATAGTTTCAGCTTTAAGAAGATCCTTTTTGGCGAGAGTGTCCAACCGCACCGGGATCACATAGTAGCTCACTCCGTGGGGGGCGAGTTCGCCTACATCGAAGGTGGATGGAAAGTCGTGTTCCTGAATCAGGATGCCAATCGCAACAATTCCCGAGGCAAACCGAGATTGAAGGAGCTTTATCACCTCTCCACGGATATTGCCGAATCGAAGAATCTCATCGAAAGCGAGCCCGAGAGGGCAATGGAACTGACCAACGCCTTGCGATCAGTTATCGCCCGCGGCACCAGCCGAGAAGGCCCCAATCAAACCAATGATGCTGAGGTGATCATCGACGTAACTCAACAGCTGCGTTGGACGCCAACTCGTCTTGAATAAGGCAACACGGTAAGTGTACCTGAAAGCCGAATCCCAATTTTCGAATGGTAGGGATGACTATCCATCTCGCCCGCAGCCGTGGCGAATGCGTATCCCTAGTCAGCCGCACTAGCTAACCACAAAAATTGCATCGATAATTTTGTTGTAGGAAGCTCGTGATGGGCAAAAACGGAGAAAACGGGGGAATCGGCGATATCGATCTCGTCCGTTTCACGAGGGAGTAAACCTTGGACTCAAGCGGCTTTTCAAAAACCGCTAAAAGACCGAGCAATACCTTCGAGGTATCTGGATTTTGGGATCCGGACAGCCGGTGCTTCGGGAAACTAACGCTTTCACCAATTGTTGATACAAAATTGGGTGTCTACCCTTTGGTGAATAGGATCAAAAATGGCGCCTGAAATACGTTTGAATCTAGAACATATTTTTTTTTGGATATCCACTGCAAATGAAACGCCCTACCTACCTTTACCTATCACTAATCGCCACCACTGGAATCATTCTATCCAGCTCAATCGCCCAGGTCCGTATCGCGACCTTCGATATCGACGCGACTCCGCCAATAGGTACTGAGCTAGCCTATGACCCAGCAAAACGGCACGATGAGATAAGCCTGCGTTGCCGTGGTCTGGCGATTCTTAGTTCCGGGGAACCCATCGTTCTCTGCGCTGTTGACTGGATCGGGGTGGCTAACTCCTCTCATGACGTATTTCGCGAAGCTTTGGCTGAAGCGGCGGGAACAACGCGTGAACGAGTAGCCGTCCATGCTTTACACCAGCATGACGCCCCAAGGTCCGACTTTAGTTCCGAATCGATCGTCCAGGAGATGGGGATCCGGAACTACAACCTGTTCGACAGCTTCTTTCAAAGGCACGTCATTCATCGAGCCGCGTTAGCGCTTAAAGATGCCCTATCCAAAGCCCAGACGGTCACTCACTACGGCTGGGGGACTGAGGTCGTAGAAAATGTTGTATCCAACCGTCGTATACTTGGCCCCGATGGCAAGGTGCGAGTCATGCGTTTCACTACAGCGAGAGATCCCCTTATCCGAGCCGAACCTGTTGGCGTTGTTGATCCTGAGGTTTCGTTGATTTCTTTCTGGAATGAGAAAACGCCCATCGCCGTCCTCAGCTATTTTGCTACGCATCCGCAAAGCTACTACAGAACAGGCATTCCTAGCCCGGACTTTCCAGGGATCGCCCGGTTCCTTCGAGGCCAAGGGCAACCGAAAGCCTTGCATGTCCATTTTAACGGAGCCAGTGGAAACATTGGGGCGGGCAAGTACAATGATGGTAACACGGAGAATCGCGTCTTGCTAGCCCAAAGATTGGCTGATGGGATGCTTGCCGCATGGGAGGGCACGACGAAATTCTCCCTCACCACATCGAAGGTGGATTGGAAATCCGAGCCAGTCGCCCTCCCTCTAGCCAAGCACTTGAACGAGAAAGCCCTGTTGGCGAAAATCGATACGAAATCTTCCGATGGCTACGAAGCCATCACTCAGCTCGCTTATCTCCGCCGGGTGAACTCCGGACACAAGATCGATATCGCCTGCCTAAGTATCGGCGACGCACGAGTCCTCCACATGCCGGGCGAACTTTTCGTGGAATACCAATTGGCCGCCAAGGCCATGCGTCCCGATCTGCAAGTCGCAATGGCTGCTTACGGTGATTATGGTACTGCCTACATCGGTACCGAAGTTTCTTATTCAGAAGGCGGGTACGAAACTAGCGAGCGAGCCACTAATGTTGGTCCAGAATCCGAAGCTGTCCTTACAAACATAATGCGACGTTTGCTGGACGCCAACTAGGGGGTAATCAATCCAACCTATCCTAACTATTTTCGAATTCATATTCTAGCTTATCATAAATGCTACGATCTCTCTTTTTACTCTATCTATTTCTGAACGGCTTCATAGCCGCGGCTCAAACGGTAGCGTCGACCTTCGAGGAGGCCACACTCCAGGGAAAGCAGCGTTCCAGCTATTTGAACCAGAAGATTAACTCCGTATCCAGCGAAGCGCCACAAGCCAATTTGGAAGCGTTTAATGAGGAGATAGAACCAATTCTGGAAAAGACCTGTTACCCCTGCCACGGGCCCGATAAGCAAAAAGGGGATTTTCGAATCGATACGCTCAACCCGAACTTAGTCGAAGGGGGTGACGAACTCTGGTGGCTCGATGTTATGGACGTGGTCGCCAATGGAGAAATGCCGCCAGACGATGCCGATGTATCCATCGCGGATGAGGAGCGCGGATTTATCGTCGACTGGCTAACCAATGAAGTCCACGTGGCTTCGCAAGTGCGACGAAGCGAGCATGGACACTCGTCGTTTCGGCGCATGACACGCTATGAATACAACTACGCCCTACAGGATCTGTTGGGACTCCCCTACGATTTTGCCAATAACCTGCCTCCAGAAACCGTATCCGAGAACGGCTTTGAGAACAGCTCGGAGATGCTGCAAATGTCGGTAAAGCAATTCGAGAAGTACCGGCGGCTGGGCCGTAGCGCCTTGGAAAAGGCAACCGTGCGCGGCGAACGCCCAGAAATGGTCTTCTATGGAATCACTATGGACGAGTCCATGGCCAAGCGGAAGGACCAGATTGTTGATACCATTAATCGGAGAATTCAGAATGGACAGCTTCCCCCAGAGGAGTTCGAAAAGGAACTGGAAAAGCAAACTCAGCGGGAGGCTCGAAATACGAGCCAATCCCACTATTTAGATATCGAAACCGGCGAAAGCTTCCGTGCGGGCTATCGGTATCACGGAGCCAAACAGGCTCACGCCCCAAGTCCGACTCTGCCTAAAGTTCCACTGGCATCGAGTAAGGTGGTCATCGTTCCCGCCCAGCAGGAAATCAAGTTCGATCTGGGGGACTGGCTTCCGGACACGGGTGATCTACGGGTGCGAGTCCGGGCATCGAGGACCTCTTCTGAGGACGATAGCTATCCCAGCTTGCGATTGTTTTTCGGTTTTCAAGCAAGCAATAACTCAGAAGGAATTCGGCGGGTCGGAAATCGGGATATACCTATCAAAGCCCCTCCCGATAGACCCCAGATTTACGAGTGGATTATTCCGCTCGGCGAAACGCCTAGAAATCTATTCCGATATATTCAGAAAATGGGGGAGATTCCCAATCCCACGGAATTTCTGGAATTCCAAAATGTCCACCAAGATACGTCTAAAGGTTCAACCGCCGCGGTCCAAATCCACTACGTCGAGGTCATAGCTCCATTCTATAAACAATGGCCACCAGAATCGCATACGCGGATATTCATCGATAGAGGCAACGAGACCGATGAGATCCGATATGCTCGCAAAGTCTTGGGCTCTTTCATGCCGCGGGCCTGGCGCCGACCCGTCAGCGATTCGGAGATCGAGCAAAAGCTCAAGCTCTTCAGAGAACTTCGTCCAGCAAGCGGCGACTTTCAGGAGGCCATGATCGAGACCCTAGCCGGAGTGATTTCCTCACCCAAGTTCCTCTATCTGGTTCAAAAGGATTCCATCAATGATGAATCTGGACCAAAGCGGCTGGGCGAATACGAATTGGCAACCCGGCTCTCTATGTTTATCTGGTCTAGCATACCCGACCAGGAACTACAGAACTTGGCAAAAAAGGGGAAATTGAGCGTTCCCTCCGTTCTGGCCCGGCAAACGAAACGCCTCCTAGCCGATCCCAGATCCAAGCGACTCGCCAAACACTTTACCCGCCAGTGGCTAGGCATGCAATTGCTGGACTACTTGGATGTCGACAAAGAGGTCTACGAGGATTTCGACCCTTATCTGAAGGAAGCGATGCAGACCGAGTCCATCGCTCTGTTCGAGGTGGCATTGCGCGAAAACCGTAGCGTGCTTGAATTTATCCACGCAGACTACGTCATTGTTAATGAGCGACTGGCCCAGCATTACGGCATTTCGGGCGTATACGGAACCGACTTCCAAAAAGTGGACCTGCCTCCAGAAGACTTAAGAGGCGGACTCCTGACGCAACCGGGCTTGTTGGCCATGAATTCGGATGGCAAAGACTCCCACCCGCTCAAACGAGGTATCTGGCTCCTCGAAAGCCTGCTCAACGATCCCCCACCGCCACCACCGGCAGCAGTCCCAGAGATCGATCTGAGCGATCCGGAAACCCTGAAGATGACCCTCAAGGAGCGAATGGAGGACCACAGAAACGACCCGGCTTGCTATTCCTGCCACGCCAAAATCGACCCTTGGGGAATCGCCTTCGAGAATTTCGACGCCACCGGTAGTTGGCGGAACAACATTGACGGAAAACCCGTCGATGCCTCAGCCATGCTCTTCAACAAGCAAGAATTGAACGGTATCGATGGCCTGAAACGCTTTCTCCTTGAAAACCGGCAGGACCAATTCTGCCGGGCTATAACCTACAAACTAGCCACCTACGCCCTAGGACGGCCTATTAGTTTCACCGACAGGGCTAGCATAGACGACCTCGCTGCTAAGTTACGTAACAAAGGAGATGGACTTACAGACCTCGTTTCGCTTATAGTTTCCAGCGATCTCTTTCTAACGAAATAATCGATTCTTAGCCCGGCTGCGAGAATAATCAGGCCCAGATTTCCATCCAAAAACTATCATGAGCGCCAAAATTTCCACTATCGACCGTCGAAAATTCCTTCGAGGCCTTGGCGGATTCGCCCTGGCTCTGCCCGTTTTCGAAACCTTTACAATCGGAGCCCAAGCGGTTCGGCCATCGAACAAGAAGCGTTTTGCAGCCTTCTACATGCCCGACGGAGTACCCATGCCGCTAAAGGACGATCCCTCCTTCAACGACTGGAGCTGGTTTCCTCGCGGCAGAGGAAAAGACTATACCTTCACCAATTGCCTCGAACCCCTCGAACCCCTTCGCGATGAGATCACAATCTTCGGCGGTCTTTCCAATCCAACTGTCCGAAGCGTGCATGGCCACTCTAACGCCGACCAGTTTTTGACCGGCGCGAACACGGGCGACTACGGCGACTACCAAAACACGATTTCTCTCGATCAGGTCTTTGCCGCCAAGGAAGGGGAACACACACGCTACTCGTCGCTGGTATTGTCCACGGATGGAGGTACCGGTTCACCTCGCGGAGCCCATACCATTTCCTTCAATGAGGCTGGACGCCCCATTCCAGCCGAACACAAGCCGAAGCACATCTTCGACATGCTTTTCGTCAAAAGCAGCAAAGATGCCGCCAAACGACTGGCCATGAGCAAGTCCGCCCTAGATGACTTGATGGCCGACGCTAGTTCGCTCAAGCGACAGCTTTCCAGCAACGATCAAGAGCGACTTCAGGAATACCTCGACTCCGTACGAGATACGGAAATCAAGATCGAGAAGGCCAAACGCTGGCTGGATATTCCCTTACCCAAAGTGGACGTCGATCACCTGAAGCTAGATATCACGCCAGAGGATCCCCGGATATATCTGCAGACCATGTACGAGCTGATCTACCTGGCATTCAAAACGGACTCTACTCGCACAGTGACCTACCAACTCGGTCGCGAAAACGGAGTCGGTGTCAGCGACTATCTGGCCCGAGCAGTCGGCTTCAACCTCACCCACCAGCTCAGCCACAAGACTAAGGAGCCGGACGGATACAAAAACTTCGGCACTTACTGCAATTTCCTGAGCGAGGAGTATGGTCGCTTCCTATCTAAGCTGAAGGCGACACCCGAAGTCGGCGGTGCCGGTAACATGCTGGACAATACGGTCCTCTTGTTCGGATCAGCCTCTAGTGCTTTCCATCTATCGAGGAACTATCCCGTAATTCTTGCCGGTGGCAAGAACATGGGCTTCCAGCATGGCCAGTACCTCAAGTACGGTTCCGGGAACGAAGATAACCAGGCCACGTCTGGCATTCGCACCGATGTTGGCTGGCGCGGAGAAATGACCTTCGAAGAACTTCCAATTTCGGACCTCTATCTCAGCATTCTTCACAAACTAGGCGTAGACACCAATAGCTTTGGTGGCAGTTCTCGTACACTCACTGGAGTGTGATCTGAATTTCAAGGATAGTTTGCTAGGCCGATCCAGACGTCCTCGGCTGGCCACCGTTTGTCCGTATCCATTATTCTATTCGATTTCCTATCAGTCCAAAATTGAGAAATACAGCTATCGCTTCCATTTCAGCGAGTACTGAATCGTTCAAAATCGAAACACAATCCCATTGGTAGAGCTCGATTGCCTCGTCCGAGGGCATCGCGATAGCAAACGGATTGACGTCTCCCAAGGGCAAGTCAGATAATCTCAAAAACAAGATCCAAAGGTTCGATACTAAGCATTCCACGGCATCATTAACCGTCACTCAACCGCCCATCTGGCGAAACTGGAATCCCATCGTCAATTTGGGTCCATCGAACCTGCATGACGCACCTATACTCCTCGCCCTGGGTCCCAACAACTACTGGATATTCGGACGTTACGGTGTCGGTCAATCGCTGCCTGAAGACTAACGGCCTCGGCTACGAGATCTTAAACGTCTCCAACGATGATAATCCAGTCAAATAAAACAGCTAGGGACTGCATGCCAAATTCTATGACGGGGTGCCGCCCGCTCACGACAACGGATCCCGGGCAACCTTTTACGCCAAAGCCAAACGCTTGCTTGGTTTC
>Ga0310343_10001141_pt1 | contig 13393 bp, 13 predicted proteins | sample HC15DNA2025_MG_FD_203519 | JGI IMG/M metagenome (GOLD analysis project Ga0310343, IMG submission 203519) | Marine microbial communities from station ALOHA, North Pacific Subtropical Gyre - HC15-DNA-20-25_MG | ecosystem: Environmental > Aquatic > Marine > Oceanic | place: Pacific Ocean: North... | reverse complement strand
AAGTAAATTTGGTTATACTCATTTTATGATCTCCTCTCTTTAGTGCTGTGAACGACATGTCCGGGGGCACAATCTGAAGTTCAAATCCCCAATCCATAAGGTGGATCAATCCCATAAAAAAACCGCCCGCAGCATTGCTGGGACGGCCCCAACTCTTTAGCTGCATTTGTTATGCGCCCGCAATCTGTTATCAAATCGGCGCTTTAGAGAGCTACCTTAATCTCATCACTCTCATATCTACATAATATAGTGTTATTTGCCCTATTTTCAAGTGTGTATACCTAAGCTTGATCTCATTATTCAGATTCCTTTCTCTTCATTCTTCTATAAAGAGTTTCATCTTTGTACATCCAATATTGTGGACCAGCAATTTTTTTCCAAGAATAGCCAAGTCGTTTTACAATCTGTTTTAGTATTTAGTCAGGCTCATATCCTGAAGGCCGTAGGTTCAAAGCCTACCCCCGCAACCAATAATATCAATGACTTAGCCGCCTTCGGGGCGGCTTTTTTTGTGATTACCGCAAAATTACCGCAAATTGTTACTGGAAATTACCGCAAAAAAACCTAGCGGTCGCAGGTGTTGGCTAATAAACAAAATGATGAACGCACCTCATTGGCTAAATTCTAGTCACGCTGCGTTCTCCGTGCGTTTCCATAGTGGAAACGGGTCTGGGAGATTGCTTAACGCATTAGGGTTTGACATTAGATGCTCGGGTACAAGGCAGGCCTCGAGTTCCGTTTGTAACCATGGCCAGTCGATTCCGCTGCCAATGAAGACAATTTCCTGCCGACGATCACCCCAAGGTTCTTGCCAATGGGTATCCAAATAGGCCTGCGCACTCTCATCAGTTGGCCAATTCTCTTTTGGTACCGTTGCCCACCAAGTACCCAGCGGATTGATGGATGACAGAGCACCCGCAAGAGAGAATTCAGCAACCCAGTCAGGCCGTGTTGAAATCCAAAAATGCCCCTTAGCGCGTATTACACCAGGCAGATCTCCGTTCAATAAAGCGTTAATGGATTCCGGGTTAAACGGGCGACGGGCACGATAGACAAAGCTTGTAACCCCATATTCGTCAGTTTCTGGTAAATGATCTGCGTAACCGTAAAGCTCTTTAGCCCATAACGGATGTTCATGGGCTTTTTCATAGTCGAAGAGACCGGTATCGAGGATGGTATCCGCAGGAACATCGGAGTGATTGGTTTCGATTATGCGTGCATCTGCATTAAGGCTGCGAATGATTTTGCGAGCGGCCTCGACCTGATGGGCATCTGCATCGGCAACCTTATTTAGAATGACTACATCAGCAAATTCAATTTGGTCTGTCAGAAGATGAACAAGCGTGCGATTGTCTTCTTCGCCCATCGTTTCACCCCTATCATGTAAGAAGTCGTGACTTGAATAGTCCCCAAGTAGGTTTACCGCGTCAACAACAGTCACCATGGTATCTAGGCGAGCTATGTCTGATAAACTTTCGCCATCCTCGTCGCGAAAATCAAAGGTAGCTGCTACTGGTAAAGGCTCAGAGATTCCTGTCGACTCGATTAACAGATAGTCAAAACTTCTCTTTTCTGCAAGGCGCCGAACTTCGGCGAGTAAGTCATCGCGAAGGGTGCAACAAATGCAGCCGTTAGACATCTCGACCAATGTCTCATCGGTACGACTAAGCTCTGTTTCTGATCGGATCAAGTCGGCGTCAATATTCACTTCAGACATATCGTTAACGATAACTGCTACCTTGCGACCATCACGATTATTTAACACCCTGTTTAGTAGTGTAGTCTTTCCAGCACCAAGAAAACCTGATAGTACGGTGACAGGTAGACGTTGTGTTTCCGCTTTCATAATCTATACCTCTAAATTTTATTATTTTTCTTTTGTAAATTAATTAGGCGAGGGGGTGTTTAACTGAACCTTGAGAGCAATGAACAGATTATTCTTTATTAATCTCACAGTTCAAATTATCCCAAAACCAACTGATTATTGTAACTCAATAGAAACAAAGTTTGCCTAGAGTGTTATTACTTGATCGACGGCAGCTGGCGCCAATGCTTCATAAAGTTGAGGGAAACAGCCAACGTGTGCACCGTCGATGAGGTTCTTTGGAGTTACTTCTCCACTACCACATTGGCTAAATTCACCTTCAGCAAGATTTCGACGTAAAGCGCATTGATCACATCCCATCAGAAGAATATTTTTTGCGACTGCAATCTTAGCAAGGCGCTCACCAGTTGGGTCACCTTTGCGTAAGCTATAAACATTATCATCAAAGAAAAACATTCCCGCCACTTCGGCTCCGTGGTTACCAGCTTCAAGTTGTGGCAGGATCATAGTTGCAAGTTTAAATGTTGCGGCCATATCAGTGGCAAAAATATATGCGACTTTCATTGAATTAAACCTCATAAGAAAAATTAGTGAATTATGTTATGTTATAACATAACATATAGAAGGTTATTTATATCTCAAGAAAAAATGTTGGTAATCTGGATTTGTATTGAGGAAATAGAATGATTGACTGTGCGAGTGAGTTCATTATGACAATTTGCCACGGTTTTTGAGCATGCTTCCCCACGCTGAAATTAATGAGAAATTTAAGTCGAGTAAATGGCACTCAGAACGCAATAGTAAATGTCCAAGGATAAAAACTTAGCCAGAAAGCGCAAATAGTTCTCTGACCCTTAGGGTCATTTTCGCAAATAGAATGAAACTAGGTGAAACACCATGAAACAAAATGATAGAAAAATATGCTTTAACTTATTGAACTGATTCATAAACGCTTGATATTGCAGGTAAAGGTTTCTTACAGATTTAGCCCCACAACCTGAAGGTCGTAGATTCAAATCCTACCCCCGCAACCAAAATTATTCTATTTATAACATTTACTTATAGCAAAATGTCGCTTTTTCAAAAGTGGCCTTTTTTGCACCAGCGCAGTTTGAGCGATAAGCGATAGATGAAAAATCCAATTTTTTTATCCCCATGTTCCACAGTATTGTGGATCGAATTACTATTGCGGTACCAAAAGATATTAAATATTATATTTTCACGTTCTGACATTGGAGTGAACCGTTAGGGGAGCTAAAATAACGGAACGGAAAATTCCCAGGGGTTTCGCAAGAAACATGAAGGAATTTTAAGGGAAGCGACTTCGTCAGGAAACTGGCGAGGTCGCTTTTCTTTATGGTTTCTTTTGTTATCATTCCATCAAGAGCATTACTTTTTATTTGCTCAATTGACAACTTTCGGAATGAGGCCCTTATCTGGTTGGCTAAATTATTCAGCTGTAGTTGACAATTTGTTGTTACCCAACATGAAAGTTTCTTTGGCAACTATAGAAATTTCTGTTCTTTTTATATTTTTTCCAAAATAGTGATGATTACCATGTTGAAGAAATAAAAGACCGATCTAAGTATTTTGCCTAGAGTTGTTGTAACTATTGTGTTTTTGTTATCTAAGAATTCACCATTTTACTCATCGTTAAAAAACCAATGGAAGTTTTATGGAACAGATTTTTTTCATATTAAGTTTTTTATTAGCCTCAATGCTTTTTGGAGCCATGCTTTTCTTTTCTTTTCTTGTTGCACCAATAACTTTTATAAAACTTGATGCTACAGAAGCTGGCAAATTGATACGTTCAATCTTTCCCTACTATTACTTAAAAATTATAATTTTATCGTTCGCTACAGCAGTTTTGCTTACACTTGCCAACCATTTTTCAGCCGTATTAATGTTTATTATTGGGCTATCTGCGGTATTTTCTCGACAAAGCTTGATACCCAAAATTAACAAGTACAGAGACGCTGAGATAGCGGGTGATGTGAGTGCAAAATCAAAATTTGATAGTTTTCACCGGTTGTCTGTAATCATAAATGGAGGCCAGATAGTTTTGTTAATTATTTCAATAGTGACAATTTCGGGTTGGGCATAGGATACTTTAATTGATGTTAGCTTCAATTGTTTATGTAACAACTAGCACAAATGAAGAAGCTCAGGAAATTGCACGGTCTGTTGTCGCTGATCGACTTGCGGCTTGTGCAAATATATTGGGAAATATTTCATCAATTTATTTGTGGCAAAGTGAGCAATGCGAAAGTTCTGAGACGGCACTCTTGCTTAAGACTAGTCCAGAATTAATTACTTCACTTACAAAGCGTATTAAAGAACTACATAGCTATGATTGCCCGTGTATTGTTGTATTGGGAGTTGTAGGTGGTAATCATGATTTTATTGAGTGGATTAAGCAGGAGACCATCAACAAAAAACCTACTTGATGAGTTTGTAACGATATTCAAACAATTCCAGACCTGTGGTAGTTTCTCTGGAAGTAATATTTTTAAGCAACAAAAAAAGAATGAATTTTGTCTAAGAAAAAATAATATATTTGTTGAGTTTTAGAACGCATCATTATTTCTGACAGGCCTTGTATAAGGATTACTAAGATGGGGTATTCAGTAAAAAGGTTAAGCGATACTTTTGTTGCCGAAGTTGTAGGAATTGATCTTAGTAATGATCTGGATCAGGTTTTGGTAAATACTATCCGTTCTGCCCTGTTGGAGCATAAAGTGCTTGTTTTTCGTGGTCAGAACCTCTCGAATAAACAACATGTAGAATTTAGTAACAAGTTTGGGCCATCAGAATACCATAGTGTTACACAGTATACACTGCCTGAATTCCCAGAAATTTTAGTGTTTTCAAACCGAGGTGGCCAAGGAACTAAACCAATAGCCAATGGTGGAAGCTACTGGCACTCTGATATGTCATATAAATCCATCCCCCCTTTAGGTTCAATTTTATATGCTTTGGAGGTCCCTCCTGAAGGAGGTGAGACAAAGTTTTGTGACATGGCCGCAGTTTATGAAAGCTTATCAACTGAGTACAAACAGAAGATTGAAGATCTATATGCTTTACACTCATATCTACCTCGGTTTATCGCATCACGAAAAGCAGATAACGAATTTCAAAAAAATAGGTTTGAACTGACAGAAAGCCAAAAATCAGAGTTTACAGAAGTAGCTCATCCTATTGTGAGGACCCATCCTGAGAATAACAGTAAAGCACTTTTTGTTAATGAAGGTTTTACGATTGGGATTAGAGGTATGGTTGAAAGTGAAAGTAAAGAAATTTTGACCAATTTATTCAAGAGTGCTGCCAAAGATTGTTTTATATATACCCATCAATGGACAGTAGGGGATGTTGTTTTTTGGGACAATAGATCAACAATGCATAAAGCTTGTGAGTATGACCTCAAGTATTCAAGGCGAATGCAAAGAACAACTATTCGCGGGGACTCTCCAATCTAATATTTGGAAATTGGAATTAGGTCTATTAATTTTTTTTGAACATTTGAAAAACGACGAGTTTTTGAAAATTCAACTTTTTGGATAAGAGCGAACATGTTGCATGTAAGACAAATACTTAAAAACCTTTTTCATCATCCAATTAATTTGTTGATCTATCGGGTTAAGCTAATAAGTTCTTTTTTTGCAAATCGAGCCATTTAAGCAGATTGTGAGAGCAATAGAACTATCCAAAACATTATTAATTATATAAACTACTTTGTTGTAATGAGCTTAAAGTAACCTTTTCGAGTGAATAATTAGGATTAATGTTATGCTGAAATGGTTCAAACGCCGACTTTATAGAATTAATGTCATGGCTGAAGTCAAGACCATGACACTTATGTTTGGTGAGGCAGGCGATCTGATAGACAAACACGAGGGTATTCAAAAAAGTATTAGTGTTAATTTTGATGACAAAGTCTCAGAAGCAGAATGTGCTCTTTTTATAGCTTGTTCTCTTTTGCGTGATAGTCTTCAAGAGGAGGGCGTAAGCGCTGATCGAAGCACAGAAATAATCAATGAATTAGATGCATTTGCCTCCCTTGATGCGGATCAGCAACGGATCGTAAAGCGCTCAATATCAGATGATTCCTTTGATAAAGATTTCTTTTTGGGGCGGTGTATCTGGTTGCTGATGTGGGGACAAGATATGCTTTTAGCGGAAAGAATCAATACGCATCAATTTGGGATGCTTAAAGAAGAAATCTACGGAGGATTGCGAGGGCAATCACCTCAGGACCTTCAGGTTAGTAAAGCAACCCGAAGCTAGTTTTGAGCAAAAAAATATTTATGCACAAGACGTAATAATTGTATTTCCGTTTAAATTTTAAAACAGATAGTTTTGTTAGAACCTAGTAATAAGATCAGCATTTTTATTAAGCAGATTTTGAACGAGGGTGCATAAATGTAATTAAGTATTTATGTGGGACATGTTTATTGACTGGAATTTTTATTTTCTAAAAGTAGAGGAAGAGATGACGAAAATTGAACGTAAGGCGATCATTGGCCATAAAGTTCGCCGCTTCCGTCAGAACAGAGGTATCAGGCAAACTGATATGGCAGCTATGCTTGATATCTCGCCAAGCTATTTGAATTTAATTGAGCATAATCAGCGCCCAGTTACAGTTTCACTACTGTTTAGTTTAGGACAGGCATATGATATCGACTTAAAGGAATTTGCTGAGGACGATGATGCGCGGTTTGCCGCTGAATTAGGAGAGGTCTTTGCAGATCCACTATTTGAGGAAGAAGCAGTTGGTAACAATGAAATACAAGAACTTGTAGCGTGTGCGCCTAAAGCAGCACAATCCATAGTTAAGCTGTATAGTTTGTACCGTCAGATGTGGGAAACTGCGCAACATCAAGCATACGCAAGTGGCCTACGGGAGAATGCGATCACACCGAGTCATCATACATCTTCTGTTGACCAGGTTCGTGACTTTGTAGAACAACGGTCCAACTACTTCGAAGACTTGGAAACCATTTCTGAGAGCCTGTGGGCTGATGGTATCTTGGATCAGGGTGAAGTGTATCGAGGTCTATCTTTGCATCTTGAAAAAAAAATAGGGGTACAAACTAAAATTATGCCAGTGTCTGTATTAGGTGACGTGCTGGCCCAATATGACCGTCACCGCAAACGCATTTTGCTCTCTGAAGTCAATCTACCTGAAGATCGTGCCTTTCAAATAGCAGTGCAGTACTCTCTTCTGTTGCATGGAACTGTTTTGGACAAAATAGTTGCCGAAGCTGACCTGTCCTCAAAAGAAGCTCGTGAATTGCTGCGTTACGTTCTTGCAAACTATCTTGCAGGTGCGTTGATGATGCCGTACGAGCCATTTTTCAAAGCCGTTCAGGAACTGCGTTATGACATAGTGCTTTTAAGGCGTCGATTTGGATCTAGTTTTGAGCAAGTCTGTCACCGCCTCACTTCCCTACAAAGGTCTGGTATGCGTGGAGTTTCATTTTTTTTCTTGAGGGTTGATAATGCTGGAAACGTCTCGAAACGTCTGAGTGGTGGGGGGTTCCAATTTGCACGTTTCGGAGGAACTTGTCCGCGGTGGATGGTGCATGATTCATTTTCTACTCCTGGGGAAATTCTGAGCCAAATTATCCGCATGCCTGATAACGCCACTTTTTTCACTATTTCGCGAACTGTTAAACCGGGTGGAACTGCTACTACAAATCATGTGCCGTGGCATGCAGTAGCTGTAGGCTGTGACATACGTGATGCTAAGCACTTAGTTTACAGTGATGGCTTAGACATTACTAACCGTGATAATCAAACACCAACGGGCCTAAACTGCCAGTTGTGCGATCGTTTTGAATGTGTGCGTAGAGCCTATCCGCCAATAAATCGTGCACCAGTAATTGAAGAAAATGTGCGACGTGCGGTTACCTTTACTTATTTAAGATAAAAAGAAAAAACAGCAAAAATAAGGATTTGATCCTGACGATTTAGCTATAAAATTATTCGCACAGAATTTAAGATTTGTTAACTAAAAGGGCCAGCAGGTCCTTTTTTTGTTTAAATCTTGAGTTTGAAACGAGAATAGTTATTTGCAAAAAGTTGACAATTTTTGCAAATAAAACTGTAGATATTTTACAACATTTACAGTTTTACCTTTTTGCAATAAGCATTTTATAGACAATCAAAAAAAAATGCCTAGAACACTTCCACTCGGGTTGTGAAGCTACTTTTGATGTTAAATACGGGGCTGAAACAACATTATCAGTTCGTAGCTTTTCCTTAAAACTCTGAACGCTTCGAACTCAATCGCACTATGACAGTTATTGTGAAGTTGCGTGAAAATTAAAAGGAAGGATGATAAGAATGCTTATCAATAAATTACTAAAGGGTATTACGATTGTTTCTTTGGCAGTCATCGTACCACTTGTAGCATCAGCAGATTGGGCACCAAAAAAGCCAATTGATTTCATTATCATGGCAGGCAAAGGTGGCGGTGCAGACAAGATGGCTCGGTTGATGCAAAGTGTCATTCAAAAAAATAAAATGTCGTCTATGCCGCTAACACCAATAAATAAGTCAGGCGGCACGGGCGCAGAAGCTCTGGTTCATCTTAAGCAAAAAACTGGTGATGACCACACAATCATGGTCACTTTGAATAGTTTTTACACTACTCCTATGCGCCAATCTAAACTTGGTATTGATGTAATGACCTACACGCCTATTGGTCGCATGGCTGAAGATACCTTCTTACTATGGGTCAAATCCGATAGTGGTATTACCAATGTTGATGAATTTGTAGCTGCTGTTAAAGCAAAAAAGGAAGGTGAGTGGCTCATGGGAGGAACTGGATCTGGTTCTGAAGATAATATTCTTACTGATTACCTGAATAAAACCTATGGGTTAAAAATAAAATATATCCCCTACAAAGGTGGAGGAGCTGTTGCAAAGGCGCTGGCAGGTGGGCACATTCATTCCACCGTTAATAACCCTTCCGAGCAGGATGGTTTTTATAAAGCTGGGAAGACTAGACCATTGGCTGCATTTACTGATGAGCGTTTGGCGATGTATCCAGAAGCACCAACTTTCAAAGAGTTGGGAAAGGACTTCTCCTATTTTATGCAACGAAGTGTTGTTGGTGCACCGGGTATGAGTAAGGAAGCAGCTTCCTACTATCAAAAGTTATTTGCGGACGTGTACAAAACATCTGAATGGCAATCATATCGTGCCAAGAAAAGCTTGCAAGGTGAGTTCTTGACTGGTGATGGACTAAAACAGTATTGGTCTCACGCTATTGATGTGCATAAAAGCCTTTTGAAATAAAAGGTAACTGTGAAGAGTTTTGATAAATAACCGCTCAGAGAAGGCTTTCATCTATGATACGAGCTGAATATACGATGGCAGCGTTGATGGCGGCCTTCTCTCTTTATACAATGTGGAAGAGTGCTGAACTGGAAATTGGATGGATCCCAAATCAGGGTCCAGGCGGTGGGGCTTTTCCGTTCTGGTTAGCTGCTGGCATGCTGATTTGCTGTGTACTTATAATCCTCCGTCAAATCCGTAAATCTGACGACGTTGAAGAACCTAAAAAGGTTTACATGGACAGAGAAACCTTCGTTTTATTTGCATTGGTTGCAGGTTCTTTAGTTATGACCGTTGGTTTAATCGAGTATGTTGGTGTCTATGTAGCAATCCCACTTTTTATTGCTTTTTATTTGCGCATTATGGGTAGTCACAACTGGCTTCTGACTGGATCGATAGCTACCGCAACGCCGATAATATTATTTTTCTTTTTTGAAATAGCATTAAAAATTACGCTACCCAAAGGAGTTACAGAACCCATGTTCTATCCATTATACGGTTTATTCCTCTAAAAGGGTCTGGAAGCTATGGAAATTGTAACACTTTTAATGAATGGGTTCTTTCTCGCATTTGAGCCTCTGAATCTTTTTCTCATTATTGTTGGTGTTGTGCTCGGACTATTTATTGGTGCCATGCCTGGATTAGGTTCAGTAAATGGTGTGGCTATTTTGTTGCCTATGACATTTTTAGTACCGCCGACATCAGCGGTGATTTTCTTGGGTGCTATCTACTATGGTGCAATGTACGGTGGTGCGATCAGCTCTATTATGCTTGGCATACCGGGAGCTTCTACAGCGGTCGCCACGACTTTTGATGGTAGACCATTGGCTCTGAAGGGTGAGGCAGACAAGGCTTTAGTTGCGGCAGCAACTGCTTCATTTATAGGAGGTTCTATTTCAGTAGTGTTGTTCACTCTGTTTGCACCCCCCTTGGCTGATGTTGCTCTTGCTTTTAGTGCACCTGAGGAATTCGCTTTGATGCTTCTGGCCTTTGCAACTTTTGTAGGGCTCGGTGGTGATGATATTCCAAAGACTTTTTTTTCTATTTTTATAGGCCTCGTTTTCAGCGCTGTTGGACTAGACATAATTAGTGGTGAACCACGACTAATATTTTTGGACCTGCCTGGATTCTTTCACGGCATAAACTTTTTGGTTTTAGCTATCGGAATTTATGGTATCGGTGAAATGTTATGGACCATTGAAACAACTAAGGGAAAAGTATTAATCTCCCAAGCTCACATTACAATTAATCGTATATTGGATGCTCTGATCAGCCTTAAAAATGGTTTTAAGGTCATGATTATGGGATCATTTCTGGGTTATTTTGTTGGCATTCTTCCAGCAGCTGGTGCCACACCCGGTGCATTGATGGCCTATGGTGTTGCTAAGGGTATGTCGAAAGACCCTGATAGTTTTGGAAAGGGTAATACGAAAGGTATTCTGGCTCCAGAGTCAGCTAATAACGCTGCAAGTACAGGATCCATGCTACCTATGCTGACGCTTGGAATTCCCGGGTCACCAACTACGGCCATTTTGCTTGGTGGTATGGTTATATGGGGCCTTGACCCAGGTCCAATGTTATTTGTAGAGCATAAGGAATTCGTATGGGGGTTGATAGCAAGTTTGTACGCTGCGAATTTTTTTGCGGTAGTTATTAATCTTGCATTCATCCCGGCTTTTCTTTGGGTGCTAAGAATGCCTTTTACCATCTTAGCGCCGATAATTTTTGTTTTGTGCCTTATCGGGGGCTATGCACCAACTCAAGATATGCATGATGTATGGCTGATGTTGGTCTTTGGTATTGTTGGTTATTTGATGCGCAAACTAGACTATCCCATGGCCCCTGCAGTATTAGCAATAGTGCTGGGTCCGCTTGCCGAAACCTCGTTGCGTCAATCTCTTTTGATGTCAAGTGGATCGTTTGATATTTTTCTTTTTAGACCAATCTCTGGTGCGATCACAGCCATAGCTATTACTCTACTATTTATGCCTCTTATAAAATCATTTAACAGTATGATGCGTCGCCAAATGTCCAAATGGCCCCTTTAGGTCTTAAAGCAAATGACTGAGTATCTATGAAAACAATGCCTGAGCCCAAAACGGTTTTTGATCTTTTAAAAGCCATCCAAAACCCAACAACTGTCGCTTTGTCGGCGCCTAATCGTCCTGACCTGAATTATCAGGGTTTATTGAATTTGATTGAGAGTAGTGTTGAGGCTTTAACTAAACTGGGGATTGGACGAAATGATAGGGTTGCCATTGTGCTTCCCAACGGCCCTGAAATGGCAAGCGCTTTCGTAACTATTGCAGTTGTGGCGACGACCGCACCTCTCAATCCTAACTATCGAGGTGAGGAATACCGTTTTTATCTTACAGACTTAAAAGCTAAGGCCTTGGTTGTCGAAAAAGACAGCACCTCTCCATCTATTGAGGTTGCCAATCAGTTGGGTATTCCAGTAATTCGGTTGCATGTAGGGAAGACTATGGCTGCAGGTGAATTTGATATTGTTGCTAACGAAGGGGTGCAAAGTACTGGTGTGCCTGATTTTTCAGGATATGCTCAGGCTGATGATGTTGGGTTGGTTTTACATACATCTGGTACGACCTCCAAGCCGAAGCTAGTTCCTTTGACCCAGCGTAACTTAGTTACTTCGGCTTTCAATATTGGTTGTGCGTTAGCTCTTGATCCAACTGATCGTAGCATGAATATCATGCCATTGTTTCATATTCATGGGCTTATTGCTGTTATATTGTCTTCTCTGGCGTGCGGTGCCAGCGTATACTGCACTCCTGGATTCAATGCCTTGAAGGCGTTTAAGTGGTTTGCTGATTGTAAGCCGACTTGGTACTCAGCAGTACCAACTATGCATCAAGCAATTCTCAGTCGAGCTGAGAATAATACTGATATTGTATCTAATATGAACCTTCGCTTCGTCCGTTCGTCTTCATCATCGCTTCCACCCCAAGTTATGGCTGAACTAGAAAAGACGTTTGGTTGTCCAGTGATTGAAGCTTACGGCATGACGGAAGCAACCCATCAGATGGCATCAAACCCATTGCCACCGGCTACCCGCAAGCCCGGCACCGTTGGTGTTGCAGCAGGCCCCGAGATTGCAATCATGGGAGAGCGGGGGCAATTTCTGAGAGACGGCGAGACTGGCGAAATTGTCATTAAGGGTGAAAATGTAACTTATGGTTATGAAAACAATCCCAGAGCAAATAAAGAAAATTTCACTAATGGCTGGTTTCGTACTGGTGATCAGGGTGTTTTGGATGATGAAGGTTACCTTTCTATAACTGGGCGGCTCAAAGAAATTATTAACCGGGGTGGAGAAAAAATATCGCCACGTGAAGTTGACGAGGTGTTGATGGACCATCCTGCTGTGCAGCAGGCCGTTACCTTTGCTTTACCCCATGATAAGCTCGGTGAGGATGTCGCTGCGGTTGTAGTGCTTCGCGATGGTGTGCATATTAAAGAAAATGATATTAGAAATTTTACTAGGGAACATTTGGCTGACTTCAAAGTACCTAGGAAAATAATTTTCCTAGATGAAATCCCAAAGGGTGAAACTGGAAAGTTACAACGAATTGGATTGGCTGAAAAATTGGGGCTTGTTTGATGAAAATATGTATTTACGGTGCGGGTGCGATTGGGGGCTACATGGGAGCTGAACTTGCGCGTAGTGGTGCCGATGTCAGCCTCGTAGCACGTGGGCCGCACTTAGCGGCGATGCGCAAAGATGGTCTTAAATTGCGCATCGGGAATGAGGAATATGTTACGCACCCCAACTGTACTGATAGCCCAGCTGATCTGGGCCCACAAGATTTTATAATTGTCACGCTTAAGGCTCATTCAGTGCCTAGTGTAGTGGAGGCAATGCAACCCCTTTTGGGAAAAAATACAGTAATGGTAACTGCAGTTAATGGTGTACCTTGGTGGTATTTCTATAATTTTGGTGGGGCCTATGAGGGCCAGCGTGTTTTTGCGGTTGATCCTGGTAACGCCCAATGGGATGGTATCGGCCCGGAACGTGCGATTGGTTGCGTTGTTTACCCAGCCTGTGAAATTGTAGAGCCGGGTATTGTCCAGCATATAAGTGGAAATAAATTCACTCTTGGTGAGCCTAGTGGAGAGAGGACGCAACGTATTGAGAATCTCTCCCAAGCCTTAATTTCTGCTAATATGAAGGCTCCGGTCCGTCCTCGTATACGCGATGAAATTTGGATA
>Ga0310343_10001140_pt1 | contig 13397 bp, 10 predicted proteins | sample HC15DNA2025_MG_FD_203519 | JGI IMG/M metagenome (GOLD analysis project Ga0310343, IMG submission 203519) | Marine microbial communities from station ALOHA, North Pacific Subtropical Gyre - HC15-DNA-20-25_MG | ecosystem: Environmental > Aquatic > Marine > Oceanic | place: Pacific Ocean: North... | reverse complement strand
GTCTGGTTCACTTACAATCTCCATTAATGGCACTCCTGCTCTATTAATATCAATTAGGCTGCAGGAAAGACCCTTAGGATCATTTTTATGAATTAATCTTGCAACATCTTCTTCTAAATGTACTCTAGTAACACCGATTGTTTTTTCTTTGCCATCCAGTGAAATGTTTAGTTTGCCATTTATAGCAACAGGTAAATCAAATTGTGAAATTTGATACCCTTTCATTAAATCTGGATATGAATAATTTTTCCTGTCAAATTTGGTTTCATGATTTATTGAGCAGTCTATAGCTAATCCTGTTTTTATAATTAGTTCTACAGCTTTTTTATTTACAACAGGAAGTACTCCAGGCATGCCCATGCATACCGGGCAAACCCTAGAGTTTGGTTTAGCTTGTTGATAATCAGATCCACACCCACAAAACATTTTGCTTTTGGTTAAAAGTTGAGAATGGACCTCAAGTCCAATTACAGTTTCGTATTTTTTGTTCATAGCAATTAGTTTACTTTAATTGTAATTTATTAAGGATACTAATTACTTTTGAAATATACAATTATGGCAAAAAAGTATTGAATTTTGTGTGAGGATTAGCCGTTAGATTTACTTTTAATCCTGCAAATAAAGAGGTATGGATTTTGTGTTTACATTGTAAAATCTCATTAGTGGGCAGTTGGATTGAAAAAATATTTTCGTCGCCTGTAAATTTTTTATCTACTACCATACACATGCCTATTGGAGAGACAGTTATTTCAAAATCAGTTGGTCTAGTAGCAACAGAAACTTTTGTTCCATTAGGAAACTCACCTGATTTTCTTAATGGCAAATCTCCTAGAACCGTACTTACGATTTTGTTTGAGATGATTCCCGTAATAAATTCACAAGTTCCACCTAAAATAGCTACATTTTTTGATTCAGGCCAAAAATAAATTTTATCAGGCGGATCTAGTTGCTCTATTTTACCTTCATCCATTACAGCAACCCTGTCAGAAATTGTGAAAGCTTCTTCTTTGTCATGTGTGACAAAAATACATGCAGTTTTGCTTGATACTAAAATCTCATTAATTTCATTTCTTACATTCTTCCTTAAGGATGCATCCAAATTGGACAGAGGTTCATCCATTAAAATTAAATCAGGTGTAGTGGCTAATGTTCTAGCTAGTGCAACTCGCTGTTGTTGTCCGCCTGAAAGTTCGTTTGGAAATCTTTCTGAAAGTCCATTAAGTCTAGTAAGTTCTAGCAAATGGTTTAAGGTTGTAGTTTGATTTGAAGATTTATGACCAAATAGAATGTTTTGTTTAACTGTCATATGAGGAAATAATGCGTAATCTTGGAAGACCATCCCAAGATTTCTTTTATGAGTAGGGATATGGGTTTGTGAATTTTGAACAATAGAATTGGAAATTTTTATTTCTCCTTGATCAGGTGTTTCAAGGCCAGCTATTAATCTTAAAAGTGTTGTTTTACCACATCCACTTGAACCTAGTACCCCTAAAGTTTCTCCTTCAAATAGATCCAAAGATACGTTGTTAACTGCTAATGTAGAATTAAATGATTTAGATAAGTTTTTACAAGATAGAACGCTCTGTTTTTTTATCATTAAGAAAAATCCAACTTACTTTTATAAAGAAATATTGCAAATATTATAGAGGAACAAAAAATTAAAATTAGTGAAGGAACTGCAGCTTTTGCAAAAAATGCTTCAGACGTATAACTCCAAATTCTAGTAGATAAGGTTGGGAAGTTTAAGGGAGATAAGAATAATACTGCAGGAAGTTCTTTCATGGTCACGAAAAATACTAATGATGAAGACATGATTAATCCTGGTCTCAAAATAGGTATAGTGATTCTGAAAGTTGACATGAGATTACTGTATCCTAATGTTTTTCCTGCATCTTCCAAGTTGGGGTTTATTTGTAATAATCTTGATTTGATCGGACCTAATGCAACTGGCAAACAAAGAATTAAACACCCTGTAATTAACATAAATGTTGATTGATAAATAGGTGATCCAATTCTTGCACCAATATAAACAAGTCCAAGTGATACAGAAATTGTAGGTAAAGCAAAACCAATGAAACTTAATCTCTCTAGCGCTTGACCCAAAATACTTTTATGCCTGATCGCTAAAAATGAAAGTGGAATTGCAAATAATATGACAGTAACTGTAGTGAGCATGGATATATAAACAGAGTTGAATATGGGTAAATAATCAACTGAAACTATCTCTCCGTAATAAATTCCTCTAATCAACCAAAAACTTAAAACGGATATTGGAACTAATAAAGAAAAAGAAAAAACTATCAAACATAACAATACTGCTGGTATTTTAAGCTTTTTGAGCTTGAGTATTAAAGGCGTTTTTTGGCCTACACTTTTAATAGCATGGTACCGAAAATTTCTATTTAGTAAAGATTCAAAAATGATTAATTTCATTGCAATTATAAATAATCCTACTGAAAGAATAGCCGCAGAATGTGATCCACCTGTTTCATATTCTAAGAAAATAGCCCAAGTAAATGTTTTAAATCTAAGTAATGAAACTGCTCCAAAATCACTTAAAGTGTAAAGGCTTATTAGGAGTATTCCAGAAAAAATTGCTGGTTTGAGTTGAGGAATAATAATTTTGTAGATTATTGAAAAATCGTTTAAACCTAATAATTTTGCACTTTCTTCAATTTCAGGATCTATCCTGATTAATGATGCTCTTAATGTTAAAAATAAATAAGGGAAATTTAATAAAGACAAAACAATTACTGCTCCCCAAAATCCATAAAGATTGGGTATAGAGTTGATTTCAAAATAATTTGATATGAATTTGTAAAATAACCCTTTTGGGCTGAATGCGGTCATGAAAAGATATGCGCCTACATAACTGGGGATGACCAATGGTAGAGCATGTAAAATTGTGAAAAAAAATTTAAATGGTAAATCTGTTTTGGTAGTTAGAATTGATAAAGGTAGGGCGATAATTAAGGATATTATTGAAACAGTAGCTACTAAAGTGAGTGTTCTGATTACGATTAATAATGTTTGCCACCTGAAAATCCATTCCCAAATATTACTGTCAGCATTAACTGATTTGAAAATCAGGTACACCAAAGGTGCAATTATCACAATTGTTAATATTATAGAGGGAATTAAAACCCAATAAGGTGTGTTGTTTTTCATGATATTTCTTTTTTGAATTTGATGAGTATGTTAACAAAAAAATTAAGTATACACTTACTAATCTTAACTTGTGTGTTGTATTGTCAAAGCGTAAAATGCCCAAAAAATCGAGGAGTCAAGATTGCTAGAACAATTTAAGGTACAGCCAAAAGATCAAGTGTTGGTTTCTGAGAATAATTTAAGAGAGACTGTTGAGGCCATATTTTCTAAAATGGGTTTGTCGAAAAATGATATAGAACTTGCAGCGGATGTTCTAATCAAAGCCGATATGAGGGGTGTTGAGACTCATGGAGTCTCCAATATGTTGAGGTCTTATGTGACCGGTTACGGTAATGGTGAAATTAATCCAAATCCAAATTGGAAAATCACAAGAGAAACACCTTCAACTGCAAATATAGATGGGGATAAAGGTATTGGCATTGTCATGGCCGCTAAAGCTATGGATATAGCTGTAGAAAAAGCTGAAAAAGTTGGTATGGGTGTTGTTACGATTCATAATTCAAGGCATTTGGGAATGGCTTCTTATCATGCATTGAGAGCTACTGAGAAAGATATGATAGGGATGTGTATGACTTCATGTCCTCCTAGTGTTTTGCCAACTTGGGGAGCTGAACCTCTTCTTGGAACTAATCCGATTGCAGTTGCAGCACCTGGTTTAAATGAAGGGCCATTTGTATTTGATGCAGCTATGAGTGCTGTTGCAGGCAATAAATTAGGTTTAGCTAGACGAAATGAAACACAACTTTTAGGCGGCTGGGTTGCTGATGCTGAAGGTAATCCGATTATGAATGAAGTTGATCCTCCACCTCCAGGGTATGAAGGAGGTGCTTCTTCTTATCTTTTGCCAGTTGGGGGAACTCGAGAGTTAGGATCGCATAAAGGGTATGGTTTTATGTGTGTAGTTGATATTTTAGGAGGGATCATGTCTGGAGGAGGATATGGCATTAATCCAGGAAGACCTAATTTTGGACACTATGTAGCTGCATATAATATCGAAGCTTTTATGGATACTGGAGAATTCAAAGAAACTCTAGATGAATTTTTAACTATGTTGAAAACCAGTAAACCTGCACCTGGACATGATCGTGTGATGTATCCTGGTCTTCCAGAAGTTGAAGAGTATAAAATTCGTAGTGAAGATGGAATTCCTCTCCACTACGAGGTAGTTGAATGGTTTCAGGATATTTGTTCTGAATTATCTATTCCTATGAATTGGAGAAAGTAATTAGGAGTTTAATAATGTCTAAATGGGTTTGGCATTTCTCCAACAGGAACTTCAATTAATGTAGGTTGGTCTAGCTTTAAAGCAGAAATGATTGCTGATTTTAGTTCTTCGGCACCATTTTCAACACGAATTGCATTTACTCCAAAGGATTCTGCAAGTTTAATAAAGTCTGGGTTAGTTAGTTGGGCTCCATATTCTCGCCCATCAAACATGTTGACTTGGTCTCGCATTACATTTCCATATGCATTATCGTTAAATAAAACTGTTACTAGATTAATATTATGTCTTACTGCAGTAGATAATTCTTGGACGTTAAACATGAATCCCCCGTCTCCAGATATAGCTACAACAGCTTTGTCGGGTTGAGCGACTTTTGCTCCCAAGGCAGTAGGAAATGCATACCCTAGGTTGCCGTAGTACGATGAGGTAATATATGTTCTCGGTTCGTATACTTCGAATCTGTTTCTACTGTAGTACCCTAGTTGAGTCATACCTGCAACTAATATTCCGTCTTCTGGAAGCGCGGCACGAATTGCTTCAATGTAAGAATGTTGAGGTTCAATGATAGTATCAGGATTAAACCGGTTTTGTTTCATTGAAATTAATTCTTGTTCTCGGCTATCTTTTGGAGGTATTTGTACTTTTAGTTCACTTAACAAATTTTGTAAACTTTTTTTTGCATCTCCAAGAATTCCTTGAGTGTTTTTGTAATTTCTTCCAATTTCCTCATCATCAATGTCAATTTGTAAAATTTTCTGATTATCAAAATATTCAGTGTTAAGCATTCTTGTTCCTACAGCTATGACAAGATCAAAATCATTAATTTCATTTTCAAAAAAAGTGTCATTTTTGAATCTGAAGCTACCCATAGAAAGATAATTCTTATCTGAAATTGCTCCTCGACCTTCGCCTGTTGTAATTACTGGAGCTTGTAAGTAGTTTGCTAATTCAGTTAATTCTTTTGATGCTTCTGAAGAGATTACTCCACCTCCAGCCCAAATTATTGGGTTTTTAGAGTTTACGATAGTGTTAGCTCCAGATTTAATTTCTTCTGAATTTGCTGATGGTCTTTCATATTTACCAGCCTCCAGTAATTCTATGTCTGCGACTTCGTATAATGTTTCGGGTGGAATTTCTATTTCTACTGGTCTAGGTCTTCCTGTTTGTAGTTGCTCAAATGCTTCGTGGACTGCCTCAGGTATTTCTGTAGGGTCTAAAATTAAACGTTGATGCTTAGTGATAGGTTTAATGGTTTCCATTTGCCCTTTAATTTCATGTAACATACCTCTTTCTAAATCGATATGATCTCTTTCAATTTGACCGGATACAAGTAAAACTGGAGATGATGCAGAATAGGCTGTTCCTAGTCCAGCACTGGCATTCTGTAAACCTGGACCTGGAACCACTAGTGCGGTTCCAATTTCACCACTAGCTCTAGCAAAACCGTCAGCCATATAAGTAGTAGCTTGTTCATGGCGAGTGTTTATAAATCTAATGCCAGGCTCTTTTGCAAGGCCATCTAACAGTCCGTAAAGTTGTACTCCCGGAAGTCCAAATATTACTCGAACTCCCTCTCTGTATAATGATTTTGCTAATGCTTCACCACCAGTCATTTTAGGCATGTGTATCTCCCTGTTATTTTTTAGAAGTAAAAGATTTCATAGCTTGATCTAAAGATTTATTCCTTAGGTCCAGTAATTCTTCTCTGTGATTTTCCACCCAATTTTGAGAAGATCTTAGGTTTTTTAAAGAGCCTTGAAAATGGGGCATTACGTATCTGGATATTAGTTCATAGCTATATTTAACTTGTTCTCTGTTTCCCCATTCTGTCGTTTGAATCATAAATCCACCAAACCCCCCTGTTTGTTCTTGAAGTTCCCTGATTTTTTGTATTAAATCATCAGGAGTTCCTACGCACCAAGCTCCATTATCTACCATGTAGTCGATAATTTTATCTCGTGGTCCATCGTAGTCAAATGGAAATCCAACAGTTTTGTGAAAGTAATCTAGTTGATAAGCAGCTGCCTTTTCTCTAGCTTGATCCATTGCTTCTTTTTTTGAATCAGCTAGATGGACGTTGAGTACAATCCTCCAATCCTTTCTTGATACTTGTTGTCCGTGTTCTTCAGCAGTTTCTTCAGCTATTTTCCAAAAATCACCTAAGTTTGAAGCAATACTTCCTCCTCTAACGACACTTACAGATAAAACGCCGAGTCCATGTTTTCCGGCTGCTACCATTCCTGATGGAGATTGTGATGCTGCAACAGCAATAGGAAAATGAGGTTTAGTGTATGGCTTTAATTGCGATCTTGCTTCTTTTAATGTGAACCAATCAGATTCATGAGTGATAGGTTCATCTTCAGTAAGTAATCTCTTAATGATACCTATAGATTCATCCATTCGAGGTCTTTGTGTATTAGGGTCAATTCCTAGTTGATAAGCATCAGACACTAACGCTCCAGGTCCAACTCCTAGCATTACCCTTCCTCTAGTTAGATGGTCAAGTAAAACCATTCTGTTAGTTACCATTAATGGGTGATGGTAGGGTAGGCTTGCTACTCCTGTTCCTAATTTGATGTTTTTAGTTCTTTCTGCTGCTACCCCAATAAATACCTCAGGGGAAGCTATTGTCTCCCAACCTCCGCTATGATGTTCTCCAACCCAAGCTTCATCAAAATCCAAATAGTCTAGCCATTGAATAGTTTCTAAATCTCTTTCTAATGCTAAAGTGGGATTATCTCCTAAATTATGAAAAGGTCCCATAAAAATACCAAACTTTAGTCTTTCAGGAAGTGTCATGTTTACCTCGATAATTTGATTTAGCTGATAGTACACTGAGTTAGATTTAGCATCAATCTTTACTGATATTCACTTAATAATTGAGAAGTTTTTTGTAATACAGTATCCAGAGGGATTAATTCACTCTCATTTGCAGTTCTTATTTTGATTTCAACCGAATCTTTAGAAATGTTTCTTGAACTTACAACAATTCTTATTGGCACGCCTAATAAATCGGCATCATTAAATTTAACCCCTGCTGAAGTGTTTCTGTCATCAATAATGGTTTCTATTCCGTTTGAATTTAGATGGTCGTAAATTTTTAGAGCTGCTTTATTTATTTCCTTTTTGTCTGTATTTAATGAAACTACTATAGCCTGATAAGGGGCAATGTTTTTAGGGAAAACAATTCCTTTTTCGTCAGCGTGTTGCTCAATGCTTCCAGCCAAAATTCTTCCCACACCTATTCCGTAACAACCCATAATAATTGGTGTGGGATTCCCATCATGATTTAAGAAGTTTGCATTCATACTTGTTGAATACGTTGTTCCTAGTTTGAAAACATGTCCAATTTCAATTCCCCGTTTAGATACTAAGTTACCAGGACATTTGATACATTTAAATCCTTCTTTGGCTAAAGCAATGTCAATTTGAGAATCTGGAATGATATCTCTACCTAACACTACGTTAATATGATGATAACCGTATTTATTTCCTCCGGCACAATAATTAGTTTCTGGGGTAATTGATTGATCTATTATAGTTTTGAAATCTTTATTGATTGGCGATAAGAATCCTTTGATTAGATTGTATTTTTTTAATTGTTCGTCATCAGCTATAGATAATTCTTTAGCTTTTAAAAAGTTTTTTAATTTAACCTCATTTATTTCTAAATCGCCGCGGATTGAAACTAAAATTATTTCATCATCTGACATGTAAGCTATAGTCTTTATGGTTTTTTGTTGAGATATATTTAGGAAATTACTTACATCTTCAATACTTGTTTGGTTAGGTGTATGTATGGATTCTAAAGTTTGTGCAGGTTCGGGTTGATTGCATACTATTTCGAAAGAAGCCTTCTCATCATTTGCGGCATAGTCACATTTTGGGCACATTATAATTGTGTCTTCTCCTGAATCTGCCAACAAGATGAATTCTTTTGAATCTTTTCCTCCTATTGCACCACTATCTGCATCTACTATTACAGTATTTATTCCACATCTTTCAAAAGATTTAGTGTATGCAGAAATCATTTTTTGATAATTTAAGTCTAATCCGTCTTCGTCAGCATCGAAACTGTATGCGTCCATCATGTCAAATTCTCTGACTCGAATTAATCCACCTCTTGGACGAGGTTCGTCTCGAAATTTTGTTTGAATTTGATACAGAATAAAAGGTAAATCATTGTAACTTTGCACTACACTTTTTACAGTTTCTGTTATTAGCTCTTCATTTGTTGGAGGTAGAGCGAGTTCTCTTTCTCGCCTGTCTTTAAGGCGTAGCATGTCAGGGCCGTAGATTTCATCACGGCCTGATTGTTTCCAAATTTCTCTATTTTGTAATATGCCTAATTTGACTTCTTGGGCCCCGGCAAAATCCATTTCTTCTCTTATAATTGACTCAATTTTTTTGATTGATTTCCATGCTAAAGGTAGATAACTGTATACGCCTGTGGATACTTGATGGATCATCCCAGCCTGCAGTAATAGGACATGGCTGATAAGATCTGCTTCAGATGGCTGGTCTCTTAAAGTGCGACCAAATAATTGAGACATTTTCATATTTACAGACCTTGATTTAAGAGATTAGTAGATTTTTTTCTTTTTCTACTTGAGATATTTCATTCATTAACTCTGTTAGCATATCAGATTCAGGGACAACTTTAGATTTTTTCCCTTTTCTGAAGATAATAGCTCTTCCAACTCCTGCGGCAATACCCACGTCAGCATCTTTAGCTTCACCTGGTCCGTTTACCTCGCATCCCATTACCGCAACTTTTATAGATGTTTTAGTTTTTTTGAGTAAATCGTCTACATCGTTTGCTAATTTTCTAACATCAACATCTGCTCTACCACAACTTGGACATGCAACTAAAATTGCACCTTCTTTCCGTATTCCTAAAGATTTTAATATTTCAAATCCCGTATAAATTTCTTCGGTAGGGTCATCACTTAGGCTAACTCTTATGGTATCTCCAATTCCTTCATAAAGAAGTATTCCTAGTCCTATAGAGCTTCTAATGCTTCCAGATTTAGCTGTACCAGATTCTGTAATTCCAAGATGTAAAGGGTAAGGGACTAATTTTGCCATTTTTCTATAAGCTTCTACTGTTGTATCTATATCAAATGCTTTAAGCGAAATTTTGATTAAATCAAAATTTAAATCTTCTAAAATACCTATTTCCCATAATCCTGTTTGAACCATATGATCAACCACTGAATATTCATTATCAATCACTCCTTTTGAAAGTAAATTGACCCCATCATTGTGTCTAGATATTCCTTTTGAAACTCCTATGCCTCCAACCGGAGGTAAGCTACCAAAATTAACTCCAATTCTTATAGGAGTTTCTCTGGTTTTAGCTTCATTTACAACTATGGTAACTTTATCTTTATCTCTGATATTTCCGGGATTTAGTCTCAAACAGTCTACGCCACTTTTTAGTGATTCTAAAGCAAGTTCGTAATGAAAATGAATGTCTGCGACTACAGGAATAGGAGAGAGTCTTTTGATTTCTTTTAAAGCTTTAGCTGCTTCCATATCAGGGACAGCGCATCGTACGATTTCGCATCCTGATTGAACCAGTTCCATAATTTGATTTATAGTAGATTTCACATCTCTTGTGTCTGTTTTTGTCATTGACTGAACAGTGATTGGGGAATCTCCCCCTACAGGGACATCACCTAAAAATATTTTTTTAGAAATTCGTCTTTTCATATTAGAGTATGCTCGATCCTGAAATTATCCTGACAATATCAAAATAACTCATCAGTAATACTAAACTTATTAAAACTACAAATCCTATTAAATGAATGAGGCCTTCTTTTTCGGGAGATACTTTTTTACCACCCCTAACTTTTTCTATAATCACAAAAAGTAGTCTACCCCCATCTAGTGCGGGAATGGGGAGTAAATTAAGTATACCTAAACTAATGCTTAATAGTGCTATGAGTTCAAAAATAGGTCTTACTCCTATTTTAGCAACTTCTCCTGTAACTTGCGCAATTCCTATTGGTCCTGTGAATCCCGGGTTTTCTCCTTGGGAAATCATGGTTTGGATACCACCAAAAGTTAAACTAAATATTTCAAGTACTTGACTGAAAGCATTTGGAATTGCTTCCCATATTTTGAGAGAAGTTTTTATAGTTTTAGCATTTTGTGTAGAAATTAATACTCCAATTGCACCCTGAGACATTATGTCCCCTACTTGAATGGAGTTTATATATTTTTGAGCATCTGAAATTAAAACCTCTGCTGTGGGGTCATTGATTTTTTCGACCACTTTTAATTTGGGAGGTGATTTTCTTGGAGTAAGTTCTATAGATTGCAAGTTAGAAAATTCTGCAGAACTTGTGAATCCTGCGATCTGATTGGTCTTTTTTATAGTAAATTGAGTTTTTTGGCCTAGATTTTTTGAGATTTCAGATATTAAATCCTGAGTGGATCTGATTTGTGTTTGGTTGACAGAAGTGATGATATCTCCCGATTCTAATCCGGCTCTTGCTGCAGGAGATCCAGGTGCTATAGATGAAATTGCAATATCTCCATTAATTGTGTCATGTGGAAGAATTAATAATATTGAAAAAATAATTACTGGAAGAATAAGATTTACAAAGGATCCAGCTACTAGAACTATGGATCTTTTAATACCAGATTGCCTAGCAAAACTTCTGGGATCAGTGGGATCTTCTTCTCCCAGCATTCTCACAAATCCACCTAAAGGAATTAAATTAATGGAATATTCTGTTTCACCTTTTTTGATGCTGTAAATTTTTGGTGGAAATCCAAACCCAAATTCGGTAACTTTAATTCCAAATTTTTTTGCAGTGATAAAATGCCCTAATTCATGAATCAGAACTAAAAAACCTAATATCGGGATTACTAGTAACCAAGTTGGGATAGAAAACATAATTAAACTGTTGTATTTATTGCTTCAATATAAGCATTTTGAGATGCTTCTATCATATCTGATAATGAAGGGTCTTTGATAGGTTTATGATTTTGAATTACCTTGTCTAAGATTGAGAAAATATCAGTAAATTTAATTTTTCGGGATAGAAATAGCTCAACAGCCCCTTCGTCAGCTCCACATAGAACTGCAGGCCAAGTATTTCCTTTTTTTGCTGTCTGAATTCCTAATTCAAAACAGGGGTATCTTAAGTTATCTACCTCTAAAAAGGTCAAGTTATTATTTTTAATAGGGTTGAATTGATTTATAGTAGGGTTTTTCAATCTTTCAGGGTATAGAAAAGCATATTGTATTGGAGATTTCATGTCGGAAACACCGATCTGAGCTTTGATTGAGCCGTCAAGAAATTCTACCATTGAGTGTATTTGGCTTTGAGGATGAACTATTACGTCTATTTTTTCCCAAGGAAGACCAAACAACCATTTGGCCTCTATAACTTCAAATACTTTATTCATTAAAGTCGCTGAATCTACTGTGATTTTTGCTCCCATAGACCAATTAGGGTGTTTCAAGGTTTCTTCTACTGTGGAATTGGCTAAAAAATCAACTGGTTTAGACCTTAAAGACCCTCCAGAAGATGTTATAAAAACCTTGTTGATTGGGGAGTTTTCTCCTTGAATACATTGCCAAATAGCATTTGGTTCACTATCTACAGGGAATATTTTTACAGATTTTTTTTGAGCTTCAGATGTTATTTGCTCTCCAGCTATGATAAGACTTTCTTTATTAGCTAGAGCAATATTTTTTCCTGATTTAATCGCTTCTATTGTAGGGTAAATAGAGGCGATGCCTGTTGTAGCTGTAAGTACAATATCAACATTGTTATGTGTACATAAATCGGATATGTCAGCATACATGTTTTCAAAATTCTTCATGATTGATTTTGATTGATTGGATTTTTCCCAAAAAGCCAATAATGGAGAAACTTGTAGAATTTGTTTTGATAGGTGAGTGTAGTTGTTTTTGGCAGCCAAACCAATAACTTTGAGTTTGTCAGGGAATTGATTAATTACCTCAATAGCCTGAGTCCCCACAGAACCTGTGGATCCTAAGATTGTAATTCCTTTTATATGACCATCCATGCTACAAAATAATACAATACGACTAAATTCAATTCAATTGAATCTATCCTATCTAAAACTCCTCCGTGAGCTTTCATCATTCCACTAGAATTTTTAACCCCAGATTTACGTTTGATCAATGAAGCAATTAAGTCACCAATTTGACTACTGCTACTGATGAATATGCCAAATATAAATATTGAGGAAAGATTAATGATTGTTGAATCAGAAATATAGTTTAAATGCTCCCAGGGAATTAAAAAAATAATACCTAAAATAGTTGATGGTATTCCAAATACGTAACCAGCTATAGCTCCTTCTATAGTTTTATTAGGACTTATTTTTTTGAAAAAGGGAGTTTTTCCTATTAATTTTCCTATAGTAAAAGAACCGGAATCGATAGCCCAAGTAGAAAGTAGAAGTATTATTAACCATTGTTTACCATAAGGGTGATCTGCAATTAGAACTGCAAATGACATTAATCCCGAAACATAAAACGTAGGGCATAGGATTCCCAGTATTTTATTTAAACTGTTTGATGTTTTTAAAAAGTCTGTAGATAACCATAAAATAGAAAATAAAGCTGAAAATAATAATGAAACAGCTATAATATTTTCAAGATTGGTTAAACTAATTAAATAATATACTGACGCGATATTAGCGAGTGAAAAAATGAAACAAATTTTAGGATTTGAAAAAACATCTCTGTAAATTAACATTCTGGATGTTTCCCAACTTCCTAATCCTCCAACTATAGACAGTGCTAATACAAATGGTAATCCTCCGTACATAACGAAGGCTATTATGATTGGTATTCCTATTGCTGAAATAGCTAATCTTGATTTCACTATTTTTCCCTAAATTTTGTTATTCCAAATCTTCTTTTTCTTGTGTAATAAGTGTGAATTGCTTCTTCTAAGTGATTAGATGTGAAATCCTGCCAAAAAAAATCTGATAAATAATAATCTGAATAAGC
>Ga0310343_10001139_pt1 | contig 13412 bp, 6 predicted proteins | sample HC15DNA2025_MG_FD_203519 | JGI IMG/M metagenome (GOLD analysis project Ga0310343, IMG submission 203519) | Marine microbial communities from station ALOHA, North Pacific Subtropical Gyre - HC15-DNA-20-25_MG | ecosystem: Environmental > Aquatic > Marine > Oceanic | place: Pacific Ocean: North... | reverse complement strand
CATTGTCAGAAAATTTGTGGAGTAAATTTGGTCTAAAAGATAAAAAGGAAATAATTTCTTCACATATATTTTTTTCAAATGAATAAGCCTTGAAACAGTCAAAATTTGTTTCTACAAAAAGGTGTAAAAATCTATTTGAAAGCGGAGCAGGCATATCAAAAACAGATGCTTTATCCTCTTTCCTATTCCCAGCAGCAAAAACGAACCAACCTTCAGGAACTTTATAATTACCAATTTTTCTGTCAAGAATTAATTGTTGAGCGACCCCTTGCATTGCTGGCGGCGCCATATTTATTTCATCAAGAAATAAAATTCCTCTGCCGCTTTGTGGCAAAAATTCAGGTTTATACCATTTAACAGTTCCTTCCTCTTCATCTGAAGAGTGAATGGGGACAGGTAGCCCACGTAAATCAGTAGGTGCCAATTGACTTAATCTAAGATCTATAAATTGCAAATTTAATTTAATTGCTAATGATTGAACGATACTTGACTTCCCAATACCGGGGGCTCCCCAGATCATAATACTTTTATTCAGCGAAGAATTTATTACTTTATCTAAAAATTCTTCTAATTCTGAGGGCACCATTATTTTTATTTAAATCCAAATTATTTTAAATTAATACTAATAATTTAATTTTGCATTTAATTTGAAAAGTTTAAACAGTTTATATAAATTTAAAAAATTTTTTATATAAAACTTTTTACTTAAGTAAATTTTTAGATATCCAAATCCAGAGAATATATAAATTCTTTAAGTTTTGCCAATCTTAAACGTTTATTTTTCATCCTAAGAATAAAGAATCTCATCCTTCTTCAGAGGCACTCAAAAAAAGATTTTAAAACTTGATCTGATTAAAGTTTTTTTAATTATATGTATTTTAAAAAGTAGTTATAGTTTATAAATTAAAACCATAGTCTCTAGATCTTTTTATTATGGTATTTATTTTTTTATATTGGAATTGGTAATCAAGAGGAAGACCTGATTCTAATTTTTGAATCAATCTAATTTCTTGAGTAGATATTAATTGATGTTTGTTACAATATTTTCTAAGGGTAGAGTAAAAATTAGGGCCAAGTTTAAGGAGATCAATTTCATTTTGATCTGAGTCTTTTTGTCTTTGCTGTTTAATCAAATCAGATGTATTTTTTTTGTCTTGAGCCTTACTAATTAAAGTCTTTTCAAAATCATCAGTTAATGAATAAGGTACTTTTTTAAATAACTCCCAACATTGGGCGCTCTTGCAATATTCACCAGTATTAGCAGGAGCACCATCCGGTCTTTTTGTTGGATTATCAATGTGATCGACAGCCAACTCCCCTATTTGCATTAGAGACTGTTCTAATTCATCATATACTTTTTGGGTATTCCATATCTTCCCATAATTGATCACTTTATTTTTAGATTTAATAGTAAAAATTAATTTCGCGATACTATAAGAAACTATATTTCTTTTATATCCTGCTGCATACCACTCAGCTTTCTTTACTAAATCATCAAATCTTCTGAAAATCAATACTTTTGCCATTGAGTATTTAAAGAAATTTAGATCAAAGAAATTTTTTTGCTCTTCTTGAGAGTTTTGTTTCTTCGTAAATGCTTGTGTAAATTCTAAATAACATTTTTGGGATCCCTTACTAACCAAATCTGGCTTACAAAGAAAAGTATTTAACACTATTGCTAACTGATCTTTTGTTACTTTTTGATTTTTAGGATTTGTCAATTCAAATTTTTTCTTTGCAGATGAGGTTGTTAATAACGCTTTATCTTGATTATATTGACCTCTAGTTCTCTCGTAAAACCATCTAGTTTGATTAATAGTTCCTGCTTTTGGAGGAGCAAAATTATCTCTAGAAAATATTTGCATATCTTTATGAAATTTATTATTAGAGGTGAAATCTATATGATTTACTTTATTTTGACTATTAGCAAATTCAGAAATTTTAGGAACAATTTTTTCTGCATTTTCTTGCTCACTAATAACTGATAATTTCATTTGTATTTGAATGTCACTAAGATTTTTTTCAAAACCTCTTTTTAATGCTTCATGAACAGATGCTGTTGTTTGTCCTCCATTAACTATTTGGAAATTAGTTATTGAGGTGATAATCATTCCACCTTTTTCCGTTTTCGTGTTGTATTCCTTTTCAATATGGGAAGCCGTTGCAGTAATGCCGTTGTTATAACTAAAAAACATATTAGGTTCTGTTTCAATAGTTTTTCTAATGCCCTTATTAACTTTACCTTTTGCTTGCAGAAATACTCTTACATTTTGTTCAAGTAATTGACTACTATGTTTTTTAAATATATTTGCAAGAATATCACCTGATAAAATACACAAATAGCTTTCAAAATTATTATTTGCGCTAGAGGCATTCAATGCTGTAATACATCCACCATATTCAGAAAGTTTTAAAACTAGATCTTCTTTTTCTCTCCCAGATAACATTAAATTATAAAATCTGTTTATATCCCAAGAGATAAATTCAGCATAAATACCGTTTATGGGTATTGGATCGAATTCCTTATTTCTGACATTTAGTGACTTATTCGTTATGAAAATTATCTTGATTTTCTGAATTTGATCCCAAGTTTTTGATATCAAATCTGCCAAACCAAACTCTTCACTAGTGATATCTAATTCTTCTCGGAAACTTGAATTAAGGGATTTAGATACAAAATTTACTGCCCTTTTATTAATTGCATCAATTTCAGTTCTGTTTATAGGTAAAACTTTATCTTTTTGATCACAGAAATCAACAACTATCAAATTCAAAGTCGCATCATCGTCCATAGGATTTCCACCATAACCATCAATCCTTAATCCTTGCTTTTCAAAAAAACACCTATCTGCCGTCGAGATAACTTCGGCTCTTATAAGATGATCACTAAAATACTCAAAAGCAGTATCGGCAGTAAGCTCACCGTTTACAGTCGCTTCAGTTATTACTTCATTAATTACTTCGTTATTGTATTGTTCTAAACTTTTATCCATTTAGCTCCTTAATTATGTACTCCTTAGAAACTTCAAATTCTTTTAATTGTTTCATTTCTAAAGAATAAGAAACTTCATCTATGCCAGACTGTAATTCACTACCCATTATTTTGGGGAAATTTTGATTAACTCTATAATATTTAATTTCCTGAATTTCCCAACTAGAATCTGTATAGTCATGACCCCAATCAAATCCATATTCAACTAACAAATTATTGAATAATGAGATACAGTTTGGATTTTTCATCTCAATATTTTTCTCAACATATTGGCACCATTCATTTAAATTTTTGCTTTCTTTTTTATCTGAGAAATCTATTCCAAAAACAGCTAAAAAAAGATTTGAAGTATTATTTATTTCTAATTGATCTTCAGATGAAATTTTTATTTTCGGCTTGGCAGCACTCCTTTTAGCTTTAACTTCAACTTGAGAATGCTTTAAATCAAAGTCCTTGCTTCCTCCAGAAGGACCCTGCCAACTTTCAAGGGCAAAATCAACAGATATTTTTAATTGATTTAATAATAATTCGTTTAAAAAAAATAATTCACCTATTAAACCTTTTTGTTTGGTTAAGCTTAATTTAGATTCTTTTCTACCAGCTAAAAGATTAACCCATCTCCAGCATCTACGAATTAAAACGGATAATGCTTCTTGCTCATTTGTCTCCTTCAAACTTGCATTTATTAGAAGACAACATAATTCAGCAAAAATTTCTATCTGTTGTCTCTCAAGTAATGTTATTTTTAGAAATCTTTTTTTAGAAGATAATTCATTAATAGCTATACCTTTAAGTTTGGGTAATTTATTTTTGGAAGGTATCAAAGTGCTATCTTCTTTAGCTTCAAATAATAAAGATGGATTTTTCTCTTCATCAAGAGCCCAAAGAAATCTTCTTGAAATATTTGGATCAGTAGAAATAGGGATTGCTTTTTTCCCCTCAGGTATTCTTCCCCAAGGATTATTCTCTTTAATTTCCATCACTTCCTTTAAAATCATCCGATTCTTGATCACTTAAAGTGTCGAAGAAATTTTGTTGAATCCAAACCTTATTTACAATATAGTCTGTTTTCTTTTGTTCATATTCTGTTGGTGGAAAGCTTATAGACCATGTTGTATAAGCAAAGTCCTGTAGTTCATTAAATTGCCTATTACTATATTTATCTTTGAATAAATCTATAAAATGAATAATAAGTAAAGGGTTTCTTCCTTTTAGCCTAAAAATCGAGTCTGGGTATCCATCTATTTTTTCTGTACCTTTTTTAATTCTTTCGGCATTTTCTATAGTCCATGTGTCTATGGCTTTTTTGACTGCATGCTCACTTAGTCCCACTCTTTCTATCCCTCTAGAGGAAACTTTACCATTTGCAAATTTAATTTTATCTTCTGATTCTTTTATTAACTGCCTAGCTGAAGTGTTAATAATGAAATCACCAATGTTGATTTTTCTGTTAGTGTATTTCCCTTTTTTTAATGGACAAGTTATGAAAACATCCCACTCTTTAAATTCATCAATTCTTTCATTTATGTATCTTGTTATTGGACTAACTGGGTTAGTCAATGGGGATCTTGATATGAAATCACGGATAAAATCTTCAACTGTATCGATTTTTGCCTTTTGAAATAATATGCCTGGAATCCCGTGATGTCTTTTAATCTCAGTTTCATTATTGGTTGAAAGATTTAAAATGAAATTTTTTGTCAGATTAAAATTATCTAAAAGTTGATTTCTTTCGGCAGGTAATGCTGTAGTTTCAATGTATCTTGATGCTAATGTGACGCTATGTTTATGAGTTTTGGCAGCTCCCATCTTATTCATTGCAGTAATAAGTAGAGATAGTGGATTTTCCCTTACTTGAATTCCAAAATCCATAGGTGATTTTTTTGATAACGCCATTGCTCTTATCTGCGAATTTAGATCTTCTATTGCTTCAGCTATAAATTGGTACCAGTCAATAGCATCTGGTGTCATCCATATTTTACATAAATCTTCATATCCATCTCTATAACCAAACCAACGACCCATTTGAAGTAAGGTATCACACATTTGGGTGTTTCTTAAAATATATGAAATTACTAAACCTTCCACAGTAAATCCTCTAGAAAGGGCATGTCCTCCAATAACAATATATGATTTTGCCTCTATATTTTTATCTCCGGATTTGTATTCAATAGGATCAGATGATTCTTGATTTATTGATTTAACTTCTATCCTCCTAAAAACTTTTTTCATATAATTTTTAACTTCAAACCAACTTTCATCTATATCTGAAAAATATTTATTGAAAACGTCTTCAAATCTTTTTAATCTTTCATTAGAGTAATCATCTTCTAAATTCAAATTATGAATTAACAAATTATCATTTTCTTCTTGATATCTGATGACTGATAATTTGAGTAACTCTTGAACCTGAGTAAAAAGGGTTACATTAATCATCATTGAAATATCTTTTTTCGTAAATATCCCTCTCTTTGCAAAAATTGCATTGACTATATAAAAAGCATTTATTGCTTCTTTTAAACTTTTTGGTAATTCAGGGTGAAAATCTTTTTTATGCTTTAGAGGGATATAGTCTTCATTATCCCAGACTTTTTTAATTATGGATGAGTTATTTGGATCATTATCAATAAATATTTTTTTGGGTCCAAAATAATTTGAAGGAGGGGATAATTTAAAGATAAAGTGTTTTGGGAAAAGATCTGATCCTATCATTTCATTATTTGTATCTGGGTCAATGAAAATATTTGCAAAAGGTGTCGCTGTGTAACCTACATAAGAACTTTTAGTAAAAATATTTAGGATCTCTCTAATATCTTTATTTATTGTTGTTGGATCATCTTCTGCAGAGCCATATCTAGTATTTATTGATGCATTATCTGCTTCATCATCAATCAAAATCAAGGGAAGATCTATCTTGCCGTTTTTAAAAATTCTTGAATTTTGAAAATATTTTTTTAAATTATTTAAAACATATGTATTTTTTTTAATTACTGCAACAACGGGATTTAAGTTTTTTTCAAGCTTAAAGGCAATTCTTTGAAGAGCAGGAGTGTCAAAATCGAATTCTAAATTTGTTACTGAGAAAGGTCTAGGGATATCTTGAAAAGCATCATATTTTGGATTTACAAATCCATCGTCAATTCTCTGCTGGGTTTGTCTTCTAAGAGTATTATCTCTACCTGCAATAACTATAATTACTTTATATCCCAAGTCAGCCGCTTTAGTTATTAAACCAATGTAATTAGCAGTCTTCCCGCTTTGTACATCTCCAATAACTAGACCTTTTCTTTCCCAATTACTACTTTTTAGAGGATCTCCGCATTTACCAATAATTTCTCCAGTATCTAATCCAATCTTGGTTATCACATCTAACGATAAATTCTTTTTTGACAATAAATTTTTATAATTAAACCAATAGCCACGCTCTAATTTTTGTTTTCTCTCTGTGGTTAACCATTCTTCAAATTGATCGTCCATAGCATTTAAACTTGTACCTATAGGCATATCAATTCCCTCTGAATCTTGAATCTCAAGTTCTGCTCTTGCAAGATCTTCTTGAACTAATTCACTAAAATACGGATTTTTGGAATTAAATTCAACAGTTGAGCGGATTGCTTCCTCCGAAGTATCATTTGTTGTATGTAAAAAATTTCGACAAATTTCAATTAAAGCATCAATAAGTTTACGCCTTTTTTCAGTTGGTAGTTCTTTTTCGTTATTCATTAATTAGATGCTCCTCAATTTCACTCCAGTTTTCATTAAGGTAACTGAGATTTTTTAGGAGATTATAGGCCTCTTCGAAAGATTTTCCACTTTTCATATAATAGTCTTTGGTTGTTGTTGCTAGATCTATTAGTTCTTTGATTGAGAATTTTTCATTTTTTAAATTCTTTGGATTTTCTGTGTAATCATGAGCAATTTCGGGATAAGGCATGCATTTTTCTATTAAAGAAAATACATTTTCAAGTTGTTGGGATAAATCATCATCTAGGGAATTGAAAATGCTTGTTATTGAAGGGTTATCTTTACTGATTTTGTAAATAATGTCTTTGCTTTTATTTGAAACAACCCTTTCCCATATTGGCTTCTTCTCTTTATTAGCTAATCTCTTGTTTATAACTCTAGATGAATATTTCACGGCTGATGGACGTGAAAAAGTATCTATTAAATCTCTCAACCTGCCTCTAATTCTTGGGGGTGGAGTAGCTCGACTTTTTTTGACATCAAGTTGCCAATCTGAGTCAGTATTGTTTTCAATATCAATAGAAATCCTGCATAGGTTTCTCATTTCCGATTTCTTGCAGTAATTAAACCAAGTTGACTTACAAATTAATCTTCCTCTTCGGTATAAATAGAATCCTTGATTTTCCAAATAGCCCTCATCCCCTCCGAGATCAGCGTGATCATTAAATTCTTTTTCAGTGCAATGTGTATGGTGGGGTAATGTGTAGGATGTAACTTTGCAATTGTCTATTTTCTCTACAGGCTGTTTTGTAGATTTTTCTACAAAAAAAGGGTCAGCTGACTCACATAAATTGCCGTTAACTGTAAACGAGACTTTCCTCTCATCTTCCCCGGTTATATATCTGTGGAATATCAAGCTTATATGTTTAATGAGTTCTGAAGTTAATTCCTCTAGAAAACGATTTGCATCTTTTTTATCTTTCTTTTCTAAAGTATCTATTTTTTCCCACCTAACTACAGTACCTTGTTTTTCAAGAAAATTTCCTTCATTAGAAGTTTCAATATCTAAAAGCCATTCATTTTCTCTTGCTACTACATCTAAATCCCACATTGCTATGGAATCGCTTACATTATTACTTGATCTTACAATTAATTTCTTTGCCTGAGAAAAAGAGGCAGTTTTTAATCCTAGACCAAATCTACCTAAATCATCAGGGTCTCTAATGTTATTAGGGTCGCTTCCAAGTCGCATTGCTTCTTCCAGTTGGTCTGCATTCATCCCAACACCATCATCTCTAATTTCTATGAATGGTTCATTACCCTCCCAGTTGCAAATTATGTCAATTTTAGATGCTTTGGCAGAAATCGAATTATCTATAATGTCGGCAACAGCATTATTCAATGAATAACCAATACTTCTCATACTCATTATCAATGCACTTGCTTTAGGTTTTACAACTTTCCTCATGATTATTTAATTAAGTAAAATTAAATACTTAGCGATTTTAACGGAATAATTAATTTTTCCTTAAGAGATTAACATCTTAAAAAATAATTTTAATTTTCTTAATGCCCGCTTTACAATTCTTAGGTTTAGGAGGATTTAATATCTTCATTAAGAGAAATTTGATCGTATTTGTGCTGATATATAAACATCTCTCGCGGATGAAAAAATTGAACAATTTTTATGTTTTCCAATTAGTAATTACTTAGCCTACAGAATGTGTTAAGTAATTCGGCGTCTTTTATAGATTTTACTAATGTTGTTGATAGGTTACTTGAACCAACTATTAATAACAAACATTTTGCCCTGCTGATGGCAACATTCAACCTGTTTGGTTGCAGTAGAAAATCCAATCCTCTTGGAGCATCATCCCCCGTACTTGCAGTTAATGAAAAAATTGCTATTGGAGCTTCTTGACCTTGAAATTTATCAACCGTGCTGACTCTCGCCTTATCATTCAAATAATTTTTCAATAAGTTAACTTGAGCATTATATGGTGCAATAACCAAAATATCTTTTTTTTCAATTATCCCTGAAAGCAATTTACCCTTAGAGAAATATTCATATTTTCCATCATGAAGTTCATCTACAATTTCTTTAATCTTGGAAGCCTCTTCAATTGATGTTTGACTGTTATTAAGATGAGGAACATTTTCAAAGTGAAAACCTTGATTGGGAATAAAACTACCATTTATAGATAGAACTGGATTTTTCCAAATTATTTTATTGTTCTTATTCTCAAGCTGGCTTTTTAATTTCCCTTCATAAAAAAGATCAGAAACAATCGAAGTTATTGAAGGTTCCATCCTCCAACTTTTGTCTAAGAAAATGCCAAGATCATTAGGTACTACTTTCTCATTTCTCATCCAATATTCTAATGCTGATAATCCTCCACCAAATTCGTGAATAGCTTTAATAGGCTGGGAAAGTTGTTGTTGATCTCCAACTAGAATAATTGATTTGGCACACCTTGAAATTATTGCTGTATTTGCCAGAGACATTTGTCCTGCCTCTTCTATTACTAATACATCATATTTATTAGTTGCTTCATCAACTGAATGAGCCCAAGCGGTTCCTCCCACAATTAGCATGTCTTGTGTAATTTTTTTGGAATTGATCGTGGAAATTGATTTTTCTCTTAGTTTTTTAGTTCTAGAGTTTGATGTGCTGCCATCGCTTTTTACAATCCGAATATTTAAAGATCTATCATTGGAAATTTCTTGGGTTTTAATTAGTAAGTTATCTATTGCTGGATGACTATTGGCAGAAATAGCAATTCTTTTACCTTTTAATGCTAATCCAATAATTACTTCAGAAATTAAAGAAGATTTTCCAGTTCCAGGCGGACCCTGAATAGCTAAAATAGTTGAATCCTGACTATAAATAAAATCAGTTATCTGTTTAGGATAATCAGAATTGTTGATCTTTAAATTCTGGTTTAACTCGATGAGTTTTTCTTGTCCTTCTCGCTCTAAAAGTCTTTTAAGTGATTCAGAAATACTGTTTTTTGTTTCAACCCAATTTTTTGCTTGAGGTAATAATCTTTCTATTAAAGTTCTACCGAGATCCGATTCTTTTTTGAATAAAGAACAATTTTTTGGAAGACCTAGGAATTTTTTTATTTCACCATTATCAGAAGCTGGTAATTCCACAAACGAATTTTGATCGTAGTTACTGAGTTTTTTCTTATTATCATTTTCCCAGTTTTCACATTTTTTTTCTTGAAATTTAAAGCTTATTATTCCTAAATCTTCTTCTAGTTTTTGTACTCTAAGACTCAATCCAGTCTGTTGGATTTCCATTTCTAAATTTCCATCTAAGAAATCAGATCGAAGTTTTGAATTAGAAAAAGGTTCAAATTTAAAATTATAAAGGTGGCACTTTTTATCGTTATCTTTTTCCTTATTTATAAAAATAGCCTCATGTATACATTCTGAATCTTTTTCTAATTCAAAAATGTCAGCTTTTTTCCTATCAAAATATCTCCACCATAAATTGTTTGCTTCTTTAGAGTGGAATCTTAATAATTGAGAAAGTACCCTTTGTGATTTCCAAGAAATACCAAAAGGTCCTTTTTCCATTAATGGATCATTTGGCTCATTAAATTTGTCTTCTTTATCAAGATATCTAAGTTCTTTTGGAATCCTAGAAAATAACTCATCACTTATTTGGTTAATTGAATCATAAAATTTTGGGTCTTCATTTTTTTTATCTTCAGAAGAATCTTTTTCTAAATTTTCTTGGAAGAATAAATTTATATTTTCATATTTATTTTTTAAATGAATCAAGAATGTGTGTAATTCTTCTGTAGATTCACAATCATCTTTATTGTATTTCTCTATATTTTGCAAAAGAGGACTTTCTGAAACTTCTTTTTTTTCTCCTGATTCAAGGAAACGTTGATAAGCTACAACAGAATCTGCGGCATTAGTAATGACTGTTTTTCTCTCTTCTTTATAAAGTTTTTCGACTTTTTTTATGGAATAACTCTCTTCTCCAAGGAATATAGCATTTTTAACAATTGGAAGAAGATCAACCAGTAAACCTTCACGCAACCAATCATCTATTATTTTTACAGCAAAGGAGTTTGGATGTTTTTGTTGAAGTTTTCTCATGGCGTCTTTTTCATAATTTGCATAGTGATAAATATGAAGTTTTGGGTACTTAATTCTTCTTTCTTCAATCCAAGTAACCCATTTCTCAAATGCATCACATTCCTGTGAATGATCATGTGCCCACCATTTCTCAAATTTAATTTTTCCATCCTGTTCATAACAGGCACCAAAAAGATACTCGAGCTTTTTCCCTTTCACAGAATCATTAAATCCTTCCATATCAAACCAAACATCTCCATCATTCCTTGAAGGCATAACATTTCTGGTCTTTCCTTCTTTTGCATAAGAATTTTCCCAAATGCGGGGCTCAATATTTGGTTTCCCATCTAAAGACTTAGATTTAACTTGAACCTGTGCTTGATTGTATAAGTTTCGCAAAGTATCTTTTTTACTTCCAAAAATTTTATTGTTTGGTTTTAAACCTGCAAAATCATCTATGGTTTTTATATTATTTTTAATTAATTTTACTCTTTGTGATTGTGTCATTCCAGCTACCAATATTAAATCTCTATCTTTTTTTAGTTTTTCAGTAACATAATCTGTCCATTTGCCATGATTACCAGGGATTAATTTAATTTCCATATCTTCATTGAAATTTTCAATAAATTTTTTATATCTTTTTTTTAAAAGAGAATACCAATTCCAGTATTTTTTAATCTCAAATTTTTCAAAATCCCCCCCACCAAGATAAAGTTCAAAGTAACTTGCCTTTTCCCCTTGATAAGTTTCTAGTAAGTCGCAATATGCGCAAGCTTGAATTATAAAAGTTGTTTTGGATTTCGAAGAAAGTTTACATTCTATTGGAATGTATGACCAATCTCCTAAATTAGAAGGCTCATCAATTCTTTTTAGGACATCAGCAGAACCCTTAATTTCAATATTTTTTAGGGATGCTTGGTAAATATATGAAGCTCCATTACGCATTGCATTCTTTGTCTGTTTAAGCCTCTCTTTTTCTGGATAATTCCCAATGTTTACAACTTCATTTTTTTGATCTTTAAAACTTTTGATAAGATTCTCTTCATGTTTTTTCCCGTCTGAAATTAGTTGTTTTTCTAATTCGGATTTGGGGGGTATTTTATCTGTAAATTTATTGCGGATGGTTAATTCTTCAAGTTGAGCAGCAAGTTCTGAAATCGCAAAAATAGATATTTGAGTTGGAGTAATTATTCTTTGCATAAACTTTAAAATTAATTTCTGATTTCCCAACCTTTTTTGATATTGGATTCTATAAATTTATTTGCTATTTCTTTTGCCTCTTCTTTATTTCGAGCTGTTTTCAGCTTTCTATCAAGAGGTGATTTTCTTCCTTGACTAAAATCTGAATAAAATACGATCCATTCTGGCCAACCTTCCCAAATCTGGGATTTAGAAGTTTTTAAAGTTATTATTTTCCTGATTGAAATACCGTTTTTCCCATCTTTTGTCCAAACCTTTCTATCGTATATTTTGCTTTTTGGCAATTCAATTTGTTTGATTTTTTCTTTAAGTTTTTTTGAATCTAAAAAAGATTCTATTTGGGATATTCTTACATCTATTTCATCAGAATTCTTGTCTAGTCTTTCTCGTAGAATAACTGGGTGGATTAGGCTTACACAATCTGTAAGTGCGAGAGGCTCCCAAATATTTTTTTTGAACTCTAAAACCATTCTCCTTATATTGTTAGAATTACTATCCTCACTTTGAATTTCAGTACATTTAACTTCTAGAACCATTTCAGGTTTGACAAAACGATAAAGGTTACCATCACTGCTTGAATGTCTGAATTTACTTTCACATTCTATATCCTCTAACTTTCTATATAACTCTTCTTTTAACGACCCTGATAAATTTCCGCAGGCGCCTATTAATTGAATGGATTTGTCCTCCCTCTTTAATCCAAGTAAAAAAGATCTGACTTTTTCTGGTTCATTTACTTTACTTGTAAATCCAACGACTAAAGCATCAATAGAAATAGATGGCTTTACCTTATATATCATTTCACTCCCTGTACGGATAATTATCCCTTCAGCTTTTTCTACTTTGACAGACTTCTCATAAAAATCTTTTAAATTATTTTTATCACTAATTTCTTTTGTCTCAATAACTTTTAAATTATTATTTTGTTGCTTAAAAATTGATTGAAGTTCTTCTAATCTTTTTTCATAATTTATAGGCACTAATTTGCCTTCCATTTTTACCAAATCGAAAATTGCGAAAGATAAATTGTTAAAATCTTTTTCAGAAATCGCTTTTGCAACATCTCCTACTCTCTCTCTTGAATCCTTTTGGAAATATAATTCTCCTGCCACAATTAAATTCTCTACATTATTTGGCAAACAACCTTTTAGAGATTCAATAATTATTCCTTCTTCTATAAATCTTCCACCTTTAGAAAATAATGTTGCTCCATTTTGATTGATATGAGCCAACCATAATTCGCCATCAATCTTTTTACTTACAAAAAATTTCCCAGAAGGTATTATGCTTATTTCTTCAGGTTTTAAAGGTCTATATCTTGCAGCAACAGCACATTTATATTGTTTTGCAATTGATTCAAAATTTATTTCTTCTTTCATTAACTTATTGATTTGAGTTCCAAGTTAGATAAACGCATTAATAATGCATATGAATCATC
>Ga0310343_10001138_pt1 | contig 13421 bp, 12 predicted proteins | sample HC15DNA2025_MG_FD_203519 | JGI IMG/M metagenome (GOLD analysis project Ga0310343, IMG submission 203519) | Marine microbial communities from station ALOHA, North Pacific Subtropical Gyre - HC15-DNA-20-25_MG | ecosystem: Environmental > Aquatic > Marine > Oceanic | place: Pacific Ocean: North... | reverse complement strand
TTGATATTGATGATAATAAAAAGGTCACAATCAATATTTCTTCCGAAGAATCCTCTCAAGAGTTAGCCAGTGCTAATTTCTAGTAGTTAATTAATATGCAATTAATCTCTCCAGAAATTATATTTAGGGGGGACGATGCTTGGAAAAAAGCTTTACCTCAAATCTATAAATTAATTAGAAGTCCATTAGTTTTAGGAAGGAGTATCCATACAAGTAATTTAAGAGAGAGGATTTCTAATGATCTAAAAAATAAAAACCTTAATGTTAGTTCTGCTAATTTACTTTTTGATTGTTGTCATGAAGATATTTTAAGAGTAAAAGATATAATTTTAAAGAATAATCATGATTCTATTATTGCAGCTGGAGGAGGCAAAGTTCTAGATGCTGGGAAATATATAGCAGAATGTCTAGATATTCCTTGTATTACTGTTCCTCTTAGTGCCTCTACATGTGCTGGTTGGACGGCTTTATCGAATATATATACAAAAAATGGCCAATTTATAAAGGATGTTCCACTAAGTTCTTGCCCAAAAATCTTAGTTTATGATCATAAATTTATTCAAACAGCTCCATTAAGAACCCTCGCAAGTGGGATAGCAGATGCTTTAGCGAAATGGTATGAATCCTCAATAACAAGCTCAACAATAGATGATGGTCTTGTTCAACAGGCGATTCAGATATCAAGAGTTTTAAGAGATCAGCTATTAATAGAAGGGGAACAAGCATTTAAGGGTCAATTTGAAAATAATCCTTCTTGGCGAAATATTATAGAAGCGTGTGGACTTACAGCAGGATTAGTAGGAGGCATTGGTGGAGAAAAGTGCAGGACAGCTGCAGCACATGCTATTCATAACGCAATTACTCAGATAATTGCCCCAAATAAATTCTTACATGGTGAGATTGTTGGAGTTGGATTGTTATTGCAACTAAGACTTGAAGAAATGAAAAATAATAATAAATTGGCTGATCAGTCTATTAAACAACTTTTAGTACTCATGAAACAATTGGATTTGCCAACAACTATTTCAGAGTTGGGAATCAATGTTTTTGAAAATAAAAATTTAGAAATAATTGCTGATTTTACTTGTAGAGATAAATCTGAAATTCACTTCCTGCCTTTTGAAACTAGTAAACAAGATATAATTGAAGTTATTGCAAATTTTGAACAACAAAAAATCAAAATATAATTATTTTTTGACTAAATCTCATTTTGAACAATTTAGTGACTTAAATATTGAATATTTTGAGAGTGCCAAATCATCTCTACTAGATCCATTAGGTCTTTATTTGGCAAATGATGTTAAGTGGATCAAACTCAATGAGAACTGGAACTCTTTAAAATTTCCGGTAGTTATAGGAGGAAAAGGTCCACCTGTACTTCTCCTACATGGCTTTGACAGTAGTTTTTTAGAATTTAGGAGAATATATCAATCATTAAAAAGAAATTTCCAAGTTATAGTTCCTGATTTGTTAGGTTTTGGTTTTAGTCCTAGGTGCGCAACAAATGAATTCAATCCCTCGAAAATAATTTCATATTTAATTGATTTGCTTAAAACCTTACAAATAAATGAGAATCTTAATATTATTGGTGCTTCTATGGGAGGTTCAGCAGCTTTAAAACTTGCTTTTGAAATTTCTTACTCTATTGATAAGATTATTCTTTTATCTCCTGCCGGGTTGTTTGGGAAACCTAAGAAGATCCCTTTTCCTCTTAACCAAATTGGGGCTTCATTTCTTGGATTGCCCCAAGTTAGAAAAAGTCTTTGCAGGCAAGCATTTGCTTTTCCAGAGGGATGTGTTGGTGAAATGGAAGAGCAAATTGCTTCAATTCATTTAGGTTGCCATGGATGGAGGAATTCACTTGCATCATTTGCAAAAAGTGGAGGGTTTGCTGGTACTCATAAATATATTCAAAATATCCCAACTAAAGCATTATGTGGAGAAAATGATCGTATTCTGGGAAAAAAAGAGATTAAAAATATAAGAAAAATTAATAAATTAAATTTTGTAGGGTTGCAAAATTGTGGTCATCTTCCTCATGTAGATTTACCATCATTATCAAGCAAAATTATCCAAGATTATTTTTTAGAATAAAAATTATCTAATTAATTTAGATACTTGAAAATTATAAAAATGTAATACAAAACGGACGGAGTAAAAATGTAGCTGTCAATTCTGTCAAGAATTCCTCCATGTCCTGGTAAAAAGGTTCCAGAATCTTTTATTTTTGCATCTCTCTTCATCATTGATTCAATTAAATCTCCAACTAATGCCATAAGAGAAATTCCAACTAATAATGGATTTTCCCAATTCAGTGAAAATGCGAAAAATATTGCTAATAAAATTGAACAGGATATTCCTCCAATTAAACCTTCAATTGTTTTGCTTGGCGATATTGGAGAAAGAGATTTTTTACCAAATTGCTTACCAATGAAATAAGAACCAATATCACTAGCAACAATTAAAAAACAAGAAGTTAAAGTTAAATTAAGACCTGATGTATTTGATAAGTTTTCAAACGAAATTAAGCCTTGGTTTGAGCTTATTATCACTGATTCAAATCCCCTTAACTTAATCCAGTAACTAGGTAAAAACCCTAGATAGAATAATCCAAAAATAGAAGCTGCAATATCTGAAATTGTTCCGGGTTTTGGTTGTAATAGTAACCAAGTGCATATTCCAACTGAACAGATAGGCAAAATTGAATTTGATATTTCTATTTCCAGTAAACCTATAGTCTCAAGATAAGTAGAAATTATAATAACGAAAGATGAAAATAATGTAGTTTTTGTAGCTGGTTTTATTCCTTTAAATTCTGCCATTCTAAAAAATTCTAATAATGCTAAATAAGTAAGCAATGCTATTGCTAACGTAAAAAACCATTTCCCCAACAAAACAACAATTAAACCAAATATTCCTATAAGTAATCCGCTTCTAAATCTCATATTAAATTTCTATGGTTGAATAACTCTTATATTAAAATTTACCAGATCTTTGTTGCACAAACTTTGATTATTTATCCAATTAAACCTTTCGAGGTCAATTTTTTCTCCAGGAACTAGTAGAGGTATCCCAGGAGGATAAGGGCAAATAATATCTCCTGATATTTTATTTAATGATTTAGAGAAAGGAATACTTTGAGTCTTACTTCTCCAGGCAATTCCAATTTCAATTTCGGGAGCTTGAACTGGTTTAAAGGGTGATTTTAGTACTTCTAAACTTTTTAATTTTTTAGAATTTATTAGTAATTTATTCCACAACTTTTCAAATAAATTAAGAAAATCATTCTGATTTGCAAATCCTAAGCAAAAAGTTAAAGTCATCATTTCGGGTAATTCAGCAATTAGACCATTTTTATAAAAAAATTTATCAGCAGTAAAACCATCAATTCCAACCTTAGAGGTGTTTAGTATTATTTTTAAGGGGTCTTGGGTTTCTATAAGAGGTATATTTTTTTTGATTAATTTTTTATAGATACTTTTTGCCTCTAAAATTCTTTTTTGATATTTTGATAAACTTTTTTTATTTAGCCAGTCTTTAATAGACTCTTCACAAGAAGATAGTAATAGGGAGCTTGGACTAGTAGTTTGCAACAAATTAATACTATTGATTAAATTATGCTCATTTACTAGATTCCCTTTGTACCAAAGTGCAGCGGTTTGAGTTAAACCATTTAGCGACTTATGCAATGAGTGAACAACTAAGTCAGCGTTTGATACTACAGCGGATTTTGGTAGGTCAAGGTTTTCACAAAAAAGGAAATAAGAACCATGAGCTTCATCAACCAAAACAGGTAATTTTTTTTGATGACAAAGATCTATTAAAGGCTCTAAATCTAATGCATAACCCTGATAAGAGGGACTCACAAGAATTACCCCTGCAATATTTTTTTCACTAAAATTTATTTTTTTAAATACATTTTCCAACCATATTTTTGTTATGGGTTTGTAATGACCAGTTTCTGATGAAAAATCTAGGTCAAAGAATATTGGAAGTATGTTCTGCATCGCACAGATTTTTATAACACTTATATGAACATTTCTTGGCATAAGAATGGTTTCGCCAGGTTTCGCCATTGCAATAACTGCTGATTGTATTAACCCAGAGGCCCCATTAACTCCAAAGAAACACCCTTTCGCCCCAAATTTCTCAGAGAATTCTCTTTCAGATTTGGTAATTAGTCCGCTTTGAGATAGAGGTGAACCTATCTCTGGTAATTCCGGTAAGTCCCAATACCCAGGTTGTTTTTTTAATAATTTTACTAATTTCTCGGGTAAAGCTGCCCCTCTGTTATGCGCGGGAAAGAAAAGTGACTTTAAGAACTTTTTAGTTAGAAAAGATGAAATGCTCATAAAGTATTATTGACATATATAGAATGTACAAATAAGAATTCTTCTTTGATATTTTTTAACTTTAATGACAAGGTCTTATTCGCAATACTCAGCAAAAGGTGACTTAATTTGGTTGATTTTGAGACCATGGATTTTCATCCCGAGAGTTTTATATATCCTTTTGACTTTTATTTTTCTTTTTTTAAGAATACTTTTTCAAGGTAACAGTAAAAATAAAAATTTACAAAAAAATCTCTCAAAATATCTTTTTGATGTAATAACAGATTTAGGACCTTGTTTTATAAAATTAGGTCAGGCACTTTCAACTAGACCTGATCTTGTTAGACAAGATTGGCTTACAGAACTAACTAATTTACAGGATAATCTCCCAGCATTTGATCACAAAATTGCTTTAAAAATTATTGAAGAAGAACTTGGCGCGCCACCTAACGAATTGTTTGATGAGTTTCCAGATAATCCTGTCGCTTCAGCAAGCTTAGGACAAGTCTATAAAGCTAAAACAAAAAATAATACTTATGTAGCTGTAAAAGTACAAAGGCCAAATTTATACTTCCTTATAAGGAGAGATGTTGTGATACTAAGGTTTTTAGCAAGTATTTTTTCACCTTTTTTACCATTAAATATTGGGGTTGGAATAGGAGAAATAATAGATGAATTTGGAAAAGCACTTTTTGATGAGATTGATTATGAAAAAGAGGGTAAGAATGCTTTGAGGTTTGCAGATTTATTCAAACAAAATCCCAATATTTTTATCCCAAAATTGGAAAAAAGTTTCTCTTCCAAAAGAATTATCACTACTTCTTGGATTGATGGAGTTAAGTTGAGAGATAGGGCAGTATTAGAGCAAAACAACTTAATACCAGCTTCTTTTATAAAAACATGTGTAATAAGTGGTCTACAACAATTATTTGAATATGGATATTTTCACGCAGACCCCCACCCTGGTAATATGTTCGCTCTTAAAGGAGGGAATGCAGATTATGGAAATTTAGCTTATGTTGATTTTGGAATGATGGATACAATTACTAATTCAGATAGAATTACTCTTATAAAAGCAATTGTTCATATAATCAATGACGAATATTATCTTTTAGCAAAAGATTTCCAGAAATTAGGTTTTTTAACCAAGGATCAAGACCTTCAAGAACTTGTTGAACCATTAAAAGAAGTTCTCGGAGGTTCTCTAAACGCTGAAGTTGGTAATTTTAATCTTAAAAACGTAACTGATAAATTTTCAAAACTAATGTATTCTTATCCATTCAGAGTGCCTAGTAGATTTGCATTGATAATTAGAGCAGTTGTTAGTCAAGAAGGGTTAGCACTGAGACTAGACCCTGAATTTAAAATTTTAAAAATTGCATATCCTTACATAGCTAAGAAACTTCTTACTGATAATTCTGACGAAATTTTAGAAATCCTTTTGGAAGTTGTTTTTGATAATAAAGGCAGAATTCAAATTGAGAAAGTTGAAAGCTTATTAAATGTTTTATTTAAGGATTCTGAGAATATTAATTCAGACCTTATACCAGTTGCTAATGCTGGATTGAAGTTATTTGTCAGCAAAAAAGGATCAGAAGTTCGAAAGAGTCTTCTTCTGAGCCTTATTAAAGACGAAAAATTAGAACTTAGTGATGCAAAAAAACTTTTAGTTTTGATTAGAGATACCTTTAGCCCATTAAATATTGCTAAAAGTGCAGTTCAAAAAATTATTTCTCCAGTTTAGTTTTTTATGAATATCAGGGATTAACTAATGATTTTTGATTTATTAATTGTTTAAAATGAAATTATGTATTTATTTCTAAAAATTAAGCAGTCAAAGAATTAGTTCTCATTATATTAAATCTGATTGCCTAGAGAAAAAAGATTGGGAATCAATACAAATTAAAAAATTTAAAAAATATGTAATGAATTTTTTGAAGAATCTATTTTTATTTAATAAAAAAGTTGAAATTAATAAAAAATTCAATTATGAATTAGTTGATCAGTATTCCGAAATTGCCAAGTTAGTAAAAGAAGCAAGAATTCAAAAAAACTTAACAATTGAAGAATTATCAAATATTTCCAAAATTCCTGAAAAAACGATAAATTCCATTGAAAATAATATTAAAAATATTAGGCCAAAGTATCCCTTTATTAGATCTATATTAATTAAACTAGAGGAGTGTTTATTATTAAAAAAAAATACATTAGTAAAGTTAACAAATAGAGAAAGGGAAATTTTTAAGAAAGAAAATAAAGATTTTCTTTTAAGAAAATTTGATCTTATTAATTCTTGGCAGGGAATTTTTTTTTATTTTTTTATGTTAGTTCTAATTATATTTGTACTTAAAAGATACTTTATTCTGAATATAAATGTCATTGAGATTCAAAATATTGAAAATAAAATTTTTGACAAATAATATTCAAAAAATCACTATTTTCTAGTTCTCCCAAAATTATTTCCTAGCTCACTATAAATTCTTATATCTTCTGCTATTTCCTCTAAAGGTCGATTTAACTTCCACTTCCAGTTATTTTTTGTAGTCCCAGGCCTATTTAATCTACTTGAGTCATCTAGAGATAATATGTCTTGTATTGGAGCAATAAATAGATTAGCTTTTGTACTCATACCTATTTTTATTAAACTCAAAGAAGGATTTTCTGAAAATTTATACTCATCCTTTATTCTTTTTTTGGAGTCATAGTCTAAAGATTCCCACCATGAGGTTGAAGTTGAGTTGTCGTGAGTTCCTGTATAAACAACCCAATTATCTCCTTTAATATTTATGGGTAAATAAGGGTTATCTAAGTTGCCATCAAAAGCGAATTGTAATATTTTCATGCCAGGAAGTTCAAAGTTTTTTCTTAATTTTTCTACATCAGGTGATATTACCCCTAGGTCCTCCGCAATAATTGGTAGATGGTTAACCCCTAAATCATTTTTTAGTGATTTTAATAGTGTCCTTCCTGGAGAATTTATCCATTTGCCATAAATTGCTGAATTAGCATTGCCACTAACTCTCCAGTACCCCGCTAAACCTCTGAAATGATCAAATCTTAATAGGTCTACAAGTTCAAATTGCCTTTTAAATCTTTTTCTCCACCAATCGAAATTCGTTCTTTTATGTTTTGACCAAAAGTAGGTTGGTGTCCCCCATAATTGTCCAGTTGATGAGAAATAATCAGGGGGTACACCACTCTGAAAGATTAAATCTCCATTTTTTAAAATTGAGAATAATGATTTATTACTCCATACGTCGGCACTGTCCCTAGAAACATAGAATGGCAAATCTCCTAAAAGCTTAATATTCCTTGATTTGGCGAAGTTTTTTATATCTCTCCATTGTTTATCTAAATGCCACTGTATTAATTTTTTGATAAGGATCTCTTCATTTTTTTTCTTAATCCATGATTTTAAAAACTTATTATTTTTTATTTTAAATTCTTGAGGCCATTGCCACCAAGGCAACAAATTAAATTCTTCCCTTATAACAATAAATGTTGCATAATCTTCAACCCATGAATTCTTGCTGATCCATTTATAGAAATCTAGTTTTGTCGCTTCAGATTGAGAATGCCAACATTGTAAAAGTAGCTGACCTAATTTTTTTGTTAAATCATCCGCAGCATTAAAATCAAAATGATCCTCCCCCTGATTGGTTGGCCCTAATTCGTCTTTGTTGGAAATTAAAATAAAGCCTTTCTCTATTAAATCATCTACATCAAGAAACCAAGGGTTCAGTGCAAAACTAGAAGGCGAACTATATGGAGATCCTGTAGAGTCAGTAGGTGTAAGAGGTAAAAATTGCCAGTATTCAATACCGAACTCATTAAGCTTTTTTATCCATTCTTTAGCCCCTTTACCAAAAGTTCCACATACTCTTCCTCCTGGTATGCAGGATGGATGCATAAGTATGCCTATTGATTTTTTTTTATGAATTTTTTGTATAGGCATTTTTTATTATATTCTGAGTCTTTAAAGTAAGTTATTAGAATTACTTAAATTCAAAGATATACAATTATCTTTTATTTGACAAATAATTCCAAGTTCTTTTCGACTGAATTAAAAAAAAATCTATTTTTTAATCGACTTTATATTATGTTTTGCTTTATAGATGTGAATTTTGAAAAGATCTATTCATTATCTTTTGCCAAATTCATATAAACGACTACGATGAAGATATAGTTTTATAGTGCTAATTTCGTGACAAGTTTCATCACGGCAGTGCAGAATAAAGAATCGAATTTAAATCTAACTAACAGTAGATTAAGGTTAGTGAGTGGAACAACAAATCCTAAATTAGCCGAGGAAATTGCATCTTACTTAGGGATTGAAAATGTTCCATTAATATCTAAAAGATTTGCTGATGGGGAACTATATGTTCAGATTCAGCAATCTATTAGAGGTTGCGATGTATTCCTAATACAACCTACATGCGCTCCAGTAAACGACAGTTTAATGGAACTTATGATTATGGTTGATGCATGCAAGAGAGCATCTGCTAGACAAATAACCGCAGTAATACCTTATTTTGGATATGCAAGGGCTGACAGAAAGACTTCAGGAAGAGAGTCTATAACTGCAAAACTCACTGCTAATTTACTTGAGAAGTCTGGGGTAGATAGAGTTCTTGCTATGGATTTGCATTCCGCTCAAATACAAGGTTATTTTGATATACCATGCGATCATATTTACGGATCCCCTGTTTTAATTGATTATTTAGAAACCTTAAATTTAGAAGAAGTTGTTGTTGTATCTCCTGATGTAGGGGGAGTCGCTAGGGCAAGAGCATTTGCAAAACAAATGAAGGATGCACCTTTAGCAATAATTGACAAAAGAAGAGCAGCGCATAATATTGCTGAAAGTTTAACAGTTATTGGAGAAGTTAAAGGTAAAACAGCTATTCTCATCGACGATATGATAGATACTGGAGGAACAATTTGTTCTGGAGCAAGCCTATTAAAACAAGAGGGTGCTAAGAGAATATTTGCTTGCGCTTCACATGCAGTATTTTCGCCTCCTTCATATGAAAGATTAAGTACTAAAGATTTATTTGAACAAGTAATAGTAACTAATAGTATACCTGTTGTTTTTAAAGATAGTTTTCCCCAGTTAAAGGTTTTATCAGTGGCAAATATGTTAGGAGAAGCTATTTGGAGGATTCATGAGGAGAGTTCAGTTAGCTCAATGTTTAGATAGTTATCTAATATTACTTTTTCTTGTTTAATTTATTGATAGTATCTTTAAAGTTTTTCTTAACATCATTGGGTATTTGATTAGGACAAATTTTAATTGCGCTGGCAAGAATCTCAATCTCACCAATAAAGAGTACTTTTTCTGTAGTTAATTTATCTTTACCGGTTCCTTGAATTAAATTGCCGTGCTTAGAAAAAATAACTTCTGCAAATGTATAAGTTGAAACTGCAAGAGATTTTTTGAAGTCAAAATCTATTTTGTCATTAATAGCTTTACAAAGGTAAGAGGCTCCCATTTGTTTATATAAAAAAAGATCTTGCTGAGAAGCTTGAGGTTTTGTATTTGCAATTAATCTTTTGTTAAAAATATTTATTTCACAAATAGTAAAGTAAAAAATTAAAGTAATTTTAATTAAATTTAAAAAATTTTTTTTTCTAAAGTTAGTACCCATTAACACAAAGTTTATTAATTAAAATAACACTTTTAAATTTATTTTTGATTCATAAATGTTCTTACTTAATAATTTTAATTTCATGATGATTCTCTACTATCCTAAGCTTATTTTTGTTCCATGAATATATAACTCTGTATCTAAAATTATCCGAATCTACGAGTCTTGTATGTTCAAGAATATACCAATCTTCATATGAAGATTCGAAAATCATTTCGTGTTCATCAACTTGTTTAATATTCGAAATTCCTTCATCATTACTTAAATAAAAATTTTCTCTTATAAGTTGATGTCCTTTTAAGTATGCACGCATTTCTCCTTTTTCTTTATATTGGGGATTGTCCTTAAAAAAATTATATTTTTTTTCTGGGTACCAGTTGAATTTATAATGCGATTCCCATTCTGAATTATTCTCTAGAGCTTGTATATTTATATTCATAGTTAAATTATAAGTTTTTTGTGCTTCATCAAGAAAGTACGTTCTATTAGATTTCCACAATCCAATATTTCTTGAAAACCATCTTTTTAAATTACTGTTCAAACTAATTTCTGGGTGATTATTTTCCCCAAAATTTGGATTTTTATCTTGATTAATCAAAACCATATATAAATAAGTCTTATTTATTACATAGCTTATTTGTAGAATAAAAATAATTATCTTAATGTGTTTATAAGGATTAACAGCTTTTCAACACTTCAGGGGAAATCATTTGAATGATAAAAAAGAATTAAAATTGATACTTGTTGTTGCTAGAAATCAACTTTCTAGCAATGATATTAAGTCTTTGATAGCTTACTTAGAATCAGATGATTTTGGATTTAAGATATCTCTTCAGATTTCTGATCCCACAGAACAACCAGAATTGCTCGAATTACACAGGTTAGTTGCTATACCCGCTCTCATAAAGATTTCACCAGCTCCTAAGCAAATATTTGCAGGAAGTAATATTTTCTCTCAGCTGCAGAAATGGCTGCCGAGGTGGACTCAGGAAGGCTTAACAAAAGATCTAGGAATTAATCTGCAACCATCAAAAATTGATTCAATAAGAACCCAAAAAGAATTTCTTCTTGAAGATGAACTACTTGTTTTAAGACAAGAAAATGAGACATTAACAAAAAGAATAGAATCTCAGGAAAGATTATTAAGAATGGTCGCGCATGAATTAAGAACGCCCTTAACAGCAGCTACTTTGGCTGTTCAAAGTCAAAAACTTGGGCAAATAGATATTTCAAAATTGCAAGAGGTGATTAAAAGACGCCTTGAAGAGATTGAACTTTTATCTCAAGATCTTTTGGAGGTTGGAACCACAAAATGGGAGGCGTTATTTAATCCTCAGAAAATTGATTTAGGTAATATCAGCGCTGAAGTAATACTCGAATTAGAAAAATTCTGGAGATTAAGGAATATTGAAATTGATACTGATATCCCATCTGATTTGCCAAGTGTATTTGCAGATCAAAGAAGAATGCGACAAGTATTTTTAAATTTAATTGAAAATGCTATCAAATTTTCTAAAGACTCTGGCTCTATAAAAATTACAATGATCCACAAGACAAATCAATGGGTGGAAATAACAATTTGTGACAAAGGTGCAGGTATCCCTTTGAGCGAACAAAAAAGAATTTTTCTAGATAGAGTCAGGCTGCCACAAACTTCTGAAGGAACTTCAGGATTTGGGATTGGGTTGTCAGTATGCAGGAGAATAGTGCAAGTTCATGGAGGCAGAATATGGGTTGTATCTGAAATTGGTGTAGGTTCATGCTTTCATTTTACTGTTCCTGTGTGGCAAGGACAAAATAAAGAGCAACAATACTTGACGAAAGGCTAGCCTTACTCTTAATTTTTAATAAGCAGAGATGCTAATCTCCTGGCCCCATCGTCTAGAGGCCTAGGACACCTCCCTTTCACGGAGGCGACAGGGGTTCGAATCCCCTTGGGGCTATTATTCATTTTTAAAGTTAATTTACTATTTTTTTTGCTTGTCTATCCACTGCAATCAAATTTTCTGAAAGATCTTGTTTAAGTCTTTTCTCTATCATTCCTATTGGCATCCACTTACAGCCTTGAACTGTAAGATCATAAATTAATGAATTTTTTGAAGTATTTTTGATGTTTTGAATTTTCCAACTACCTTCAAATTTCCTGAAATCTCCTTTTATCAAATTAAATTTTAATAGGCCAAGCTCCTTATTTTCAAATAAGTCGATTGTTACTTCTGCAGAAAATTTTATGCCAAGGAAATTCTGTGCCCCGATTTGTTTAAGATGGACATTGTTGTCTTTTTGAAATATTTTTTTGCTCGATAATAGATTTGGTATGTAGAGATTTAGCTGATCATAATCTGTTAAAACACTCCACAATGAATCTAGACTAGCAGAAGTCGTAAGTTGAGCTGCAAGTCGTCTTGTTCCGCCAGAAAACTTTTCCATCGTCTGCTCGATTGTCCTGAAATCTTTGTTTTTATATTGATTTACTGATTCTTGAGGATTATTCATAAATGAATTTTTTAATTAGATAAAAAATTATTTCTGTGTAACTATACTGATAAAAACAGTATATACCGAAAAATAAAAATAATTTCGTTTATTTATTCCGATCTCAAAACGTAACCATTTTTGTGAAATCACTACAAATTAAACTACAAATTGATAATCTTTTATAAAAGAAATTTTAAAAATGTATTCACAAGCAAAAGTAATCGCAGGCGGATTAGCTCATATACCAGTAGTAATAGCTGTTTTCTATTTTATACTCAAAACTTTTAATAAAAGAGCTTTAAAATTCGTTGAAGAAGAAAAAACAAAAAAACCTGAGGCAAAAGCTGTGGAACCAAAAAAAGTGACTGTTTCAAAAACAGAAGCTCCAAATACAGAAGCTCCAAAAGTAGTTAAGAAGAAACATGCAGATGTACCCGTAAATATTTATAGGCCTAAAACACCATATGAAGGAACAGTTATTGAAAATTACAGTCTGCTTAAAGAAGGAGCAATCGGTAGAGTTAATCACATAACTTTCGACCTTAAAGATAGTGATCCTTTTTTAAATTATGTTGAAGGTCAAAGTATTGGTATTATGCCTGCCGGTGAAGATGCTAATGGAAAACCTCATAAATTAAGACTTTACTCAATTGCTAGCACAAGACATGGGGATGACTTTAATGGCAATACAGTTTCTCTTTGTGTAAGACAGCTTCAGTATGAAAAAGATGGTGAAACCATCAATGGTGTCTGCTCCACTTATTTATGCGATATTAAACCTGGGGATAAAGTGAAAATAACAGGTCCTGTAGGTAAGGAGATGCTCCTACCAGATGAGGAGGACGCAAACATCGTTATGTTGGCTACTGGAACTGGAATAGCACCAATGAGGGCTTATTTAAGAAGAATGTTCGAACCAACTGAAAAGGAAAAAAATAAATGGAATTTCAAGGGCAAAGCTTGG
>Ga0310343_10001136_pt1 | contig 13430 bp, 10 predicted proteins | sample HC15DNA2025_MG_FD_203519 | JGI IMG/M metagenome (GOLD analysis project Ga0310343, IMG submission 203519) | Marine microbial communities from station ALOHA, North Pacific Subtropical Gyre - HC15-DNA-20-25_MG | ecosystem: Environmental > Aquatic > Marine > Oceanic | place: Pacific Ocean: North... | reverse complement strand
GGAAGCAACCGACTAGGCATCGCGTTTGATGGAGCCAACAACAAAGCCGACTTTTACGAAGTTGAATCAGATGGAACAAAAACACTTCTTAAAAGCCTAACGTCATCCGACAGCATTGATTTTGATGGTAGCGCAACATTTACAGCAACCTCTCACGACACAGGAGCAACATCTATTACTGGATATTTTGAATCTGGTGAATGGTGGGGGACTGCTCCGAGCGTTGGCAGCACAACAGCTACCTCGCTGAACACCAGCAATCTCGATGCCCCAGTCGTTACGCCGTCAGAGCATTTCGACATACTGACGTACAACGGAAACTCCGACCTGTATAACGCCAGCGGCTCTACACAGAACGTCACTGGAGTTAACTTTGATGTCGGGATGGCGTGGATTAAGGATCGGGACAACAGTTCTTCTGGATACACCAATAGCGGCTCTGATGAATACGGTCATTACCTGTTTGATACTGTTACAGGCACAAGTTCTGGCGGGTATAACCTAGACGGCGATGTAGTTTCTAGTGGGTCAGGAACGACCCTAAACTCTGGTTACTATGGCGTAAGCTCATTCAGTGCTGGGTCTGGAACGAGCCGAGGCATCACGGTTGATGAAGCGGGGGAAACGAACTTTGATTATGATGATGGGTCATACCAACTCACCGAACGCTATGTGGCGTGGCTTTGGAAGTTGGGCAGCACTGGGTCTAGTAGCACTTGGAATAGCTCCTATACTGCTCCTAGCACTGAACACTACAATGCCTCGGCTGGTGTGACTACGATTGAGGTAAGCCCAGCCAGTAGCGGGAATCTTGAGGTGGCCCACAGCCTGTCAGCAGCACCGGAATTTTTCTTCGTAGGAACTGACAGTTACGCAGACTTCAGCGGGTACCCAGCATTTCATAAAGATTTAACTAGCGGGTACTACTTGCAACTTGATGGTTCTGCTGCTCAATCAAGCGACAGTACCTATTTCCCATCCGGTGCTGCTCATGCTGATTACATTAAATTAGGCTCCGTGTTTGCTGACAGCTACGGCTACGGTGGCAACCTCCGCATCTGGGCGTTCACTGGAGTCGAAGGTCACTCCAAGTTCGGCACATACAAGGGCGCGGGAAGCAATGGCGTTTTCGTTTACACAGGCCATCGTCCGAAAATGGTATGGATCAAGAATATGGATACAACAGGCAACTGGTTCATATTCGATGCTGCACGGGACACCTACAACGAAACCGTTAACTACCTTCAGGCCCATAGCAGCACATCTGAAACAACTAACTCCGGTTACAAAATCGACATACTTTCAAGCGGATTCCGAATCAATGTGGAGTCAACCCATATGAACAATTCGGCATACGATTATGTGTTTTGTTCATTTGCCGAGTCACCCTTTAAACACGCTAACGCCAGATAACAACAGAAAGATTTAATCATGCCATACGTTACTACAGAAGGACGCGCACTGCCGCTAGACAAGGCGTTCAGTCACAACAACATTTCATTTCCCGCGAATTGGCTTCGTGTGTCCACGGAGGCTGACAAGGAAGCTCAAGGCATTAGCTGGGTGACGCCCGAAGAACCGACAGTAGTTCGTGCGCCGCTGGAGCGTGAAAAGAGTGACGGCATTGTTCGGGCCAAAGACACTGCTGGCAAGATGTTGGCTAGTAGTGATTGGCAGATTGTAGCCTCGGTGGAAAGGCAACGTGCAGTGCCAGCCGATTGGGCCGAATACCGCGCAGCAGTGATTGCCGAGACGGATCGTTTGGAGGGCGAATACAACGCTGCGGCTACCTACACTGACATTGACTTAATTAAGCAGAACTGGCCGATCAATCCAGATGAACAGGCCGAGCGTGACCGGATGGAATCTGAGGAGGAGGGGCAAGAAGATGGCGGACTATGATCCTAATTCATTGTCGGCACAATTAGCTAGGATTGAATCTCGGCAAATAGCTATAGCAGACCGTCTTGACGAGATTGCGGAGCGTATGAACAATCATTCACTTAGGCTAAAGTATTTAGAGGAGTTTCGTTGGAAGCTCGTCGGAGCGATTGGATTAGGATCAGCGGGTGGAGCGGCAGCGTTTAGTAAGTTGTTTGGTGGAGAGTAATATGAAAGATAAACTAAAAAGCAGAAAGTTGTGGGTCGCTATTGGCGGCGTTTTAACCGTATTGGCAACTGAGTGGGCGGGAGTCTCACCGGAAATGTCAGAGCAAATTATCGGCGCAGTGATTGTCATTGTTCCCGCTTATATTGGCGGGCAGGGCATCGTCGATGCAGTAAAGGAATACGCTACCAAAAAATGATAGTTGATCTCCTAGCCGCTCTTCGCGCAGTACCGAAGATATTGGACGCGCTGGAGCGGTTAGGAGACATCCACACAGCACACGTTGCACAGCAAAGGAAAGATGAAAAAGATAAAGCTGTTATTGATCTTATTACTGCTGCTCGTGAGCGGCGGTTGCGGCGTGAGCGTGAAGCTGGACGGGTTTCGGGAGATAGCGGAGAGGCATCCACTGGGGATGGAGCAGGTAACGGAGAACAGTGAAAGTCAGGCGTTAGTCATAGAGCTTGCGAAATACATAAACGAACTAGAACGTAGAATTGAGGCAGAATAATGGGTGATTTACAAGGAAGCACAGTAGCCAGTACCTACTCACAGCTTTTAAACGTAGCCAGTCTGGATGGCACATTTAGAAACGTAACCAACGGCAGCGGCACTGGTAGCGGATTGACACTTTCGACTACCGGAGTTCGCGCTGGCACTCTGAACGCAACTGGTGCTGTCACATTCGATACCACACTGGGAGTCACCGGACTTATTACGGCGAGCGGAGGCGTGACTGGAAACGTGACTGGAAACGTGACTGGAGATGTAGCCGGAGCGGTTACTGGCAACGTGACCGGAAACGTAACTGGTGATTTAACGGGAAACGTAACAGGCAACGTAACTGGCTCTGCTGACACGCTAACAACTGGCCGCACTATTTCCGCTACCGGAGATATAGCGTGGACTTCTCCTGCATTTGACGGCAGTGGAGATGTAACAGCGGCGGCAACCATTTCCGATGACGCCGTAACTACGGCAAAGATTTTAGACAATCAAGTTACTGGCGCAAAAATAGCAATGGGCAGCGATGCTCAAGGTGACATTTTGTATTATGACGGGACAGATTACGTTCGGCTGGGTGCTGGTGCTTCCGGTCAGGTTCTTCAATCTGGTGGTGCGGAGGCCAACCCTAGCTGGGTAGATCAAACAGCGCAAAACCCTTCAGTTCCTCAAGTTGACTTCAAAGACTCAGGCACTAGCGGAAACTTCACAGTCCCGTCTGGCGTCACCAGAGTTAAGGTTTCAGTGCAGGGAGGTGGAGGTTGCGGTCACACATCTATGCCGTCTCAGACCAACTTTAATAACAAAGGTGGGGCTGGCGGAGCTTACTTTGAAAAGACGCTTACAGTGACTGCGGGGGATACGATAGCGTGGGTTGCTGCTGGCTCCGTTAACACCGCAAACAACCCTGCGGCATCGGGGGAAAGTAGCTCAATAACGTATGACTCAACCACTTACACGGCTGGCGGCGGTGGTGGCGGGTATTCCACTGGTCAGAATGTTGGGGGCGGAAGCGTTACTGGCACTGTTGATATATCTGTTGCTGGTGAAAATAATCTAGGCGGAGGAATGGCTGGTTCAAGGGCTTTGTCTTCATACGGCAATGGCGGATATAACTCTTTCAGCCTTGAAAGTGCTACAGGCCAAGGCGGATACGTTAAATTTGAATACTAATGACACTTACAGAACTATCTAACTTTGTTACGACGAAGCTTTCGGACACCGATAGCTCGTCTGTATCTGTCTGCAAAGACTTTATTAACCGCCGCTACCAGATGATCTGGGACAGCGGCCTGTGGGATGAGACGCTAGGTGTTGCATCTAAAGCTGTAGCCGCACAGGACACAGAGATTGTGTTAGACTCTACGCCTACAGTTACCTTTTACCAAAGCTCTTCTGCGCCTACCACTAAGATTGATTTCCCTGTGGCTATTCGGTTTACCGAAACCGGAGACACTGACGGGGTGAACATCCTTAACGAAGAGTGGGTTACGTTTTTCCAGCTTGATCCTAATATGTGGGAGAATGTTTCTTCCCGCAGGGCTACCCCAACCAACTTTGTCAACCTCCCGAAAGACGGAAGTGGCAACTGCCGGATCAAGCCTGTGCCAGTACCGGACAGTACTGGTACTCTATTTGTGCTGGGTAAGCTGAAGTGGGTTGAGTTGGGTGATAATGATTCCCCAACCCTTAACGGCATTGATAATGCACTGCTTGCTTTTGCGGAGGGTGATATGCTTGAGCGTTCGCGCCAGTATCAGAAAGCCCAGCTTAAATTTACTGAGGCTGCATCGCACATCCAGATTATGCGCGACCTAGAGAATGGTCAGAAACAAAACATTAGCCGCATAATTCCGCACACAGAACAAGAGATTAACTTCCGAGATGTTGTAAGCTAATGCCTATACAAGAGAACAGCCAGCTTGACGATCAGATTGCTTTTGACGGGGACGTATCATTCTCCGGCGGTCAGGCAAGTAACGTGCGTAAGAACACGATTGCCGAGGGTGCTTACTCTATAGGAAAGAACACTGACTTCGACACCTTTGGCAACATTGTGAGCCGCAAAGGCGTGGCACAGCTAGTTGGTGATGTTGTTGATTCGGTTTGGGGAGACATAACGACAACGTGGGAAAACACCACCTTTTTGTGGACTTCTAACTTTACCGGATCGGTTAAGTCTATTGCCTATTTTGACACACCTACAGTCGAAAAGATTGTTGCAGCAGAGTCAGATACGGCTGGAGCAACCTATAAAATTAAGATTATTGGTGACACTGGCTCTATCGGGGATACAGGCGGCACATTTAGCTCAACAGCAGATTCAGTTTACTTTGCTCAACTTGTTGACCGGATGTATTACTGCGATGGGGTGGGGAGTCTGGCTTATGTTGATGACTCCTCTGCTTCCCAGTCAATTACTGTAGGGAAAATAACCAGTGTTGAAATGACTGATACTGGCAGTGGGTACACATCAGTTCCAACCGTAACATTTTCTACTAGCAGTGGTTCTACAGCTACTGGGACTGCTGTTTTAGGATACGGCGGCAAGGTTCAGAGCATTGACATTACAGACGGAGGCTCTGGGTACACGGCTACAGTTCCTCCTACAGTTACCCTATCGTCTGCCCCGTCTGGCGGCACTGACGCAAAGGGTGTAGCGCACCTGTCGCAAACCCCTTCTAAGCCTAAGCTACTTACCTCCCACACTAACAGATTGTTTTGCACATCTGCTGACACTGCCGTACCTAGCGACACGCTTTACGTCAGCGACATTTTAGACGGGGAAAGCTGGGACATTATAGGTAACGCTATACGGGTTGGTGACGGTACAGGCGACCCGATAACCGCCATAGCTTCTTGGTACTCCTACAACTTACTTGTGTTTAAGGAGCGCAGCGTGTGGGTTGTTGAGGCTAACCCAGCAGCAGCAGTCGCTGACTGGTCTATTAAGCTGATTAACAACAGGGTGGGCTGCGTGGCGCACAGGTCAGTGCAGCAGGTTGGCTCTGATGTGTTTTTCCTAGCCTCTGATGGGGTGAGAAGCTTGTCTACGATTGAGTCTGGAGCGCAAACAGATGTTTCCACTCCCCTTTCCGCACCTATAAACGATCAGTTCAAGCACAATACAGACGGGTTTCAGTCCAAATCTTGCTCTGCATTTTACGATAAGCGTTATTTAATCTCTATATGCTCTGACGGGCTTCAGGTTCCGAACCGCACATATGTCTACAACACTGAGCAGAAGTCTTGGAGCGGGTTCTGGACTGGCTGGCAACCCAATGACTTTGCGGTTACAAGTTTTAGCGGAAAGACCCGACTTCAGTTTGGCGATCAAACGGGCAAAATCTACACTTGGCTAAACTTTATTGAGCTAGATGACGAGTCTGAGAGCTTTTACCTAGACCAGACAACCCCTTACGAGACAGAATTGGTTACTCGCGCCTATAACTTTAAGGAGATTTACGCCCCTAAGACTGGCTATCAAGTTGAGTTCGATATGGACAACCAGCTTGCACAAGACCAGAAGGTTAGCTTCTTTTTTCTAAAAGATATGGACGGTTACGAGTCCCAAATCCTGCAAGAAACCGGATATGAACTGGAAACTGAGGGTTTAGATGACATTACCCAGACATTCTTAGGAGAGCTTGAGTCCGGTGTTGTGGTGGGCAACGGTAAGCGTCACTTTATTAAGGGATTTAACCTTTTGAGCAAGGGCAAGTTTGAGGACATACAGTTTGTAATAGCTACAGACTCTGGCCGACTGTCTTTGCACTCCGTAAAAACGTCAGCATTCCCAGATACTATCAATCCACAGCGATGACACACCCAGAATCCACAGTAGAGATGGCAGATTTCCTAGCGGAGAATCTTGACTTTTGTGCTGGCTGGGATCGTGAGCGTTTGCTTGATTGGGTACAGTGGTTTGTGAATAATGACCGTTATTACGCTGTCAAGGCGAAAGGGCAGCTAGTTGGGTTGACATTATTACGGATGGTGGACACTGAAAAGCAGTGTCACGAGCATTACAAGGATACGGAAGGGGGCATTTGTTATGTGGAAGCCTGTGTAAGCAGGTTTCCGCGCTGCATTAACCGGATGTACGAGATGGTCTGGAACAGATGGTCACAGACCGCACACAGTATGGCGTGGACGCGCCACAAATATAACAACAGAGCGACAGTTGTCGATATGGGCAGAATTAAAAGACGTTTTTTAGGATAGTAAAATGGGCAAAAGATCACCAGCACCACCACCTACCCCTGATTACGCTGAAGCGAATCGTGAGGGGGTTTTCGCAGACATAGAGACGTTACCAACGCGCCGACTGATTGAGTCAGCAGCGCGTCAGGGGACAATGGTCGAGTACGAAGACCCTCGGACGGGGGAAATGCGTACTGCGGACTTCAGAGGCTTCGGAGATATTGATCTCACGAAGGCTGAGATGTCCGGCCTGATTGATCTTGTCCCGCAGCTAACGCAAGCCCAGCTAGACAATCTCGTTGAGTTCGGCCCACAGTTTGTCACCGCGCAGCGGGAGCAGATGCAGCAGCTAGACCCAGAAGGGTTTGGATTACGGGAGGATTTTGCTCGCAGACTGCGTGAAGGGCAAGGAACAGCAGAGGAACTGGCGTCAGGAACGCAATATGAGGAGGTTGGTGATGCCCCTGAGTTGCGTACTGACACAGGTCAGACTGCCGAAATGCGGCGTCAGCTTGAGGAGCAGGTACTTGACCAGCTAATGTCCGGTGAAAGGCTCACAGGAGCGCAACAACGCGCATTAGAGCAGGGTGTACGAGGGGCTGCTGCTGCTCGTGGACAGGCTTTGGGCAGCGGTGCTGGGTTACGCGAAGCGATTGCAAAGCTGGAAGGCGGTATGCAGCTAGGTCAGCAACGGCGCGGTGAGGCTCTGGGCTTACTGGCGAGCGGCCAGACTGAAGCTGACAGAGCCAACACTATGGCGCAGCAATCGTTTGCTAATGCGATCCAGCGTGTGCAGCAGATCAATCAAGCCCGTAACGTAGGCTCGCAACAGCAGCTTGCTGCCCGTCAGCAGGACGTTGGCAACATCCAGTCCTACTTAGGGTTACAACCGATTGCAGCGCAGGGTGCTGCGATGTCCGGTCTGCAACAGGGTGCGTCACCGTTTACGATGCCACAGATGCAGCGCGGTATGGGTCTTGACCCGAATGCTGGAGCGACTGGAGCAAACTTTGCTGCTAATATATTTGGCACTCAAGCAAACATTTACGGAACTCAAGCCAGCCAGCCTTCTAGCTTTGAGAGATTTGCTAATGTAGCATCGAAATTGGGCAGTGCTGCTGGTGGCACTGGCGGATTTAAGGGAGTTTTTTAATAGGCAAACGATATCGTTTGAATGATTAGTCAGGACTTAAAAATGGATCAGGAAAAAGATAAAGATAAGGACTCTAAGCAGGATGTCGCTAAGGAGAAATATTCCCCGCCTCCGAGGATGGCTATAGGAGAATACCTTCCGCCGCCTAAAGCTCGTGAACCTGCCTTAGAAGTCGGGGGGCAGGCTGAAGAGGAAGGAGTAATACCCCCTCTTCCCGCAATCGAGGGTGCTGCCCCAAAGGATGAGCCAGCCCCTGAATTTGCAGGTACATCAAGGCAAATAGAAGAAGCGTCTGACGCAATGGCAGGCTTAAACAGGAAAGATGAGTTAGAAAAAATTGACACCATTATCAGCGTTTTAAATAGCGAAACACAAAGGACTGACGCTAGGGCTGGGTACGCTAGGGAGAGAGCTAATAGCTACTTAGAAGAACGAAACAAGTTTATTAGGTCAGCTACCGCTGGTAACGCTCCTGTGTCTAAAGCTGAGAAGATTGCCTTAATGGCGAGCGGAGGAATTTCTGGATTGCTGTTTGGAACCTATGGAAAGATTAAGAAAAATAAAGAGCAGGAAGAATATGCAGGCAGTCTTTTTGACTCCATAGTTGCTAAACAATTAGCAACTGAGGAGACGCTTCGGATAGCTCAGATAGAGTCTATGATGGGTACTGATGCTGGGGCGAGCATGTCTCAAACCCAGAGAACAGCCGTCAGGGACACCTACAGCAAGGTAAGTTCTTTTATTCTTGCGGGCGGAGGTATTGAAGATGTGTCGCCTATTTTTAAGAATGCTGGGGCAGGGGAGTATTTAGATGCAGAGAAATCAATTTTTGAAAATGTTGAAAATTTAAGGCAACTCGCCGAAAAGGAGCCAAACAAATATGTTCCGATACTTAAAATGCTGGGGCAGGCTCTTGATTCAAAAACCACTCAAATAACTGAAGAGTTTGATGATTTTCAAGCTGAACTTGGCGAATCAATAGGTAGCATTATTGAGAATCTTGGGGATAACGTTAGCCTAGATTCCGTTGCCAAAGAACTATCTAATCAGGGCTATGCTGTTGACAACAGAAAACATAAAGCTTTTTTAGAAAAAACTTACTACAAGCAAGCTATCAAATTTGAAAACAAAAAAACTGGGGAGCTTTTTAGCTACGAACTGGAAAACTTTAAGGCAGCAGGGGCTGCTGGAGAGGTAAGACCAGCTTTTACAGAAGGCCGCACTAAGCACCAAAAAGATTTGCTAACTAGAGCTTACGAAACAGCCCGAAAGCCGCATCAAAAAGCTTCTGATGAGGAGAAAGATAAACATCAAGTTGCGTCTTCTTTGGCTAAGTTAGTAAATCACGCTGCTTCAGGGGGGAGACGCAAGCTTCAAAAGCCTAAAAATATTTCCTCAGAAAATTGGGCAGAAGCTTTGCGGTCATTTGCGACAAAGCAATCAGAAATGAATTGGGAAGCGATGATTAACTCCCGACAGGGGGCTGTGCTTGCTGATAATAATTTAGCAACCGCTAAAGGCAAACGTGCGGCATACGACGAAAAGCTAACCAACCCATACAGAAGAGGAACTATAAAGCATAAGCTCTGGGAAACGGGAAGGGAGGAAGAGTTAACAGCTAATGCTGGGAAGGAGAATGCTCAGGAAGGCGTAATGGAGGCTTACAGAGCACCACTTGAGTCTTTGTATGCGGAAGTTTACGGGGCTGACGCAGAGTCTGCACAAGCTAGTGTGCGAGACATGCTGATGGATGAGACAGTTGCGAGGTCAGAACTTAGCAGGCTGAGAAAGCTTAGGGCTGCTCACGCTGGCTACAGGGCCATTATCTCTACTTTGGGCGAAAACAAAGAAGCCACACTTCTCGCTAATGGCCTTAATGAAATACCAGAGGGGGACTTGAGCGAGGTTCAGGGAGGCTACGCATTTACTGAGCCTGCTGCGGTTGAGGCTATGACTCAACTTCTTAGGGGTGAGATATCGAAAGATACGAAGCAGGAAATTCTTGCTGCTTACGAGAACGAACAATACGGAGAGTTCTTTAAGCTAACAAATGTTAACGACCCAACCACAGGGGCATTTTTATCCCGCACTTGGGGGTACACTGAAAATGCTGTTAATTTAACGGAAGACCAGAAAGATAACATAGCTATTATAGCAAATAAAATGCTGGAGAAAGAGGCAAGTCTTGGCAAACAGTACAGAATGCTTTCGTCTGAAAGCAGGATTCCTATCTTGCGAAAACAGCTTGAGGACTTGTTAAAGGTGCGTGAACCAACCCGAGAACAGCAACTTCAGATTGATGGACTCAGAAGGCAACTAAGTATTTTGGGTGTTCGTGCGGAAGACATTAAGCCAGAAAACAGTATGGTTGCGACTGAGCTTAACAATCAGACCTTTTTGCGCTTGCCGGACTCAGGAGATGAAGAAGGTTTCCTTTATGAGGAGGGCAAAAACGTGTATCAAGTAGGCGATAAGCAGTATTTTATTGAAAAGGTTGGCGGCACTTACAGGTATAAACTCCTTAAAGGCAATTAAGACTATGCCATTTCCAGTCAAAGATAAGGAAAAGCAGGAAGACAAAGACAACTTCGTTAAAACTGCAAGCGAGCTTTCTGCTTTCGGCTTAGAGAAAATTGAGGGCGCAGACCCTAAGACTCCTGTGGGTCTTGGCGGAAGCGGCTGGTCTTTCTCTAGGGACAGGCTAAATAATGTTAGCGGGAAAAAAATACCGCACCCCAGCAAGAGCTTAATAGAGGGTCTGAATTACGACCAGCAATTACGCTTGTGGCACAGGCTTACTTCTGAGGGGATGCAAGATTTTAGCAGGCTGAACCCTAACCAGATGATTGACCCAGAGACTAGGGAGTGGAGCAGGGCTAAGGGGACAGGGGCAGCATCACGAATAAAGGGAGTAGAGGCTACGCCTACATACTCGGAAAAGTACGGCGTTAAGGGGGTTGACCCATTCAACGCACTTTACGAGTTCAGCGGTCTGAATGATTATATTAGTGAAAAACAGCTTTCAGAAGGAAGGGGTATGGCTGGCGGATTGGCGGGAATGGCTTACGGGCTAAGGGTAGGGGCAAGGTTAGGCCCCAAAGGCGCGTTGGCAGGAGCGGCATTAGGAGGGGCGTTTGGCGAAAGCTTTGCTAGGATCACTACCAGATACCCTATGACTATTGGAGAGCAGGCAGCAGCACCTATCTGGTGGGGCTTTGGCTCAACCGCTCCCACAGTTAATCTCACAAAGACGGCTGTTAAAGAAGCAGGGGCTATGGGCTTTATGGGAGCAACTGTCTCTGAGTTTGCGAAGCAAACGCAAAACCATATAGACAGAGCAGCAGGGGCAGACATTGAGGCTTTGCCCAATGACGCTGGCTCAATCTTTTTAAGAAACTGGATGGAGTTTGCAATGTTTGCTGGCTTTGGCGGCATTTCCCATAAAGCTGTAGCGGCTGCTGACAAGGCAACAAAGGGGCCACTTAAAAAGTATCCAGTTGCTGCTAATCCTCAAGACGATTCTGAGGCATTAAGAAACAGTGCTACCACTTTGTTGACTTCTTACAGAAACAGACTTCACAAAAAACAAACTAGCAAGAACACCACGCGCGGCAAAAAGAAGAATTACAAATCTGAAAAAGCTTTTGTTGATCGCATGATTAAACGCTTAGACGGCGTTGGTCTTGAAGACCTGCCAATGTCAGATGCTTTTAAGATACTCCAAATTCTTCGCAAAGAGATGGCAATACAAGGCGGGAAGGAAGTTGACACTATGCTCGCCCCTTTCGTGTGGGACAACGCACCCGCGCTCAGTAGGGCTAGGGCATTGGGAATCTCCGAAGAAAGCATGAGCAAGTATCCTATGCTCTATGAGCCTCCAACGATTGGAAGGCCCAGCCAACACACTATAGAAGTTATTGATGAGGTTGAGAGGATTTTTGCTGCTATGCAGTCCACGAAAGACCCTAAAAAGATAATGACTTTTAGGGACAGATTAAGGCAATTGATAACGACTGACGAGGCCGCTTTAGGGGCTGCCCAAAGAATCATAGATAAAGGGCACGGGAAGCAGAGGGTTAACATAGAGCACTTGGCTACTATGACTCGGCAGGCCAACCAGAAAGGAATGGGATACGTCAAGGACTTTGACGATGCGGTAATGGTTCCGTTAAAGGAATCTGGTTTGCACAGGTTTAAAGCAACGCCTGACTCACCGGAGCGTGATTTGTTTAATGAGCTTTTATTCGCTGAGGGGTTGCTTGCTAGGCTCAAAGGGAAAGGCAAGGCCAGCAGGGAATTAGAGCGTCAATCACTGGCACTTGTTCAAGCTAAGGCTAGAAGAAGGGGGCTAGTTAGCAAGGGGGAAAAAGGTTTTGACCCCAGCAAGCACGGAAACCTTTCTTATGACGAAGCTCTCGATGCTGTCAATAAGGAGATTAAATTTTCAGAGAACCAGATTAGCTCTGCTGGCCTCGACGATGTTGTTAAGCTCCGCGAGTTTTTGCAGGAGACTAAGGGAAATTTGACTGAGGTCACTCGCGGCGGCAGGAAGTCTTTTAACCCGCAGGCATACGGTCTGGACGAGGGTTACGATTACGATGTCTTCGTGAGGGACATGAAAATCAACATCGAGACTGCCGAGCAGGCACTGTCTCAGTTCAAGAAGACTGATGAGGGGGTTATGGCTTCGAGGGTTCAAGAGTTTCTTGAAAAAGCTCGTGCAATTCGCAAGTCCCTAATAGATAACAAGTCCTCATACGACCCCGCCAAACACAGCGGCAAAAGTTACGAGAAGGTTTTAAGCGAGACAAACGAGAGCATACAGAAGGCTGAAGCCGCAATACTTACTCAGAAATCTATTCTCAATCAGGCTGAGAAGAGGGGCGTTGTTTTGGGCATAGGGCCAGAGTCCACAAAAGGGCAGCTTTGGTGGAGCGAAGAGCAGGCTCTGGCTCTTGTGCAGCAGATCAAAGCAATCGCTGGGCCTGCGAGGTTTGATAAGTTAATGAAGCTAAAGGCTGCCTTCGTGGAGCAGGGCGATAAAGCACTTAAAAGAGCCTACGCTGACGGCCTTATTGATGACGCCTCCTACTCTGTCTTGTCTAAGTCTGATGACCTGTGGGCTACTTTTGCTCTTAGAAAATATTTAGAAGGCAGCAAGTACACTGAGGGTGCTAGGCGGTCTATGGTCACTAAGTCTTACAACCCGCTGCACGAAACAATGGGTATCAGTGACCCTAATTTTAATATCGAAAACATTGCTGAAAGCATGAGGAATGTTATCTTCGGCAGAACAGCTTCTGGTTCTAATAACAGAGATAAGGGCGTAATAACTGAGCAGCTTGTGAGGGGTAGAATTGCGAGGGTTATTGACAAAAGCGAGATTGAAGACTTGTCCCCGTCAGAAGGTTACTACTCGTACAGAAATAAGGGGGAGGAGATTTTTGTGGCTGTTGATAGGGA
>Ga0310343_10001135_pt1 | contig 13440 bp, 9 predicted proteins | sample HC15DNA2025_MG_FD_203519 | JGI IMG/M metagenome (GOLD analysis project Ga0310343, IMG submission 203519) | Marine microbial communities from station ALOHA, North Pacific Subtropical Gyre - HC15-DNA-20-25_MG | ecosystem: Environmental > Aquatic > Marine > Oceanic | place: Pacific Ocean: North... | reverse complement strand
AGGTTGCTCCATTCGGTATTCGCGTAGCGATCATCGAACCAGGTGTAACGAAGTCAGCGATCTTTTCAAAGAACACTGAAGCCCCGAACGCATCAGGATCCTACGACCAGCAGTACGGCCGGATGTTTGGCTTCTACGCAGCCGGTATCCGTCAGGCGACCCCCGCAGAGGAGGTGGCGGAGGTCATTCATCATGCGATCCATACCGATTCCCCACAATTGCGATACGCGGTGAGTTGGGCTGCAGAAGGAATTATTGACGGCAAAGCAAAGATGGGGCCGAACGATTGGGCAGAACTTGGAGCGATTGCCGACGACGCTGGCTACGCCACACGATTTGGGGAACTGTTCGGCGTTGACATTTCAACAGCCGAGTAGACGACGCCGCGTCACCCCAACACGGTGACGCCGAGAATTCCGATAAGCACGAGTCCACTCGCAACAAACTCACTACGGCGATGCTGCTGTCGGAGCCACACCCGCGAGACGACGAACGTGAGCAGTAATTCAAGTTGGCCGAGCGAACGCACTTTCGTAGCGGTTTCCATGCTCATGGCGATTGCCCACGCCGCCGAACCGCCCACCGACATCGCTCCAACGGGCAGTGTGCGTCTCCAGTGCCGAAAGATGATGCCGATCGACTCTGGCTCTCTAACGCGGATCCAGACTCCGTTCACGATGGTTTGAGCGGCGTTCATCGCCGCAAGAGTGATGAGCCCACGAACCAGCGCAGGGTGTTCACCGAGACTTGTCGACGCCCACCTGATGCCAACTGACGCAAGCGCAAATCCGGCCCCGGCAAGAACGCCTGCTTGAGCGGCGCGATCACGATGGGCAATGAGCTGACGAAGCGGCGTGTCAGACGGGCCCGCAAGCTTGACGACACCGACCAAAACCACAATCACTGAGAGCCAGCCCCAGAATCGGAGTGGCTCGCCAACGATGACAGCCGAAAACATTGCGACCTGAATGACCTCGGTTTTTGAGTACACCGTGCCGATAGCAAAGTCACGGCGGTCAAAGGCTGTGAGCAGCGCAATCGTTCCGACGATTTGCGCAATACCTGCGGCGGTGACGATCAACCAAAAGCGCAAAGGGATCGTTGGCATACCGTCTGCCGACCACCAGACGGCAAGTATGCAGGCTGTAATTGATAGTGGTGCACCGAGGATGTAGCGCACATAACTTGCGGCATTGACAGAAAGGTCAGCTCGGAGTCGTGCTTGGGCAGCAGTTCGCAGAGTTTGGAAGATCGTGGCGAGAAAGGTGACGACGATCCACATGCGACTACGACCATATTCGCCCCATACTGGTCATGACCGAGCGGGCGCCAACAGCGCCCAGTAACGCCCGCCTCGCTGGCGAAACAGTTACCGAAATACGCTCCGCGTAGAAGGCGACGTCTGTTCAGCGCAGCGTCAGACACGCAGCGGGGTAGTCACATGGTGTACGAAATCAAAGATCAAGATGTCTCTCCACCAGAGCCGAATCCTGATGACATCCGTTCTTCACGAAACGACGCTGCAGGCGCTTTTGCGATCGCCCTGATAACTGCAGGATTGATCGCTTCCATCATTTTCTTCCAAATTTTGTGAACTTCACCTGCTTTGGCCGGCGATTGCCAATTCCGTCGCTGAAAAGGAAATGAGCCCGACCCAGTGCCTTCAAAAAGACGCTGAGCCGGGCTCGTTTTCAGTTATCCGTTAACACCTTTTTGTTACGGGGCAATTCCCATAGAAAGGTCCCCAACGTCAATGAATTCGTTGTCGATAGGCACAACTTCGCCGTTTGAGAGTTGGCTATAGACAACGGTCCGGTTGAACAGACGGTTGTAACCTGGTAGCCCATCAGTCCACTCTTGAGTGAAGTCGATGACAGGGACCATTCCGTTCAGGTCAAGGTTGCTCGTGTTGCTTGCGGCTTCGAAGAATGATGAAGCGGTCACTTCGCCATCAATTGTCGACGCAATTTGAGCAAAGCCAATGTATGCGGCCCATGTTCCGAGACCACCGAGGCTGTTGAAGTCATTTGCCTCCTGGTCAATGTTGTTCTTTTCAAGCGCAGCGCGATAATCAGCCCACGGTGCAGTCGAAATGTCTGGGTACATACCTGAAATGATGTTTCCGTCGGTGACTTCCTCGGCACCCACCGCTGAGATGGAGTTGAGGTTGCCCTGAGGACCGTACTGCTGCACGTCAGAGCCTGACTGCTGCATCGCCGTGTTCCAGGTAAGGAATGGGCCCTCTGACAAGACAATCACCATGCAATCGACGCCAGTCGTTGCTTGTGCCACCTCAGCTGAGTAGTCAGGTGCGGCGTTCGGAATGATCATCACATCGTTGAACTCAAGGCCATAGGCAGACATGGCATTTTCCATTGGGCCCTTGAAGATTGCGTCAGCACCCTCAACGATGACTGCGTTAATTGCCTCGCAGCCATCTTCGACAGCCTGGCGAACCATTCCAACGGCATACATGGGCTGGTTACCCAGGTTGAACGAGTGAGGTGATGTCAGCTCCGATGGCGAGATCGGACAACACGCACCGAACCAGGTGATGTCTGATTCCGCAACCACCGGCACGATCGCCTCAGCAAAGTACGTGAACGAGCCAACTACTGACACAACACCTTCTGCGACAGCATCGCGTGCGCACGTAGCGGCAATGGCCGCGTCGAACTGTTCGTCACAGACGATGACTTCAAGTGGACGGCCATTAATGCCGCCATTTGAGTTAATGTGATCGGCTGCGATCTCCGCTGCGATCTTGATGTTCTCGTATGTAGGGCCATTGGCGTTCAACGTGGTAACTGTCATTACCTTGATCGGATCACCTGTTGGCTCCTCGGCTGCGGGCTCTTCAGCGACTTCTTCAGTCGCTGCCTCTTCCTCAGCAGGTTCGTCAGCAGAATCATCGCTGCCACATGCAGTGAGGCCGATGCCGAGTATTGCGACTGCGGCAACACGACGGACAACCCCCGATTTCTTGTTCAGAAAACTCATTCTCCCCCCTTTGGTGAATGGTCAAGTGAGCCGCCTTTTACGGCCTACCTACGCGAACCTTAGACATTTAGAGGTGTCCGACTTCGTGTTGGAGGAGTCATCTTCCTAGCATCCGATGAGGGATCTACAGAGCACGCTCGTCAAGGTCTCATGGCGCAGTCACAGTGGGGGTTGAAGGCGTGAACGAAATTATCCGATTTGCTTTGCTTGGGTTGGGTGTCGGAGCGCTCTACGCGTTTGCATCTCAAGGTCTGATCGTTATTTTTCGTGGCACCGGAGTTCTTAACTTTTCGCTTGGCGCAACAGGAATCGCCGGGGTGTTTCTCCAGTACGAGTTGCAGTACGAACGAGGACAGAATTTCTGGGTTGCCTCATTCTTTGGTGTGTTGCTCTCCATCACCCTTGGCGTTCTCACTCACTGGGTTATTCTGCGTCCGCTACAACGGAAACGAGCGAGCAATCTAATTCAGCTTCTCGCGACTCTAGGCGTACTTGTCACCGTGCAAGCGGGAGTAGTGATCCGGTATGGGTCAAAGCCTCGCCAGGTCCCAAGCCAGCTTCCGGTGGATCGTGTCACCTTGTACGGAGACGTGAGTATCACCGTCGATCGGCTTATTTTGCTCGCAATCGGTAGTTTCTCAGCGTTCTTATTCTGGCTGCTGTATCGAACATCAAATTTTGGTATCGAAACCGAGGCGGTTTCAGAGAATGAACGTTCTGCAGCGGCTGTGGGTGTCTCGCCAAACAAAATTGCTGTTCTCAACTGGGGTCTCGGTTCTGCTGCCGCATGTATTGGTGGGATCCTTGTGGTCCCAGTGATGACGCTGCAAGTGACGTCGATGACTTCTCTCGTGCTCGCCGCCCTCGCAGCAGCGCTCATCGCTGACTTCAAATCATTCCCGTTGGCGACGGCTGCCGGCTACCTACTCGGAATGGGCCAGACATTGATAAATCGATTTTGGGATCAGCAAGGCGCCGGCCAGTCACTGCCATTCGTAATCATCATCATCATGCTCGTCTTTAGAGGGCGAACAATCCCAACGCGAGACCATTACCTCAGAAGGCTGCCTGCAATCGGCAATGGTCGAATGTCGTGGGACTGGACGATCTTTCTTGTCGGAACCATCGTCTTCCTTATGTTGACGAAAGACACTAAATGGGTGGACGCCCTCACCGTGTCGCTCTGTGCCGCCATTGTGTTGTTATCGATTGTCGTGGTCACCGGCTACGCAGGACAGCTCTCCCTTGCTCAATATGCGATGGCAGGTTTCGGCGCGTGGGTGGCGGGACGACTTGTGGCGGTTTACCAACTGCCATTCTTGTTGGGCTTGCTTGCCGGCGTGGCTGCGGCGGTGCCGCTCGGAATGATTTTTGCTCTTCCGGCGGTGCGTACCCGTGGCATCAATCTTGCGATCGTGACATTGGGTCTTGGAACAACGCTGGAGTTGATGTTGTTCAATAACCGCAACTACACAGGTGGAATTTATGGTACGCCCGTTGGCGACCCGAGCCTATTTGGATTCGAGATCAGTTCGATTAGGCATCCGGAGCGATACGGAATCTTCGTTTTGGGGATGGCTCTCCTCGCAGTTGTTTTGGTTGCAAATGTAAGGCGCGGCCGGAGCGGCCGACGGTTGATCGCCGTAAGAACGAATGAACGCGCTGCCGCATCGCTTGGTATCAACATTGCGGCCGCCAAGTTGTTTGCGTTTGCTTTTGCGTCAGCACTGGCTGCTTTAGGTGGCATTCTCCTTGCCTTCCGGTTGACCTCTGTCAGCTATCAGTCCTTCACCAACTTCACTTCAATCACTTATGCAGGGCTCTCATTGGTGGGCGGCGTCGGCCATATTTTGGGCGCCTTCGTTGGGGCGATGATGGCGACGGCTGGATTCAACCAAGAAGTGATGGAGTCAACGTGGAATGGTGTTGGTGAGTTTGTTCAGTTGATTAGCGGCATCTCGATTTTGTTGGTGGTGTTGTACAACCCAGACGGTGTAGCTGCGGAGTGGGCGCGCAGCTTCCGAATCTTTAAGCGAACAAAGAAGTTTGGCGAGTCATATTTCATCAAGTTAGAAGAGGTGTCTGAACGCGTCGAAGAGCGCGCCGGCGAGAAAGTACCAGCGAAGCGTTTGGAGGTTGAAGATCTCACGGTGCAGTACGGAACCGTGACTGCGGTCAACAGTGTTGGCTTTTCAATTGAGCCCGGCCAGGTGGTCGGTCTCATCGGGCCAAACGGTGCAGGAAAGACCTCGCTTATCGATGCGCTCACCGGGTTTACCCCAGCGGCCTCGGGCCGATTTAGCGTAGGTGGTAACGACATATCTAAGGAAAATGCGAACGCTCGTGTGCATTCAGGAATGGCAAGGTCGTTCCAATCTCTTGAACTTTTCGAAGACACGACCGTGTTTGAAAACCTCAGCGTCGCCGCAGACCCTCAAAACCTTTCTGCGTATGTCCGCGATCTCGTGTGGCCGGTGATCCCGAAATTTGGTCCAGAGGTTGTCCGCGCAGTTCAAGAATTTAATCTTGACGAAGATCTCCACCGTGAAGTGAGTGACTTGTCATATGGCAAGCGGCGGCTTTTGGCAATTGCCCGATCGGTGGCGATGCACCCGAGCGTGCTTCTTCTCGACGAGCCAGCGGCCGGTTTGAGTTCGGTTGAAAGCACCGAACTTGCCCGGGTGGTGCGACGCCTCGCCGATGAATGGGGAATGGCAATCTTGCTCGTCGAACATGACATGAACTTTGTTATGGGGGTATGCGACAGTGTGGTGGTGATTGATTTTGGCAACAAGATCGCTGAAGGCACACCGGAAGAAATACGAAATGACCCCGCCGTCATTGAGGCGTACCTCGGTCAGCAGTCTGACGACGATCTCGGGATCGAGAACAGCCAGCCGGTGGAGAGCGGGAGTTAACCGTGAGTGAAACCATGAACTTCTCAGAGATGATCGCTGAGGTGCCGGGTATTGGCCAGTACGTGCAGGCGCAAACGCCTCACCTGCTAGAGACCCGCAACCTTAAAGCCGGCTACCTCGGCCGAGAAGTGGTGACCGGTGCGAACATCACAGTGAAACGCGGAGAAGTAGTCGCTCTGTTGGGGCCGAATGGTGCTGGTAAGTCGACTACTTTGCTCACGATCGCTGGGCAGTTACCTCCGGTTGATGGCATTGTCATGCTGTCGAATGTTCCGACGTTCACGCCGATGTATCAGCGAGTCCGAAATGGCATTGGCTTGGTCACCGAAGATCGTCTCATCTTCACCAAGATGTCGGCCCGTGACAACATCAAGATCGGTGGCGGCAGTGTTGAGCGTGTACTTGAGTTGTTCCCATCGCTTGAGCCTCGGCTCGATATTCGAGGCGGCATGCTCTCAGGTGGCGAACAGCAGATGGTCGCACTTGGGCGAGCGTTGAGCCGCGACCCACAATTGCTACTTGCCGACGAATTGTCGTTGGGGCTTGCACCGATGATCGTCGATCGTTTGTTGAGCGCAGTTCGAACTGCGGCAGATGAGCAGGGCATTGGAGCTCTGATCGTTGAACAGCATGCTCGAAAGGCATTGAAGTACAGCGACCGCATTTACTTGATGTCGCGAGGACGAATTCAGATGGAGATGACATCTGACGAAGCGCGTTCACGCCTCGACGAGATTGAGGAGGCGTACCTTGCGGGTACGTCTGAGTCAGAAGAAGACCATATTGAACGGCGGCGCCGGAAAGATGTGCGACAGGCGTGGGGTCGTCTGAGGGTGAAAGAGCGTGAGTTACGCCGGTTGAGTGGAACTCAGGTGTCACGCAGGCGCACTGGAGAAGACGACAAGATTCTTGATGATGAGCAACATCGGCGTGATTCGCAGATGCGCATCCGCCGCGGACGTAAGTATTAATTGACCAGATAACAGGACACAGAAAGAAACGACATGGGTTACCGCACTGCTGATTTACCGCCAGTCGATCTCGACGAATTTCCGAAGATCCCATTTTTGCCACGCATGAAACTCCTCCAGTTGCACTGGGTGGAAGCAGGCTTCGGCACGCCAAAACAGACGGCAATGTTTTACGTATGGAAAATTTTCTTCTTTGCGCTGTTTGGCTTGATCGTCGCAGCCTCCTTCACGGCCGGCCTTGAATTTAACGACATCGGGGGCTGGTGGGATGAGCCCATCCTCTACCAGAAGTTGATGATTTGGACGGTCTTGATGGAGATCCTTGGGCTCGCGGCAACATGCGGCCCGATGGCGTTCCACTTCGACCCACCGATTGGCCAGAGCCTCTACTGGTGGCAGAACGACACGCTGAGAATCCCGCCGTACCCAAATCATGTTCCATTGACCAAAGGCAACCGCCGCACCCCGTGGGACACCGGCCTTTACAAGCTCATCGTGTTCTGGCTTGTGATGATGCTGTTCCTTTCGGGTGAGCAGATTCCTGGATTGCCGGAAGGGACTGCGGGAGTCATGCCCCGTTGGCCGTTCGTGGTGTATGCCGCACTCATTTGCCTGATGGGGCTGCGCGATAAGTGTGTGTTCTTGGCGTCACGCGCCGAGCAGTACGTGCCAACCATGTTGGCATTCGCCTTCTTTCCCTCGTGGGTTGACATGGTTGTCGCCGCAAAGATTTTCATTGTCATCGTTTGGATGGGTGCCGGAGTTTCGAAGTTCAACCACGGCTTTTCCTCGACGGTGTCGGTGATGATCAATAACACCCCGTGGAACGGCTCTCGTCGGCTCCGGATGGCGACAGTGAAGGACTACCCGAATGATTTGCGTCCTTCGAAAGCTACTCACCTCATTGGACATATTGGTGGCACGACCTGCGAGCTCGTCATGCCGCTCGTGCTGCTGTTCTCGCCATGGCCGTGGATGACATGGATCGGGATTCTCTCGATCTGGGCGCTCCACACGTTCATCATTTCGACAATTCCTCTTGCGGTGCCGCTCGAATGGAACGTGTTCTTCATCTTCTGCACCGGCTTTCTATTTGCGAATTTTCCTGCGGGCGACGGCTGGGGGGTCGGAGATATTGAGCCGCTCCTGATCATTCCGGTCCTGGTAGTAGGCCTGTTCGGCATCGTGCTGGGAGCGATCTGGCCGCAGCACGTGTCATTCCTCATCGGGATGAAGCAGTACGCCGGTAACTGGGCCTCGACAACATGGGCATTTGTCGACAAAGAGAAAGAAGATCGCATCAACGAGCGAATCGTGAAGGCGGCAGACAACCAGATTGATCAGATCATTCCGATCTTTGGTAAGGAAATCTCTGAGGTCTTTATTCAGAAAGCGATTGCGTTCAGAATGATGCACCCGATGGGCCGAATGCACATCACCTTGCACATGCGGCACAACGACGACATGGACACGAGGGTTCTGCGAGAAGGAGAGTTCCTCGGCAACGTGCTGCTCGGCTGGAACTTTGGCGATGCGCACTGCAACGATGAGCGCCTCGTTGAGGCCGTGCAGGAGCGGTGTAACTATGAGCCTGGCGACCTGCGTGTCGTCTTCACTGAGTCACAGCCAATGTTCTCTAAGAAGGTGCAGTACAGAGTGATCGATGCTGCGCTCGGTGTCGTTGAGAAGGGTTGGTACCACAACGACGACGCCTATCACACGCAGCCGTTCCTTCCTGACGGTTTGGTTCCACACGTCGTGACTTGGCAGCGCGAGGGGTATACCCCTGCAGGCGACGCCTACCCTGGCGATGGTGGAAGAGACACTAAGGGCGAGGGAATCTCGCTCACGCACACCTGACGTAATGAGCACAGCGATTGTCGTTGGCGGTGGCCCAAACGGTCTCGCCGCAGCAGCGCGCCTCGCTCGCGCAGGGAGCGACGTCACTGTGCTCGAAGCTTCCGACACAGTTGGCGGCGGTGCTCGAAGTTCGGAGTATCTTGCGCCTGGGCTTGTGCATGACCATTGCTCGGCGGCGCATCCGATGGCGCTTGCGTCACCCTTCTTTCAGGAACTGGATCTTCCGGGACTTGAGTGGTGCGCCCCCGAAATAGATTGCGCGCATCCGCTTGACGATGGGTCAGCGGGTGCATTCGCGAAATCGTTCGATGTCACCGATGACTTGTTGGGAGCAGACGCACGACGTTGGCGGCAGATGTTCGCCCCGGTTGCGAAGAAATTCGATGCTCTTTTCACAGAAATTTCTCAACCGGTCCTTCGCGTGCCAAGGCATCCGCTCACGCTGGCCAATTTTGGTGTTCGCGTGCTGCCGCCGGCGACTCTGCTGGCTCGCACTTGGAAGACTGAACAGGCACGAGCGTTGTGGGGCGGGGTGGCAGCACACGCGTTTTGGCGTCTCGATCGACCATTGACGAGCGCAGTGGGTGTGACGCTGACGGCAGCAGCGCATGCACACGGCTGGGTGGTCGCAGAAGGCGGCACGCAGCGAATTGTCGACGCCCTCGTTGCTGACATCGTCGCCCACGGAGGGAAGATTGAAACAAATACGCGGGTGTCATCTGTGAACGACCTTCCGTCTCATGACGTGCTGATGCTCGACGTGGTGCCGTCGATCGCTCTCGAGATTCTCGGTGATTGTCTGCCACCGCGTATTGCGCGTGCATACCGTTCGTTCTCTCATGGGCCAGGGGCATTCAAAGTCGACTTCGCAGTTGAGGGCGGCATTCCGTGGACGGCTCAAGATGCACGACGAGCCGGCACAGTTCATGTTGGTGGGTCGTTTGATGAGATTGCGGCGAATGAACGCTCGGTCGTCGATGGCAAGATGCCAGCCGCACCGTTTGTATTGGTTGGCCAGCAGTACTTGGCAGACCCGAGCAGGTCTGCTGGAAATGTTCACCCGATCTGGGCGTACGCTCACGTGCCCCACGGCTACACCGGCGATGCGACCGAGGCAATTGTCGAGCAGATCGAACGCTTCGCCCCCGGCTTCCGAGACCGTGTCGTTGGCATGGCGGTTCGCTCGACGACAGAGATGTCGATGTACAACGAGAACTATGTCGGCGGCGACATCATCGGAGGGGCCGGATCGCCGTTGCAGACCGTCTTTCGACCACGTGTGAGCCCGAACCCGTACGCAACAGGAATCCCGGGCGTGTACTTGTGTTCCTCATCGACGCCACCTGGAGCGGGTGCGCACGGCATGTGCGGAGCAAACGCTGCTGATCGAGCACTCACTCGGCGTATCTCTCGCCACGTGAAAGAGCGGAACGGGAGGGATTTGAACCCCCGGACCCCGTAAGGTCTCTTGTTTTCAAGACAAGTGCATTAGGCCGCTCTGCCACCGTTCCGCCCCCCAATCTACCGTGTTGGCGGTAGCCCTACGACCGTCCCTCTGTAGACTTTGTCCTATTCGGAGAGGTGCCAGAGCGGCCGAATGGGGCGCCCTGCTAAGGCGTTGACCACGCGAGTGGTCCGTGGGTTCAAATCCCACCCTCTCCGCAAGGGACGTGCCGGGCCTTCGGGCTCGGCACGTGTTCTTTATGTGGACATTTTTGGCCGGCAACTGCGCTCGCACGGCGGTCGTTGTAGGTGGCGAGCAAGAGACTCTTTTCGGATTCGATGATGACGGCATGAACCGTGTTGTTAGTGGGTGAGCTATCTCTTCACGAATTGCGATGAGAATTTTGCCATGCGACAGATCCATAATGTTGCGAAACGATGACAAACCGGTCAGACTTTCGTCATGTGGGGTCGGAATTCCTTTCCTCGTCGGCCAGACGAAAGTTCAGGTGATCACCGCAGGAGACAAAAATCGCGGGCAGATGAGTCTGCTGATTTTTGGAGCGAATCTGTTTCTTGGGAGCCGAAATCACACGAGATTGACCCTGATGCTCCTACTCGACCAAGTGGACTTGACCGTGTCCTTCACAGCCAAACAGCCGAAGAACTTCGCACCCGTTGGTCGCTGCCACGTATTGACCCTTTTGCAAGTCGTCTGTTGCTAATTCTGGCGGCGTTTGCGCTTGTCGCACCCGTTGCATGGTCTACCCGCCGAACAACAGAGTCCGTTTTGGCTCTCTCACGCAACCAGGCATCAACGGTTACCTCACAGTCATTTGACCTCACGAATAGTGACCTGAATGAACCTGGACGAATCACAGCAATCGAATTGCCCGCAGTGGTGTCGCCATCGATGTCGGATAATTCAACGTTAGAGATCTCGACAGCGAGCCCGGCTGAAGGGGTGAATGCCGAGGTTGCCACGATGGAAAATGGAGAGACACGTGCAATCGCGCAAAGGACTGAGACGACATCGGCACCATCTACCCAGACTTGTGGGTCAACATACGTCGTTCGAGCTGGCGATTCTTGGTTATTGATCGCAGACCGGGCGTCGATCCCAGCCAAAACGCTGCTCGAGCGAAATGGAGCCACTGCTCGAGACGTGCTGTATCCCGGCGATGAATTGTGCTTACCTCCAGGAGTTCGTGTTGTTATCCCGGCAACGACGGTTTCACCCTCCGCTACCTTGGCCCCCTCAGTAGCGGTGGCGCCGACGACAACTGCAGCGATTCCACCATCCCCTAGCACCGCAGAAGTTCAAAGCATTATTCGTGCCGTCTGGCCGGACGATCTTGAGGAACGTGCACTTGACATTGTTTGGAGGGAGAGTCGTTATCAGGCAGACGTTGACAATGGAATTTGTTGTGTTGGTCTATTTCAGATTTATTGGACAATTCATCGTGTTTGGCTCGGATCAGAAGGCGTAACATCACGCGAACAACTGTTTGATGCAGAAACCAACACGCGGGCTGCGCTCGCACTTTACGAACGGTCGCTTGCGCAACGAGGTGACGGTTGGCAACCGTGGTGTTTTGGTAAATACTTGGAAACCGCGGCGTGCGCAGGACTTTGACCTAAGGCCTCAGTTCGATGGAGGCGGTGGCGGAGGCGGAGTGATGCCAGCACTACCGCTAGCGGCGTCAGCGCTGGTAGGTGGGCCGTATTCGTTGGCATCTGGAGTGCCCGGCTGGGCGAGCAAAACGATGATTACGATGGCCCCGACAATGGGGATCAGCGAAATCAGAAGCATCCACCCTGACTTTCCGGTGTCGTGAAGTCTTCGCACGCCGGCGGCAATGCCAGGAATGATTGCAGCAAGTCCGTAAAGACTTCCGATTATGTTTAGAGCGTTTGTGGTGGCGCCACCGATCAGGATAAGGCCATAGCTCAGAATGAAGTTGGCAAGATAAAACCACCAGAACTCGGGTCGGGTGTCACGTCCTTTGAAGTTTGCGTAGTTTTCGAGAAATCCGCGTTTCCAATAGGTGATGATCTGCATAGATCCTAAAGTACTCGTTTGTGAATTTGTGCAGGTGGATCGTCGTGGTATCAGTGCTACTCATGCGTAGACTTTGCCCTATAGCGCCAGTAGCTCAACGGATAGAGCATCTGACTACGGATCAGAAGGTTTGGGGTTCGAATCCCTACTGGCGCGCTGAGGAAATACAACGGCCATAAGCCGTGTGAACCTCATCTTGATCAGTTCTATCCCGGACAGTCAGCGACGCGTGGGCAAGTAAGCCCTCCAGATTTCGGGGATCTAGAAACGGTGATCGCAGATGCTCTGTTTCCGTTGTGTTGTCTAGCAAGAACCTCGCAGAGCCAGCCAACTATCACCTCATGCAAGATTAGCTGGTGTTAAATTCTCGCCGGTCTACAAATGCAATAGGGGGAAGCCATGAGCAAAGTTCTCAATGTGAAGGTTTGGTTCTGGGTAGTGATCGTCGCCAACGGCGTGTTTGGAGCGTTGGTTAGTTCACTGTGGGCGGCCGATGCGGCCGAGATTTGGTGGGGGGCAGAGAACGTCCAGGCCCATGACGAATTTTATGAGCGCTTGATCGGCTACCTGATCTTCACATTGATCTTTGTTCTCATCGGCATCGCCGTGCTGGTTTCTGGTCGGGTGTTTCATCAGTTGGCATTGATCACGAGTGGGTCACTGCTGTTTGCACACCTTGCAGGCATGGTTTACGGCAACGCGAACGGGTACGGATCACCGGGCGAGTGGGTTGTACCGCTAGTCCTTGACGTCGTGCTAGCCGCAACTGCGATACGAGCTCTCCGTCAGCCATCGGTCTGAGATTCGAACGTTCTGTCCAAGCCTGATCACGACGGGTCTCGAGAGGTTCATATCTGGTGGATCTGATGCGGCGGAGTCAGCGGCGCAGTCAGCGATAGGAGTGGAACACGGTGGAACACCGTGCGACAAAACAGGGTCTAGAGTCGAGGTTTAGCCACACCTTTTAGCGATAGAAGACGCAGTTGCTCTTTCTACGGATCAGAAGGTTTGGGGTTCGAATCCCTACTGGCGCGCTGAGAAAACACAACGGTCACAAGCCTTGTGAACCTCATCTCGGCCGGCACGAATCCGAAGTTTTTAGCGGCGTAGCTGGCGTTTTGCGGGCGTGGGGCAAAAATGGGGGCCCTTGTGGCGTATTGTGGGTAGTAGTTTGAACTCATCAATC
>Ga0310343_10001134_pt1 | contig 13446 bp, 17 predicted proteins | sample HC15DNA2025_MG_FD_203519 | JGI IMG/M metagenome (GOLD analysis project Ga0310343, IMG submission 203519) | Marine microbial communities from station ALOHA, North Pacific Subtropical Gyre - HC15-DNA-20-25_MG | ecosystem: Environmental > Aquatic > Marine > Oceanic | place: Pacific Ocean: North... | reverse complement strand
CACATCTTGAAACCGATTATTTACAAACCATTATAGCTATTGATAATATATCTGAAGAAAATGGTGCGGTAGAATTTATAGAAGGCTCTCATGAATGGGAAGAATTTCATACAAGTGATTTAAGAGGGTTTGAGAGAAATGATTTGAAAGGTACGAAATATACTGCCAACAAAGGTGATGTAATGTTATGGTCTGTTAAGATTGTTCATGGCAGTGAACCTAACGAATCAACTTCATCGAGAATGACATATATGAACGGGTTTTGTAGAAGCCGTGCTTGTAATAGCTATCCTGATTATTTAATAGATGGAAAAATTGTTGATAGAATATCGGCGGAAAAAATACCATGAGATTATTTGTACACGTTCCTAAATGTGCAGGTCTATCTGTACAATATTTTTTCAGGGAACATATTGATAATTTAATTATTGATGACCAACATAATTTGTATTGGCATTTACCTGATGCTCGTAACAAAATAATGCAAGAGTATTTGAATCTACCAGATAAAAAATGGTACGAAGACAATGCTCTAGTCACTGGTCATTTTTTCCCTATCAGGTATAATTTAGAAAATAAAACTAAATTGGTAACGATATTAAGAGACCCTATTGATAGATTGGTATCTCATTATAACTATTGGCAAAACTATGCACATGAATATAATTTCGAAATTATACATCAAGGTTCTTCAGGAGGTATATCTAAAGTTTTAACTCCAGGTCAGGCTTCTAATTTTAGAAAAATGTCTTTGCGTAAATTTTGTAAACATTATCAATGGTATAATTATTATGCGACATGGTTATTTTCAGTTTCTTTAGACAGATTCGATTATGTCGGTATAACAGAAAACTTTGATGAATCTTTTGAAAAAGTAAAAGATGTATTTGAAATAAAAACTGATTCTGTTATAAAAAAAATTAATGTGACACCTAAAAAATATGATAAAATGAATTCTAAACTGAGAAAAGAATTAGAAGATTTATTGAGTTTAGATTATTACATATACAATTATTTTAAAAAGAAGTTTCATGAATAAGTATATTATTTTAATATTTGGATTACCGGGTTCAGGTAAATCAACTTTAGCGAAAGAACTAGCCTACCATTTTTGTTTACCTCATTATAATGCTGATACTCTTAGAGAGTTTCATGATGATTGGGACTTTTCAGAAGAAGGTAGACATAGACAATTAAAAAGAATGAAAGAATTTAAATTGGGTATAGTAGATTTTGTATGCCCTTTTGAAAAGTATCGCAATGATTTGAATCCTACTTTTTCTATTTACATGGATACAATTGAAGAAGGTCGATACGAAGATACTAATAAAGTATTTGAGAAACCGAAACAATTTGATATAAGGATAACACAATGGATTGGACAAAACCAACTACACAACTCCTTGGCAGATTTCAACCCTGGCACCAAGGGCATACAGAGTTATTTAAACGGGCCCTTTCAAAAACTGGTCAAGTAGTAATTCTTCTGAGAGAACAGGACGGAACCAATAGCAATCCTTTTACTGTTGAACAAAGAGTCAACTTTATCAAGGAAGCACTTTCAGCTTATGCTGGAAAGTTTGAGGTAGTGCCTGTACCTAATATTACACATATTACATATGGACGTGATGTTGGATATACTATTGAGCAAGAGCATCTTGATAAAGAAACAGAATCTATTTCTGCTACAGATATAAGAAAAAAATATCAAGCCTCTATGGGTATGAGAAATGATGCTTAATTATGTTAGACAAATATATTTTATCTAATGATAAACACAAAATTAATTTAGTATGGTCACCAAAGGCCGCATGTTGTACTGCGGTCAGAACTTTTTTTGATTACATAGGATTTGAATATAATCAAGAAGGTTGGGTTCATCTAGAGAGACCTAAATTTCATGAGAGTGAATTTTGTAATGATTACAATGAAAATTATACAACGATACAATTTGTAAGAAACCCGTACTATAGAGCATTGTCTTCATATTTACATTGTCTTACACATAATTATTGTAATGTCAAATCGGAAAGAAAAACTTTTTATGAATTTTTGTTATTGTTATCTTCACATGATGTTGACCAAATTGATTCGCATGTCACAAAACAATATAAGATTGATGTTGACTATATTTTAAAAATAGAAAATATAGAAAATGATTTAACCAGATTAAAAAATGAAACTGGTATTGATTTAACTTTAAACAATTATGAAAATCATTCTTTTAGAAAAATATTCAATAAAAAGAACAACGTATTAAATTTTGTAGGTAAGACTTTTAACGATGACCTTAATAACCTCTTAACGAGATTTAAAATCTTTGATGAAACTTTATATAAATCAAGAGGTCAATTTGATGAAAGTATAGAGTTGACATACAATGATTTTTATGATTCAGATATCGTCAAGTTAATACTGACAATTTATCAAAAAGATTTTTTTTATTTCGAGTATAATCCATATGAATAATACTTTAACAGTTGTTATATCATCATATAATTACGGTCACTTAGCGGCACATTGTATTGATAGTGTAATCAGTCAAACAATAAAGCCTGATGTAATTATGTTTTTAGATGATGGGGTGGGTGATTGTAAACACTTACCTTCAATTTATCCTGAAGTTGAATATATCTTTAGAGAAAAAAATTTAGGAACTGTAGATAATTTTGATGATGCTTTGATGAGAGTTAAAACGAAATACACAATGTTTTTAGGTGCCGATAATTGGTTAAGGTCTGATGCGATTGAATTATTATTAGATGAGCCATTAGATGTCGTAACTTATGATATAATGGTAACAGGTGAGTTTAAAGATAAGTTTTCATCTTTTGGAAATTTTTATAAATCTAATGGTGATATATACTGGGACCGAGAAGGCGGACATCATGGGTCTATGATGTATAATACGGAGATTGGTCAGAAAATAGGATATAAAAGAAGACCAGGTAGTACTTATGGCGATGAAGAAGATTGGAATTTATGGAATGGTTTTGTGAAGCAAAATGCAAAAATAAAATATTTAAAACAGGCATTGCTTTATTACAGAAGACATCGTGAGAATTTTATTAAAACATAAATACTAAACACATTATTTTTTGAAAAGTGAGGTAATATGATTTTAGAACCTATATTCGCAACACCCCTTGCATCACTCGACCGATATGTAGGTGGTTTAGAAGATGTAGTTAAACACGCAAATAGTATAGAACAAACAAGTAACACTTATAATAGAATGAGTGTGGATAAAATTGTTTTAGAAAATGAAAATTTATTAAATTTAAAAAATCATATTTGCGAACAAGTAGAAAGATTTTATGAGGCAGTGGCTGGTTTACCTGCTTATTTAAATCCAGTAGTTACCCAAAGTTGGTTTACTTATACCGGTATGGGTGAATCAATGCATAGGCATATGCACCCCAACAGTTTGTTTAGTGGAGTATTTTATGTAGATGCTGACAGAGAAACAGATTATATTTCATTAAAAAAACCTGAAGTACACGAACCTATCATGTGGTATAAAGAAAATTTAAACATTTATAATTCTCATGAATTCAGATTTCCTGTTCATTCAGGAGACTTGATTATGTTTCCCTCTAATATACCTCATAGTTTTGGAACCAGTTCAGGACCTTCCAGAGTAAGTCTTGCTTTTAATACATTTGTGACGGGACAATTAGGAGGTTATGATGCTCTCACCGCATTAAATATTGCATCGTTTCCTATTCACATTCCAGAAAAAAAATTAACACCAGAAAATAATTTACCTCAAGGTGTTACTATTGTTGATGATGAAACAAAAAAAGAAATAAATGGTGATGAGACTATTGAGTTAAAAAGTTAATCTCACGGTACGGAGAATCACATGTCTAAATCGACATATAGAACATATTTAGAAAAATTAGGAAACACCGATGCTCAATCTTTTATTGGGCAAAAAGGTGATTTGTTTTTTGACCCAGAAGTTAGAGCGTTAAAAGTATCTGACGGAGTTACCGCTGGTGGTAATGCAGTAAGCGGAGGCGGAGGAGGTGGTAGTTCTTCTGCCGTTACAGATGGAGATAATGCAGTTACGGCTGTTGACTCGGTAAATGAAATACAGATAAAGACAAACAATGTTGATAGATGGGACTTCTCATCTGGTGGACATTTTTTACCTGAAGTAAATGCTCAATATGATATTGGTTCTGCTGAAAGAAAAGTTCGTCATTTATTTTTGAGCGATAATAGTTTAAAGTTTGCATCTGGTAGTTTAGGAGTTATAGCCAACGGACCAAATGGTAGAATTCATTTTGAAGGCTCTCCGGTTGAAGAGAATTCTACAAATGACCTTGGGGCCACTGGTTCACCGATAGATATTAGTAAAAAAATGCATTTCATTACGACCAATGGAGAAGCTACACAATATATTCTTGACTTAGCAGGAACGTATAAAGGTCAAGAACTTATTTTTTATATTAAAGAACATGGTACACCATCTTCTGGAAACCCATCGTCACTTGTTCAAATAGTTTTTCAGGGTCTTAATAGCACGACTTTTAATGGAACGTCAGGCACACAAACTCAAGCGGATAGGTCTTGGGCATTGACTGGTCCTAATGTACCCGATTACAGAACTCGTTTTAGTTGTGTTTGGTATGACAATACCGTTGGATGGATTTTGAGTGACCGAAACGAGCCTTCAGGACCATAGACTAATTAAAAATCATTTTGTATAAATATAATAGATAATTATCAATATATCAAAAACTTATATAAGGATTTTTCATGGGTTTTTCAAGAAGAGATATTGCAGGAGGTCGCCCAGCCTGGATTAAAAGAATAATCGCACAATACAAAAGAAAAAAGAGGGTGGCGGATTCTGTCATAGCAAAGGCAGAAGAGACCGATATACTAGGTGCCGATTCAGTTGAAACGGCGGCTTCAAATATTATAGCCCACCAAGGTTGGACTGTTCCTGCTGGAGGTAACGGAAATTCGGATGCTATGCGTGAAACTTTAATATGTATGAATATGGAAGTCGATGAAGTTACAGACGATGATGTAGAATTAGGAATAGGTACAGGTGGTACTGCGTATGCTGAATGGGATAATGGATATACTAGTCCTGGATATCCAAATGGAGGAAGTTTTAAATCATTATGGGATGCGAATGGTTATGATTTGAATAATTGGACAGGAACAGGTCCTTCACCAGGACCTTGGTTGATGAGTCAGGACAATGCGGTGAATGACGCTGGTGCTGGTTATCATCGAAGATTTAATGGTATAACATATACTAGTAATTCTTATGGTGCTTTAAGAGCCAGAGACATGTGGACTGGGTATGACGGTAATAACCCTGGAGGATTTACGGCAGATGGCTCTGGTCAAGCAAGAGTTAATAATAAAGGAACTCACGCTACAAGACCTACCCAGTATAATGCTTTTGATAGTGCTGAGTATTGGGATTTAGCAAGTCAACCATATTTTTATCCTGGAAATAATTATCTTGGTTGGGGTGGTCAGGGTATGCTTTATATTGTTACTCATTGGTTGGTTCCAGGGTGGTCTGATTATGCAAGCACATACGGAACTGACCCTGTTCACATTGCCATGAGATTAACAGGTTTTGGTAACTCTACTCTCAATATGTCTACTAGAAGGCTCGATAACGGAGGCGCAGATTATAGTGGCGATAGTCACCAACGTTATTCTCATTTAGTATCCGCATACGGTTGGAGTGGAAGTACTTCTGAAATTTCCGGTGGAAGTTTTTCCGCAACTGCTAGGGGTCAATATACTGGATGGAAATTTTTTATACCGTTGAAAGCTAAAGACGGTCAGTATCCTTGGGGAGCCAGTTGATATTAATAATGAAAAGGTGATTTGAAAAGATATAAAAAGGAGTACCCTACTGAAGTAGGGTCTCCTCCTATTATAAAATTAAATATAGATGATTATAAACAAACACACTTAGCAACTTTACATCATCATACCCACCAACAGTTAAACAATCTTAAACAACAAGCTGAACTTTTAACTAGACAAGCACAAGAAATATATGGTAGAATAGAATTAGCGGAAAAGATAATTAATGCTAATTTTAATTTTAAACCTGTATTATTAAAACCTTATTATCTTTATCAGAAAAATAGTATCTTTACTTTGAGCATGATAGGTCCTGATGAATGGTCTAGCCCGTATGGTAATTATATCGCAACGGTAAGACAATTAGGTGATGGGACCTGGGAAAGAATAAATGAAATATAATGAAAGAGAAATAATAAAACATCTTGAAGAATATATTGAAAGCACATATTCACAACATTATACAAAAGGCGATTTTCAAATACAAGATTTATTTGAACATATCGATATAGCAGAAGAGTTCTGCAGAGGTGCGGCTATCAAGTATCTAATTCGTTTTGGTAAGAAAGAAGGTAAGAATGAAAAAGACCTTTTGAAATGTTTACATTATGTTATACTCATGTATCATTACTGCGAGTTCGATAAAAAATTAGTGAATGGATAATTATCAATCTCTTCTCAACTATAGTAAAAGTTATAGAAAAGAAATAAACATTTTAAATTATTGTGATAATGGTTTTGGTGATATTTTAAATAAAGTTTCGTTTCTATACAATACATCATTAAAATATAAAAAACCAACAACTGTTAGATGGTGTTATAGAGAAGTAGATTACAATAAGGTTTTGAATGCAGAATTATTTTTTGAACCTTGTGAATTTATTAAACATGAAAAGAGAAATGAAATAGAAAGACCATGGGAACACAATAATTATTTTCTTTTTAATCATGAATATTGGCCATCAAAAATAATACCGAGTAAAATTAAAACTAAAAAAATTGCTATTGACCTTTATACATTTTTTAGTCCAGGTAGAAGTGTAATAAATCGTTTTAAAATTAGCAATGATGAATTCAAAAAGAAATTAAAAAAACAAATTTCTAATCAAGGATTTGAACCTATAGACATTTTTCATATAGACGATAGTAGAGGATGTAAATTTGTCATAAGTGATTATAGAGATTTGATGAATGTTAACATGAAAATATTATCTGAAGTTGATGCTTTTATTGGTGTCGAAGGTAATATTTCTCATATGTGTAGGGCTATGAAATTGCCTTCTTTACTGCTATACAATTTAATTAACTCCACTCCCCCGGCAGTAGATATCAATAACAACGTTTTGAAAAATGTAGTGAGACCATATATCGATTCTAATATACAAAAACTAGTTACCAGTGAAGAAGAATTGATTGAAAATATTCCTAATTTCATAAATGACTTGACATGAACTTTATACTATCGTACAATACTAAATGTCGAATGAATAAATCACTCGATGTTTATTAATTTATAAAAGAGGTAATATGTTTAAATATCTTTTTCTTTTGAGTGTAGCGTTGTATTTTTTACTTCCTGTAGCTAATGCCCAAGAAGTTGAAACAAAAGTAGTTGAAATTAATAACAAAAAATGGTTGGTGACTATTGAACCTGGTAAAGAACCCATGTTTAAGTCTCTAGAGCCCACACGAAAAAAAGTTACTAAACTTCCATTTGTTATAAATGGTAAACCTGAAGAAGAAGTTATTGATAGTCCCGTAGAAACATCTTTAACAAAACACATAGTTAAAAGTGAATCCCGTATAGTATCTGAATGTGACAAACCATCAGGTTGTATTGTTACCGAAGAGGGTGACTGTCCATCTTGTCGAGAAGTACATGTAAAAGAAAAGACTACTCAAGTTGTCAAATCAGATTATGATGTTTTTAGAGAAGACATTTTAGATGAAAATACTTTTGAAAGTTATGCAAAAACTCAAATAATTCCTGCCAAAGAACTTCCATATCATTTACAGACAATTCATTCTTTACAGACAGAACCAACTTGGATGTGTTATAAAGTTTATAGAACTTGTTATGCCGCAAAACTTGGGTTTTCTCCTCAGGTCATATCGATAAAAGACCTTTATGCCGTATATAAAATGAGTCATGTTTGCAGTTCTACTGGAACTTATAGAATGAAGAAATTTGATTTTTCAAACCCTGTTAAATCTTGCAAATATATGCCATATCATGGTAGCACTATTCCTTCAAATGTTATAATAAGAGACATTTAATCGTAATTCTCCTGTGAATAAATACTAGTGCATTTCTATTAATTCACAGGAGTTTATGTTTTTTGCATTTCTAGTTTTAATTACTGCCCTTGCTATATCTGCTACTGCCGCATATTATTCAATCGTTGGACTCATGGCCATATTCAGTGGTGCGACCTTATCGGTTGCAGTCATGGGTTCTGTATTGGAAGTTGGCAAACTTGTAACTGCTAGTTGGTTATATCAATATTGGAAACAAGTACCATTTCTACTCAAAACATATTTAACGATAGCCGTATTCGTTTTAATGCTCATAACTTCTATGGGTATATTTGGTTATCTATCAAAAGCATATTTAGAGCAGAGTGCTATGTCAGAAGAGCAGATAGCACAAATACAAGTATATACAGAAAAGTTAGAGCGTTCTGAAATTAAAATAAGAAGATGGAACGAAGAGATAGGTAGGTTGAATAGAGGTGAAGATTTTAGAGTTGACAAACTTATAGAAAAAGAACAGGCCCAACTAGAAGTTATCTACGGGCGAATGGGTGAAGAGAAAAAGCAGTTTCAAACAATTGCCGATGAACAAATACAAGTTCAAAACAATAAAATAAAAGAATCTGCTGATAGAACAAAATCAGATATAGAACTTCTTCTGAAAAGAGAGAAGAGTGACCAAAGAGAAAAAGATATCGATAAGGTCAGAAAAAGAGATAGAGGTACTGCTTGGGTAGCAAGAAGAGATATAGGCGTTATTAACGAGCAGTTGAGAAAAGACCTTGAAAAAATTGATAAGCAATATGAATCTCAGATAGCAGAAATAAATGAACGTATTGCTGAATTAAGAAATCAAGCAAAATCAAAAACAGTTGATATTGACTCAAAGATAGATGAGTTTGAAACTCTTATTGAGTCCGAACAGGCTAAAGCAGATTTAGCCAGAACAGAAAAGTTAAAATACGAAAGTAAGTATAGACAGTTAGAAGTTGAAGTAGGTCCAGTTAAATACATTGCCGATATGTTATATGGTGATAGTGCAGAGACTATGTTAGACTCTGCGGTGCGAGGTGTTATCATTACATTAATATTTGTGTTTGACCCTCTTGCGGTTCTATTAGTTATTGCCGGTAACATGACATTTGCATGGCACGGTGTTTCAAGAAGACGAAAAATTTCTGAGCCCGAGCCAGAACCTGAACCAGAAATTAAAAAAGAACCTGAACCAGAAATTAAAAAAGAACCCGAAGTTCCTCCCACATTAAATGAAGAAATGGCTAAAGTTGAAAGTGAAATTGAACAGGCCAGAAAACAAAATGATGATAAATTAATTGTTGATAAAGAAAATATAGATTCTATGTCTGAAGAGACAGGTGAAACTCTCAATGTGAAGGAAGAAAATACTGCACGATGGAACAACTCAACAGAAAAGGAACAATGGGAAGCAAATGTTTTAAATAAATTGGATGAAGGAAAAAAGTCATGGATTTTAAACAACTGGGCAAAGAATGGATTTAAAAATCCAAAAGCTTACTTATCTTTTCTAAACAAATTCGGGCATTAATAGAAGATATGAAAAAACCAAAAAGATATGATAGAGTAAAACTTTACGAAAAAAGTAGACAAAGGACATTTGAAGCGGATGTTATAAAAGTAGGTTATAAAAATTTTCAAGTAATAGATGATTCAGGTACGTCAAATTGTATTGATATACCTTATGATAATATGTTTGAATGGAGATTGCTTTGAGAATAAATGCTAAACACATAACACTAGGCGAAAAGAAAATGGATGGAAAATCATATAAAGAATTTTTATTTTCTATAAGAAACTGTAGTGATAATAGATTAAACGAAATAATTACTGCGGCCCAAGATGAAAGAAATAAAAGAGAAGAGCATTATGCTTTAGTGAAAGACGTTGCAGATAAAATCTCAAAGATTGAAAGTGATTGGTAATATGCTAAAAGACATGACAGTAGGAGAATTTTTTCAAAAATTTTTTCTCAAGAAACCAGTTATACCAGAATCATATTATGAGCATGGCGGTAGTGCTATAATTGAAAGAAATGAAATTGTATATCTATTAAATGAAGAGGATGAATTAACTGCCGAAGAACAAATAGAAATGAAATTACAAATAAAAGAATCTACCTTCATACCTGATGAGTATGATGAGGAGGACGATTATGACATCACAATCGAATATGACTCTTGGCCCTAATGAACAGAGTCATGCTAATGATTTAAATTATATTAAAGATATATGTGGAGAATTATCGGAAGAAAAAATAAATCTACTTATTTCTGAAATGAAAATACAATATGGAGAGTTAACTTGGTTAACATTTAATCATTTGAAGAAAAAAGATAGAATCAAAAAATATGTAAAAGAAAATGCCATTGAGTTTTTAGACCTCACCCCAGAATACCTTGAAGATTTAAAAGAGCAAGGTATCCCCTTAGATGCCGTTCTCAATCTAGACTGACATAAAAAACTCTCTATATAAATAACATAGAGAGGATTATTATGTTCGCAACAAAACAAACTACAATTGTACCTGAAATACATGGTAAACAAGATGCGACTGGTGTTAATCTAGGTCAGGTTCCTAATCTTGAATTAGAATCAGGCACCACTGGAGCACCTGGTCATATAATACAACAAGACGGTAGTAAGTTTGATTTGCAGTTTAGTAGAATGAATTTAGGTAAAATTTATTACCATAGTTTATATGAATTTACAGGAACAATAAATTTTAACAGTTGTGGTGTAAATACCGGTTATTATGGTCCGACATTGACACAAGCACGAACTCAATATGCTAGTGAACCATTACAATCATCTTGGAGAAATAACATAGATTATTTTAATGTTATTGCTGGAGTTCAATTCTTTAATGTACCTGTAACTGGAACATATAGTTATACAGTAAAAGGTTCTAGAGGCGGTGATGCTACATATGCTGGTCTCGGAATATCATTAACGAGTTCAGCGACTTTGTATTCAGGAGAAACATTAAAAATAGTATGTGGACAAAAAGGAAATTATGATGGTGCCCAATATGCAGGAGGAGGAGGCGCTAGCTTTATAGCAGTATTTAGAATGGGAGTTTGGATTCCATTATTGGTTGCAGGCGGAGGAGCGGGTCAATCAGGCAATTCACCTAATAGTTCAAACTCAAATAGAAATGCATTTGCGCCTGAAACAGGAAAAGGCGACTATGCCACATGGGGCGGTTCAGGGAGTTTATATAATACAAGTTATTCAAGTGATATTGGTTTATATTGGCCAGGTGGTGGTGGTGGTGGATGGTCTTCAGACGGCAATAGTGGAGGTATAGGAAGGAGACCTACTCATCAAGCCATTGGAGGAAAATGTCTGAACTCTGATGCTCCTTTTGGTGGATTTTGGACCTCGGAAGATGGTGTGGGTAATGGAAGTGGAGATGGTGTAACTAATGGTGGTTTTGGTGGCGGTGGTGCTACTGGAAGAGCGTCTGGTGCCGCAGGTGGAGGCGGTGGATGGTGGGGAGGTAATTCTTCATATTCAGGAACATCTCAAACATCTGATGATACAACTACGTTGGGCGGTGGTAGTCACAGTTTAAATTCATATACAAATAATGGGACAAATAATGGTCCAGGTGAAGTTTCACTCACTCTGACATAAAAAATGTAACATGGCCAACCAAACCAGAATAAGTTATAGATAATAAATACTTGATAGTACTATTTTAATAAGGAATTTAAATGGCAGAAGGTCCTCAAAATTATACTGTAAGAGCTATACTCGAAAGATTAGGTTCAACACCTTTAGAAGAGTATATCGGAAATGAGGGTGATTTATTTTATGATGTTTATCGTAGAGAACTAAAAATTTCTGATGGTAAAACTCCTGGCGGTAATACTATTAGAGGTCTTCACTCTGCCGGTGGAGGGGCTGAAGGAAATCCTATACCTATGGCCTTTGGTATAGTACAAGATTCTTCCATAAAAAATTCTAGTTCGATTACAATTGTTAAAAATTCTACTGGTGTATATAATGTAACTTTTGGTCTAGCTCAAGAAGATACCGAGTATATGGTATTTGGAGATTCTGGATATATCGATGATGCGAATGTTACAATGGAAGTTACAAATAAAACTGTAAATGGTTTTACTGTAACTGTTAGAAATTCATCAAATAGTGTTTCAACAAGTAGAGTTGGTTTTTTAATATACGCAAGTAATCCATCTGCTATGTTGGTCGGAGAACCTGGTTCTTCAGGTGTATCAGGAACATCAGGAACTTCTGGTACATCAGGTTCATCTGGTGTAGATGGACCAACAGGACAAACAGGTCCTGCTGGTCCGCTCGGACCTATCGGGCCCGTTGGACCAACTGGACCAACAGGAGCACAAGGACCTGCTGGAGCGGATGGTGACAGATACACATCAAATTCGACTACTTCAGTTTCTTTTACTTCTGGTCAAAAAACTTTGACAATTGGTAATGGGTTGGCATTTGGTACTGGTCAACCTATAATGATTACAGACACAAATAATGTTGCTAATCAATTAGATTGTACAGTAGTTTCATATAATTCTAGTTCAGGACAATTAGTAGTAGATGTTAGTTCTGTTGTTGGAGGCGGTGGAACTTTTTCCGCTCTCACTATTACATTAAGTGGTGCTCCTGGTTTAGCAGGTTCATCAGGAAGTTCAGGAACAGATGGTGCAACTGGTGCGACTGGACCTGCCGGACCTCAAGGAGCGACCGGACCACAAGGACCAACCGGTCCAACAGGTTCTCAAGGACCTCAAGGTGCGACCGGACCTGCCGGACCTCAAGGTGCGACCGGACCTGCCGGACCTCAAGGTGCGACCGGACCTGCCGGTTCATCTGGTACAGATGGTGCGACTGGTGCGACCGGAGCTTTAGGACCGGTTGGACCTGATGGACCACAAGGACCTCAAGGAGCAACTGGACCACAAGGACCTCAAGGAGCAACTGGACCACAAGGACCTCAAGGAGCACATGGCTCCTCTGGAAGTTCTGGAGGAGTTGGTCCTCAAGGACCTGCCGGACCGGCAGGACCTGCAGGTTCGCTAGGAACAGACCCCTCAGGTTTTGACACATTAAGGGCCCCACATAGTTCTACGGTTAAAGAAATTGTTGTTACAGTTGCAACTAAAACTTCTGCACATAGATATCACGGCTCAGGTTCATCATCTGGATATCTTTTAGATGGTGTGGAGAGTCCATTTTTGACACTTACTCCAGGAAGAACTTATAAGTTTAATCAAGCAGATGCTTCTAATTCTAGTCATCAATTAAGATTTTATTATGATGCGGCAAAGA
>Ga0310343_10001133_pt1 | contig 13453 bp, 12 predicted proteins | sample HC15DNA2025_MG_FD_203519 | JGI IMG/M metagenome (GOLD analysis project Ga0310343, IMG submission 203519) | Marine microbial communities from station ALOHA, North Pacific Subtropical Gyre - HC15-DNA-20-25_MG | ecosystem: Environmental > Aquatic > Marine > Oceanic | place: Pacific Ocean: North... | reverse complement strand
AATACTTTAGTGTTAGACCAGAAGTTCCTAATACTTTAATGTTTGGTGAATCAACAGCAGGTGTTGGAGATATGATGTTAGCAGACCATGATGGTCCTGCTCAAGGTTATGTTGAAGTATGGGTCGCAGATCCTTCAAAACTAACAGGTGATTCATATACTGTAACATTTGATGATAATATGCCAACCGGAGAAGCTGTAGTAAACTGGACACTAACCAATACTACAACCGGAGAAGTATACGAAGCTAATAATCCAACAATGGGTGGATTAAACCAAATGACAGGCGTTAATGTCGGGGTTGGTGCAGCTAACTTATACGACGGATTCCAAGTTCAAGTATTTGGTCCGCAAGAAGACTTAGTTGCTGTAGAAGAATATGCTTCTGGATGGCTTGAAAATGGTACCTTAAGAGACACATCTGTATCTTACCTACCTCCTAGTTTAGGACGTACTGGATACATTATTGAAAACAGAGCTGGTGAAGCATACATGCAGCCATACAATAGAGACTTCGACAGATTTAACTATTGGGAATCTGATGATGTTGAGCTTGACTTTGGACAAGTTTCTTTAGGTTACGACTATCTTTCAGAAACACTTAATGCTTATGTGCCATTTGCGGCATTCAGGCATAATTTTGCAACCGGACAAAAAGAACAAATGTTTGCAGGTTATTGGGAATCCGATGGTGTTGCAGGACTTTCAAACCCACTAGATGGTGTTAGATGGTCTGGACCAGTTTATGGTGCACCAGCATGGGAGCCTATTTACAACTTTGTTGGAAGTATTGGTTTTGAATACGACCCAGCAAAAGAAGCACAATACATTGCTGAAAACAGCTTAGGTGCTTCAGGTGGTTGTGGTTGGGCTTCAGGTGGTTCTTGTACCGCAGTTACAACTAGTGGTGCAGGAATTGGATATCCATATCAAACAGCTACATTGTTCACAGCATATTTAGCAGGGTCACAGCTTCCAACAGCTGCTGGACACGCTTCTTATGGTAGTGGATATGATAGCGCAAGTTCTGTTGTATTTAGAATGGCTAAACCTCTATCAAGTAGAGACACATTCAGCTTTACAACTGACGGTATGACGATGATGACAATGGATTATGATCCAGATAAAATCTCAGTATGGCCAAATCCATACTATGGTTATAACCCAGAAGAAAGAGACGCTCTCGATAGAAGGGTTATGTTCAGTCATCTTCCAACAGAAGGACCATCTACAATTAGAATATTTGCTTTAGATGGTACTTTAGTAAGAACAATTAAGCACAATGATGCAGGTTCACAGCATACATATTGGGACATGAAGAATAACTTCGAACTTCCAGTTGCTAGTGGAATGTACATTGCGCATGTAGAGACTAACAGAGGAGATAAAATCCTTAAGTTAGCTGTAATTCAACCAGAACAACGTCTTGACGTTTACTAAGGAAAAGGAGAATAAGAAATGAAAAATACATTTAAAATCTTCCTTGGATGCGCAGTTTTAGCTTCAGCTCTTACTGCTGGTACAGTAAGATCGCAAGGTACTGCAGGGGCTGCACAGCTTCTCATACCCGTTGGTACTGAAACAGTAGCTCTTAGCGGAACGAACGTTGGTACAGTATCCGGTATTGATGCATTATTTACTAATGTAGCTGGATTAGCTAGACACAACTCTGGGTTACAAGGATCGGTTTCAACTACCTCATACATTGCTGATATTGATGTAATGCATGCAGGTATGGTTGTAGCAATGGGAGAAACAGGAACCTTTGGTATGACAATTAAGTCATTAGACTTTGGTGATATTCCAAAAACAACCTCTTTCGCACCAGAGGGAGATGGTCAAACATTCTCTCCAAGTTTCTTTACTGCAACAGCTGGATTTGCTAGAGCATTTTCAGATCGTGTTAATGTAGGTGTCGCTGGAAAATTAATTTCAGAGACTATTGAAGAAACAACTGCTACAGGTATGGCACTCGATGTTGGTGTACAATATCGTTTTCCAAACGCACCACTTACATTTGGTGTAGCTATGAAAAATGTTGGTAACAGAATGCACTACGATGGTATCAATCTTGACCAAAGCATGGTTCCTGAGGAATCAGAATCAGGTTCAAGTTCAGAAACCTTTAGAATCGTAGCTGATAATTTTGCTTTACCTACAAGTTTAGATCTTTCAGCATCATATGAGTTGCTAGATAATCTAAACATGAGTGCAACATTTACTAATCACTCATATCAAACTAATACGTTAGCGCTTGGTGCTAAATATATGCTTGGATCATCATGGTTCGGCGCGGCAACAACAATGACTATTGGTGATGATGAACAACCAACTGACGTTTCTGACGCAGATTGGGAAGAGTGGAGCGGTACATTCTGGGGCCTTTCATTGGGTGCTGGAGTTACAGTTCCTGTTGGTGATTACATGATGCATGTTTCATATGCTATGAGAACTGCTAATGAGTACTTTGATGATCATAGTACTATGCAGGTTACATTTGATTTCTAAAACTATTCTAATAGTTTAGAAAATAAAATAGTTAAAGGGCTCAGAAATGAGCCCTTTTTCTTTGTCCTATTGAAATAGTTGTTCGATATTAATTTTTAATAAATCAGAAGGAATATTTTGCCCTAGAAAGTATCGCCCAGATTTGTCATCAAAGAATAGCTCCCAGTGTAAGTGAGCACCCTTATCATTTTGTAATGCTCCAGAAGAAGTTCCAGTATTACCAGATAGCCCAATGATGTCACCGGCCTGAACCACATCACCCGCCATCATCCCTTCTGTAATAGAAGAAAGGTGTGAATAGACAGTAATAGCTCTATATTTATCTGTGATGTTATATCCATGATCAATAACAACAGATTTACCGAGAAGAATAAAATTATAAATATCATCTGGAGTTTTACCTACTTGTGACGACAGATTTAAAAAGTAATTATATGTATCAATGTCAACATCTTGCTGAAAGGCATTACTTCTGACAACTACTCCATCAAATGCTGCTCTAATTGGATAATTCATAGGAGAAGAGAAATCTACCCCCATATGATAACCAGATCTATAATCTCTTTTAGCGTTTGGTAGTAAATTGATATAATCAGGCACACCATATTCTTCTGCTGGCAGTACTAATTTATTTTTGAGTTCAGATATATGAAGATTAATATCACTATTTTGATAGAATAAATACCCTGTTTTATCAACTTGATTGCTTGTAAGCTCAAGACTAGAAGTTGGAGCTGCGCATGCACCTAAAAATAAAGCGCTTAATATATATAAATATTTATTCTTCATTTACTTTTAACACATAATTAGCACTATTATGTCTTAAACTAATTTTTTTGATTTCTTTATCCAAATTAGTCCATATCATAATGATATCATTATCTAAAATTACATTATTTACTTTATTATCATCATTATCTTTATTTAACGCTTTAATATCCATACGATACAACCTTAAATCATCTTCAATATCACTAAATAGATACCTTACTTTGATTTTTTTATCATTAAGCAAGCTATATCCCTCAATCCATGAATCTTCTTCTGAAATAATCTTATCAAATAAAATTTTATTAAATATACTATTTTGTATTAAAGGCTGATCATCATATTCAATTTCTTCATCTAATAATATTTCACCAAACCAGTTATTGGATGATAAATAAATTGCATCATCCTCCACCTCTAGTGTAATCACATTATCAACTGCAAAAATTCTTAGGTCTTCATTAAGCCAATATTCAAATGAAATCTTGTATTCTATCTCATTGTTAGCAAAAAGTTGAGAGAAAAGTAAAGTTGTGATGTAAGCAATTCTTATCAATTTATTAAAATGGTTGAAGCAATTAAAAAATATAAAGCAACCCCTATGATATCTATTGCTGTGGTAACAAAGGGGCCGGTGGATATTGCTGGATCAAAATTAAGTTTTTTCAGAACAATAGGTACGCTAGCCCCTACTGCGGTTGCAATAGTCATGGAGCAAAATATACTTAATCCTATTACAAGACCTAGATTATTCATAGACATTCCCGTTATATATTCTGAGGCCATACCCACCAACAAGCCGTATGCTGCGCCCAACAAGCTTCCTACAACCACTTCTTTAAAAATCAATGGAAGGGCGTTTGTCACATCTACTCTTCCGGTGGCTAGTCCTCTAACGACAATGGTTGAAGATTGAGTACCTACATTGCCACCAATTCCAATTATAACTGGTATAAATGCAGCTAAAACAATTATTTGCTCTAAAAGGTTATTGAAGTAACTAATAATAGCAGCTGCACAAATACCTCCTATGAGGCTCGCAAGGATCCAGGGTGCTCGAGATTGTGCATTCTCGAAGGGTGATTTTAAGAGAATTTCTCTGTCTTTTCCCACACCCGCCATTTGCAAAAAATCTTCAGACGCCTCTTCTCTTATAATATCAACGACATCATCTATAGTGACAATACCAAGAAATCTGTTTTGTCTGCTAACCACAGGTAATGCAAGATAATTATATTGGGCCACTTTTTTTGCTACTTCTTCCTGATCAGTGTCTGTCGTTGCTGCTTGAATATCCTTAATCATAATATCTTTTAGTTTTTTAGAGTTTTTTGAAGTGACCAGGGTTCTTAAAGATACAACTCCAACAAGCTTTTCTTTTTTGTCTAACACATATAAATAAAATATTTTATCGTTTTCGGGGAATGACTGAAGTTTTTTAATACTATCTTTAACAGAGGTATTTTGATCAAGTGTAAAAGTTTCTTTTGTCATTATACTTCCAGCACTATCATCTGGATAAGACATTATCTCTTCAACTTCCTCTTTATCATCGACTTCAATGATTTTTAATATTTCGTTTTGCTTATCCTCTGAAAACATACTAATAATTGTTGCCTGGTCATTTGTATCAAGATATCTAAAAATCTTTGAAATTGTCTTTGAGCTTTCATTTTCTAGCACTTTTTCAATTAGTGCTTCATCAAGCTCTTCTAAGAGTCTTGCTTTGTGTAGTGCAGTAGGACATAGACTAAAAATTGTTTTCTGATCGTATTGATTTAAGTTTCTCATGATTAGCGCAACATCTGCTTGGTGCGTTTTTCTTAATATTTTAGTAATGTTAATGTGAGCACTTCTCCTTAAAAGACGTTGCATAGTGCTTCTTAGCAGGTTGATTTCGGTTGAAAAGATAGCTTTTTTCATTGTATTGGATTTTCTATAAATTAACTCTACTTTATAATATATTAAAGCGATAGTAAATGGCCAAAATTACAAAACAGAGCGATAATTTTTCCAAGTGGTATACAGATGTTATACTCGACGCTGATTTAGCTGACTATGGTCCTGTTAAAGGTACAATGGTAGTAAAGCCTTATGGCTTTTCGCTTTGGACAAACATCAGAGACTCCTTAAATAAAATGATTGAAGACAGTGGTCATGACAATGCATATTTCCCATTATTCATACCTAAAAGTTTTTTAGAAAAAGAGGCCAAACACGTTGAAGGTTTTGCCAAAGAGTGTGCTGTTGTAACTCACTCAAAACTTATCTCTGAAGACGGGTCTTTAACAGTAGATCCTGAGTCGAAACTTGAAGAAGAAATCATTGTTAGACCAACATCCGAAACAATCATTTGGCATATGTTTAAAAAATGGATTACATCATACAGAGATCTACCGTTAAAAGTAAACCAGTGGGCAAATGTTGTACGTTGGGAAATGCGCACAAGACTATTTTTAAGAACTTCTGAGTTTTTATGGCAGGAAGGCCATACTGCACATGCTACCAAAGAAGAAGCAATGAAAGAGACATTAGAAATTGTAGAAATTTATCGAATATTGTTTGAGGAATATCTAGCAATTCCAACAATTATAGGTAGGAAATCAAATCTTGAAAGATTTGCAGGAGCTGATGAAACATTCTCAATTGAGACAATGATGAGAGATAAGAAAGCTTTACAAGCAGGTACCTCACACTATCTTGGGACTAATTTTGGATCAGCATTTGATGTAAAATTTCAAAGTAAAGATAACAAAGAGCACCCAGTATATGCAACAAGTTGGGGTGTTAGCACAAGAATGGTTGGAGCGCTGATAATGGTTCATGGCGATGATAAAGGTATAAAAATTCCACCTAAAATTGCACCTACACAAGTTGTTATTATCCCAATTAATCCAAAAAAAGAAAAGTCTGAAGAATTTTCTAGTTTTGTAATGAAAGTGAAAGAAAAATTAACTCACCTAAACATAAGAACACACATTGATGATCTCGATGAAAGCCCAGGATTTAAATTTAATAAATGGGAGCTTAAAGGTGTGCCAATAAGAATTGAAATTGGCTTAAAAGAGTTTAAAAATATGGAGGTTACAGTTTGTCGAAGAGATAATTCAGAAAAATACCAAGTCCCAGTCGATAAAATTGACGAAATACCAACTGTTTTACGAAGCATTCAAGATAATCTTTTTAATGACGCAAAAACCTTTATGGATAACAATACATGCACAGTAAGCACTTTTGCTGATTTTACAGATATCCTATCTAAAAATAACCAATTCATCAAAGCATATTGGGATGGAACAGATGAAACCGAACTGAAAATCAAGGAAAAAACTAAAGCAACAATCCGCTGCATAGTTGAAGATAACGAAGACTCCTCCAATAAGTGTATTTTTTCAGGGGAAACTGCTAAACATTTGGTAGTTTTTGCTAAGGCTTACTAGTGAAGTGAAAAAAATTAATAATATTTCAAATATAACCTCACTTCTATTAACCACAGCCATCATCTATCTTTTGTTTTGGCCAGTTCCCATTGAACCAACCGCATGGGAAAGCCCAAAGGACAGTAGAATGGACCCTATGTTTTCTTTGAATCAAAAACTTAAAGACACCAAGATATTTTGGATTAATGATGGATATGTTGGACCAGAGGACATTGTGCTTAAAAATAATGAAATTTATGTAGGTTATGATAGTGGCGTAATAATGAATGTTAATGGTATTTTTTCAGATACTAATGGCAGACCACTCGGTATGGCATTTGATTCTAATGATAACTTAATTGTTGCAGATGCCATTCAAGGACTTATTTTAATTGATGATAGCGGTAAGGTTACGTCCTTATCGATCAAATCAGATTCAGACAATATACCCTTTAAATTTGTTGACGACTTAGATATTGCAAGTGACGGTAAAATTTATTTTTCAGATGCATCGAGCAAATATGGATATGGCAATGACAGGTTAGAGCTTTTAGAACATTCTGCTAACGGTAGATTGTTGGTTTATGATCCAGTTACCCAAAAAACAACGACTCTACTAAAAGACTTATACTTTGCAAATGGAGTAGCGCTTAGTAGCGACGAGTCATTTGTTTTGGTTAACGAAACATTTATGTACAGAATACAAAAATATTGGTTAAAAGGAGATAAAGCTGGAACCTCAGAAATTTTTATAGAAAACTTACCTGGTTTCCCAGACAACGTTTCATCAAACAAGGAAGGCATTTTTTGGGTTGCATTATTTAATCCAAGGAATGACTTTATTGAAATGTCATCCAATAAACCATTTTTAAGAAAAATAGTTTTAAGACTTCCTGAATCATTGCAGCCTCAACCAATTAATCATTCTTTTGTTCTGGGATTAGACGAAGGAGGTAAAGTAGTCTATAACTTACAATACAAAGCAGACGAAGCTTACTCTCCTATTACGAGCGTTAAGCAATACAAAAATAATTTATATTTTGGAAGCTTAACTCACGCAGGCTGGGGTAAAATAGAAATTCCAAAATGAAAATTAAATCCTACGCTCTTGTACTAAAAACAACAATCTTTAAGGAGTCAAGTTTAATAATTAGGTTATTTACGCGAGAAAAGGGTAAGTCCACATATATTGTAAAAGCAGCAATGAGACAAAAGTCACCTAATAAAGCGATTTATCAGCAGTTAAATGAGGTGGAGATTAATTATATGCACCACCCTACAAAACAAATACATCCAGTTTATAATGTAAAACTCGTAAATGATTGGGAGAATATATGTGCAGACTTAAAAAAAACAGTACTTTGTACATCTATGTTAGAGATAATTGATAAAAGCTATGATGAAGAAATTCCAGACAAAAAGACATATGATACATTAAAATTTGTAATGCAGTATTTTAATGATAATAACAAAAATCTTAATAACGCTTTTTATTACTTTTTATTGCATTTTCTTAAAAACAGCGGGTATGACATTTTAAGTGCAAAAAAACATCCAATAATCCTACGTTTTCAGCAAAAAAATCCTAAAATATTAGACGATTTAAATTTAATATTTGAATTAGATCTTAATGGAATGCATAAATCAAAAAATATCCCTAATTATAAAAGAAAAATAATGACTAGATTTATGTCAGAACTGGTAAGATACCACTTTCCAGATGTAAAGTCTTTTAAGGTTGCGAAAGATTTATTTAGTTAGGTTCCTCTTCAGTCACTTTAAAAACTCTTTCTCCAGGTTTAACCATTTTAAATTTTTCACGAGCAATTTTTTCAATGTATTTTTCGTCAAATTTTAACTTCTCTTCTTCTTTTTCAAGCATAGAAATTTGATTTCTTAAATCATTGATTTTATTCTGAATTTCTAATTTTTCTTTTTTTAGTAACCATAAATTAATTAATCCCCTGTCGCTAAACAGAAGCAGAGATATACAGCCAACAACAATTGTGACCATTAAGATGTTTGTAAGTGAGAAAAATGACTTCATTTAATAAAGTTGAAAGAATTACACAATGTTGAGTTTTGGAGCTGTTCTTCAATTCTTAGAAGTCGATTATATTTTGCAGTTCTATCAGATCGACATACTGAACCTGTTTTAATTTGTCCGCCATTCATCGCAACCGATAGATCAGATATAAAAGTATCTTCTGTCTCACCAGATCTGTGTGAAATGATATAATTCATATTGCTTGTTTTAGCCATCTCAACGGCCTTGATGGTTTCTGAAACAGTTCCAATTTGATTTAACTTAATTAATATAGAATTTATTGAGTTTTGATCAATTGCTTTTTTTAGTTTTTTTGGGTTGGTTACAGTTAAATCATCACCTACAATTTGAATCTTTGAACCAAGTGCCTTGTTCATGTTAGCCCAACCCTCCCAATCATTTTCATCTAGACCGTCTTCAATCGAAACAATCGGGTATTTTTGAATTAAGTCTTCATAAAAACCAATTATACCATTAGTGTCTAAAACGCGTCCATCAACTTTTAAATGGTATTTATGATCTTTATAAAAACTAGATGCTGCCACATCTAAAGCTAAAGAAATATCATTTCCAATATTAAATCCAGCTTTTTCGATAGAGTTAAGAAGGAGTTCAATTGCGTGGTCATTTGATTTTAATGCCGGAGCAAATCCGCCTTCATCCCCTACAGTTGTTCCTAGTCCTTGCTTTTTTAGCTCCTTTTTTAAACAATGAAATACTTCAGAGCCCATTTGAAGAGAATGTTTAAAGTTTTTTGCACCATGTGGGAATAGCATAATTTCTTGTAAGTCAGAACCTTGGTCTGCATGCATCCCACCGTTGAGGACATTTATCATTGGTACGGGCATGATATTACTATTAGGGTTTAAATAGTAATATAATGGTTTATTATAGAAAGTAGCACTTACAACTGAACAAGCCATTGATATTCCTAAGCTTGCATTTGCACCAAACGTACTTTTATTTGAAGAGCCGTCAATATTAATAAGCAGATCATCAATTTCTTTTTGGTTACTTGCATCTTTGCCAATCAAGGCCGGTCCAAAATTGTTGATAACGTGATCTACGGCTTTTAAAACACCTTTACCGTGAAATCTTTTGGTATCTCCATCTCTTAGTTCTAGAGCTTCAAATTCTCCTGTAGATGCTCCTGAAGGAACAGCAGATATACTTTTATAACCCGATGCTGTAATTTCCACTTCAACTGTTGGAAATCCCCGCGAGTCTAAAATCTCTCTAGCATGAACCTTCTCGATTACTGGTTTCAGTGTTTTATCCATAAAAAAAGTTAATGTCTATAATTTTCATATGAAATAACAGAATTCAACATTATAAATACATAAATCACCAAAGCTGATCAAAAATTGAATATTATTTATTTAACAGATAATGCTCAAAAAAGGTTGATTAGCCCAAAAAAAGAGACTATAATTATAAATAAGATGAATTTTTGGCAACTTTTTAGAGAATTTAATCATATTGACATGATTAATGATGGGGGCAAAAAAACTATAAGTTTATAGGGTTTTTGCCTTTTTTTTAACTAGTTATTAACTAATCAAGGAGGAATAACATGGCTTCATGGGATTCAATGTTAAATGGTGCTTTAAATGGTCTAACAGGTGTAGTTAAAGCTGCAATTATCTTTTTTGTTTTTGCAGGCATACTTTTTGACACACCAGTTGACGCACTAGGTGGTATAATGGGTTTTGTAGATACTTTTCTTAATGGCGGACTAACAGGACTACTAGTTTTAGTTGTCTTCTTGTCTTGGCTATAAACTGATCAGTATTTACTAATAAATAGAGCTCCCTATTTATTGGGGAGCTCTAAAAGCTCGAAGGAGAAAACACGATGAAAGATGTGATAAAAAAAATCAATGATTTCTTAGGTATGACAACAGGCCTTTTGATTAATTTGATTGTTGCTGGTACTATTATCGGTATCCTTTATGATGACATTTTTGGTGTCATTGCAGGAATTGGTAATGCAGTAAATGCTATTGGAGACGGTGGCGTTGCTGGATTAGTAGCAGTTATGCTCGTAGCAATGTGGATGAAAAAATAATCTAGTTTTCTCTACATTGATTGATATAAAAAGGGCTCAAAATTTGAGCCCTTTTATATTATTTTTATAATAATTTAAATAGTGAAATTATTAAGAACATACTTCCGACTTTTTTCGATTATTTTTTTATTTTCTCATTTATTTGCAAAAACTGAATCTACGATAAAAGTTTTTGAAAATAATGTACTTGTTGGGGAAATAAATACCATTCAAAATAAAAATCTTTTTTCAGTAAATGATTTCATTGAAATAACTAATTCAAAAAATTTTATAAACAACAAAACACAAAAAGCTGTTTTCTACGTTGATAACAAAAAAATAAAAATTAGCAACCAAATTACATTTATTGAAGTTGAAGACAATCTTTTTCAGCTTACTTCAGAAGTTGTAAATGAAAACGGTGTTTATTATCTACCGACTGAATCATTCTTTGGAATCATTCAAAATTTGACAGATTCTTCATCAATAAAATACACAAATAACGAAATAAGATTTACCTCTATATCTGCAGATAAAAAAATCGTTAAAAAAAATGTAGATCTTCGCAGGGAACAAGAAAAATGGGAATTTAAAACCATTGTTATTGATGCTGGTCACGGAGGTAAAGATCCTGGTGCAGTTGGATATAGAGGTACCAAAGAAAAAGATATCGCTTTAGATGTTGCAAAGAGGTTGGAAAAGAAATTATCTAAAAATATGAACGTTAAAATAATCATGACGAGAGATGAAGATGTATTTCTGCGACTGGGTGAGAGAACTAAAATTGCAAACGAAAGTAACGGCAATTTATTTATAAGTATTCATACAAACGCTGCAGAAGACAGAAGAGCAAGTGGTTTTGAAACCTTTCTAATTGGTCCAAATAAAAATGAAGCAGCAGTTAGAGTTGCTGCTAGGGAAAATGCTGTGCTAGAGCTTGAGGGAACAACCGGTAAAAAATTGACAAATGAAGATTTGATTAAAGCAACAATTGCTCAAAGTGCTTTTGCATCCAAAAGTGAACAGTTTGCATCCATGGTTCAGAAAGAAATTAAAAAAAGAGTACAAAGTCGGGATCGAGGCGTTAAACAGGCTGGATTTTATGTGCTTATGGGAGCATCAATGCCAAATGTTTTAGTAGAACTAGGATTTATTTCTAATCCATCGGAAGAAAAAAAATTGCGAAGTCCCCAATATCGAGATCAGTTGGCGACAGCAATTTATCGAGCTGTTGAACAATACCAAAAAACTCTATAAATGATGATTGATTCTACATTAGAATATTTATACCAATTACATAATAGAGGAATAAAGTTAGGTTTAACAAATATTAATAAAATTCTTCGTGAATGCAACAACCCTCATGATAAATTTAAATCGATTCATTTAGCTGGAACTAATGGAAAGGGTTCTACAGCATCTATAATTGCAAAAATCTTACAAAATACAGGACAAAAGGTTGGACTTTATACATCACCTCATCTGATTAATTTCAACGAAAGAATCAGAATTAATGGGGTACCAATTAACGATAGTGATATAATAAGTTTTACAAAAACATACAGAGATTTTATTGAAAAACACTCAATTACGTTCTTCGAAGCTACTACTGCAATGGCATTTGACTATTTTAAAAAAAACAAGATTGATATTGCAATAGTAGAAACTGGGCTTGGAGGAAGATTAGATTCAACAAACGTTTTATCACCTATTCATACTATCATCACTGAAATTGACTTTGATCACACTCATCTTTTGGGTGATACCGTTGAAGAAATAACTTCAGAAAAATGTGGTATAATAAAAAATTCTATACCTAATACAACAATTAACACCAAAAGTAATATAGTTGACGTCATTGATAAATTTTCAACAAAACAAAACACCAAAACAAATTATATTAATAAAGATCTCATCAATATAACTGAACATAAAACGGACAAACTTCGTCTCAATTATTATGATTCAAGTTACATCTTGCCTCAAGCTGGATCATTTCAGGCAGAAAATGCAGTACTAGCTATTGAAACGATAAAAAATGAATTTAAAAATATTACCAATTCTCAAATTCAAGATGGTTTGGATCAATGGTTTTGGCCAGGTAGAATGCAACAAATGTCAGAAAATATATTTTATGATGTAGCCCACAATAGTTCAGGAGTAAATATCATAACCTCAGATTTATTTGATATATACAATCAAAAACCAATGGGGTTGGTTGTAATGAAAAATGACAAGATAAGACCTGAAATTATTAGCTTGTTTGAGAATGCTTTCAAAGAACTAATCATATCAACTATTACTTCAAAAGACATTCTGTCAAAAAATGATATCAAATCGACAAAAAGCTTAAATAATTACCAATTTATAGAAAACCTAAATGATGCTTTAGGGTTATTAAAAAACAAACAATTCGATGGACCAAAAGTTATATTTGGAAGCCACTATATAGCAAAATACGTCTATAAATTTTTTGATTTTTCCTTTGACAAAGGTAATATATAGTGTAATTTGTATTTCAAGGTGACTCTCCCCTAAGAATTTTCACAACAATCGAGGAATTATGAAACTAACTGATTTAAAAGACAAAAAACTAACTGAACTAAAAGAAATAGCAAGGCAAATGGATATTGAAAAATCATCATCTATGTCTAAAGATGATCTTA
>Ga0310343_10001132_pt1 | contig 13455 bp, 16 predicted proteins | sample HC15DNA2025_MG_FD_203519 | JGI IMG/M metagenome (GOLD analysis project Ga0310343, IMG submission 203519) | Marine microbial communities from station ALOHA, North Pacific Subtropical Gyre - HC15-DNA-20-25_MG | ecosystem: Environmental > Aquatic > Marine > Oceanic | place: Pacific Ocean: North... | reverse complement strand
ATAGTATGAGTATATTCCAGGTGTCAGAGCATGCACCTAGATCTGCAGAATTGGCTCTTTTGGTTAGTGAGATTATTGCAACGAGTGGTTTAATTCTAACTATTATCTTTGTTAGAAAGAATGATTCAGGCTCAGTTGCGATGGCTGTTGCTTTGTTTATAACAGCAGGTTACTGGTTCACCTCATCTACCTCATTTGCAAATCCAATGGTGACAATCTCTCGAATTTTCACGGATACATTCACGGGTATTTCTCCAGCGTCGGTTCCATACTTTATAGCAGGTCAATTAATTGGAGTTGCTATCGCATATATCCTAACTAAAGATATAAAAGAGTAGAATTTTAAATGGAGTTAGAATTAAGTCAGCTTATTATTTTAATTCTATCAGCATTAATCACTTCATCTATATCTGCAGTTCTAGGAATGGGTGGTGGAATTATTTTATTAGGAATAATGGCACTCATTATACCTGAGGGGTTTATGGTTATCGCTTTACATGGAATGATTCAGTTGTTCAGCAATACAACTAGAACTATTATTTTCAGTGCACATATAAAGAAAAATATTATAAAGGATTTCTCATTAGGCGCACTAATTGGGGCCTGTATTTCTGGGTTGATAGTCTATATTCTAGTACAACTATATGATGTGAACTCTGCTCGGGATATCAAAGTTGATTTTTTAAAACCTATTATTGGAGTTTTTATTATTTGGTATCTTTTCTTAAAGGGGCCTAAAAAAGAAAAACATAATGTCTCTTTTATCAAAGTTGGAGGTATTAGTGGCCTTAGTTCAGTATTTGTTGGGGCAACCGGTCCTCTTATTGCCCCTTTTTTTCTAAATAATAATTTAAATAAAGAAAATATTATTGCTAATAAAGCAGCCAGTCAAATGATTACACATTTAACAAAAATTCCTTTATTTATGTATTTTTTTCAAGTTAATTATATTAGTGAATATAAAGTGTTGCTCCCATTAATTATTGCTGTATACATCGGCACAAATTTAGGTAAAAAGATTTTGAGTTTTATTCCTGAGCAAATATTTAAATTTTTATTTAAATCAGCACTTACAGTTATTGCTATAAAATTAATAATTGAGCAATTTTTTTAAATATGAAAGTAGTATTTAAATCGCTAAATTATAAGTATGAATAAAATAATTCTAATTTTATGTTTCCCAGTCTTTATCTTAAGTGAGCAATATGAGTACTCTCTTCAAGATTTTAATACTACATCCCCTACATATGAGCAAAATGTGTGGAATCCTGAGTATTCGGGATTTATCACGATGCATTTTTTCTCATCTCAAGGCTGAGCGGGCTGAACCGCAACATTCGGGCAGTTGTCCGATTTTCAAGATGAGTTAAGAAATGAAAATGGTTTTGAGAACGTCGTAATTATTGGTGTTGGTCAATCAAATACAACCAATTTTAATTCAAGCTTCTGTGGAAATTCTGATCTCCCACTAGTAATAGATGAGTACCCCTCATTACCAATAAGAGCTCAGTTTGGGGAGTCTTCGTTCAATGAGTTTCACAAAAAACTATTCATAATAGGGTATGATGGGGAGTATCTTGGGGACATTCTTCTAAATGGGCTCTCAACCACTTCAAAAAATTATATCAGAAACATTATTGAACAGAATTACCAAGATGTCTTGCTCGGAGATGTTAATGGAGACAGTTCAATAAACGTTCAAGATGTTGTTTTGGTTGTTAATTTAGTGTTGGCATCAGGCTTTGATAGCTCTGCAGATATGAACTCTGATGGACTGACAAACGTTCTTGATGTTGTTCAGATTGTCAATCTAATACTAAATTAATTAGAAGCGGGGAATCCGTGAGATTTATTGCTGCATTTTTATTCATTACATCCCTTTTTAGTCAACCAGAGTACTGTCATTCAAACCCTAGTTTAAGTTTAAGATCGATATACAATATCGGAGATACTTTATCCATTGAAGACCAGAATTTACTTTTCCCAGTGTGCAGCGGAGCTGATGGTTACAACGAGGGTGACTTCTTTTCTTTTTCAGATTTAAATGGAAACTTAAATGGTGGTGACCATAAGCTGACCATCATTAGCATGAATGCGACATGGTGACCGGCTTGTTATGATTACATCAGTTTGATGGATGAGTTAATTGAGTTTGTAGAGCCCTATAATGAAATACAATTTTTAGTCAGTTTAGATTATAGTACAGATGAAAATGAGCCATACAATTGTATGGATTGGAGTCAGCTATATCCAGAGCTTGGTGAGTATGGTAACAGTCCTTTGATTCTGGATGGAGACCCCAGTCATGTTATATGGAATATGTTTGCAGGCTCAACATACTCCGCATATGCGTTTATTGATCATAATATGGTTCTAAGGTATAAGTTTGATATACCAAATCTATATGATTTTCAATATACATATATTCCCAATTTGTTAAACGAGATGTATGGTTGCACGGATTCAAGTGCTTGTAATTTCAGTGAAAGTGCTGTTTTTGATGATGACTCATGCCAATACGGGAATGATTGTAATGAATGTGAGACAGCGCTGAATCAATTAGCATGCATGGATATTGAGGGTTGTATGTGGATGGGAGATCACTGCATGGAATCAGTTGATAACTGTATGGACTATGAAAATGAAATTGATTGCACGAACCAGAATGGATGTTACTGGATGGGCGACCATTGCATGACTGGATCAAATTGCGCAGACCCCATTGCTTACAATTATAATCCGATTGCAGATTCATTAGGCCAGGTGGATAATTCCACATGCGAATACTCTCCAGATATCTATTTTGGTTGCACATATGAAAATGCGATCAACTTTAACTCAATGGCTAATGTAGATGACGGTTCGTGCTCCCATGAACTTATCGATGTTAATCTAGATGGGATTGTGGACATATTAGATATAATTTTAATAGTACAAATTGTTATTGAGGGTTAAATTAAACTCATAACTTATGACTAAAAAAATTTTAATAGAGCTTATAAGGTGGAGTCTTCGTTTTCACGGAATTCTTCATATAGGACATGTGTATTCTGATGTTGTTGCACAGAATTGGTGGGGGGTCGCAATAGGTTCCTACATTATAATGGTTGAACTTCTTTCAAGCTTCCTTATACCCAATGAACATGTTCATTTTGGCCCTATGAAATCAGAAGTGCATGAAGACTGTAATAAAACTTAATAATTAATAGTAAAGAGAGGTAGTAATGAGAAAAGATATTGTTAATGCGCATTGTGATGGTCCTTGTGGAATATATGACCCTGCAAGTGCAAGAATAGCTGCTGAGGCAGTGTTGTCAATGACAAAAAAAATGCTTGATTTAAAAGCTCCAGAATCAGGAGATTCAGAAGCGATGGCACACTATGTGAATACAATGAGCCGATACGCAAGCATCAAAGAGCAGGAAGCTAAAAAATGTAAGGATGATATCTTGGTACTATGGACAGATTTTTTCAAACCAGAGCATTTGAGCGCTCATGAAGATTTGCACTCTTTGTTTTGGAATACAGCTAAACTTTGCAGTGCATGCAAAGTAGAATTATCGATTGACCACGCAAACGATCTATTAGGTCATGTTAAAAAAATACATGATTTATTCTGGTCTGTTAAAGGCCGAGAAGTAGATTGGTATACAGCTGGATAGATTAGTTGCCTGAAACCTTATCCTTTGTTATAAAGGGCAGTAGCATGTCTCCAACTTATTTGGAAGGAGATACTGTTACTCTGCAAAAAATACAGCCCAGTCAAAGTGTTGATATTAATGATATTGTTGTGCTTATGCATCCTTTAAAAAGAAATATCAAGCTTATAAAAAGAGTCACTAAGATTAGAGATGACTCTAAAATCTTTGTTGAGGGAGATAATCCTGATGTCTTATCGACAGATGATAGTCATAACTTTGGATATGTAAATAAAAGCGACCTAATCGCAATTAAAAAATATCAAAAATAAAGCCATACCATACAGGATTACACGAGGAGATTTGTTTATTTTCTTTGTATATACTTGAACTAGTCGTATGTTAGCTTGCTTGCTTTATGAATATTAGCAAGCTTGAAATAATTTAAATAAGAGGAAATGTAAAATGAGTGATGTAAAACAAGGCACAGTAAAGTGGTTCAATGATACTAAAGGTTTCGGTTTCATAGAGCCTTCAGAAGGTGGAAAAGATTTATTTGTTCACATGAGTGAAATTCAAATGGATGGTTTTAAAACCTTGAAAGATGGACAAGATGTCGATTATGAAGAAGGTAGTACTGACAAAGGTCCATGTGCCCTTAATGTAGTTCCTAAGTAAGTTTAGAAGCTACTTTTAAAGATGTAGAAAATTTCTTAGTCTTTAATATTGCAAAAAGCCTCTTTTTTAAGAGGCTTTTTTGTTTTTAGATTATAATATGAAAAAGCTTATTGTATTAGTTGTAAGTTTTGTTTGCTTTGCTCTACCAGATGATGGCTCGCTTGCCATTGTGAAATTAGATGCTCTTGGGATATCAAAAAAAGAAGCGAGATCCCTAACAGAGCGTATTACATCTCAAATGATATCGTGTGGAAAATACACTGTCCTTGATAGAGTTAATACTGATAAGATATTGGATGAAATGAAGTTTCAGAGCTCTGGTTGTACAGATACAAAATGCGCTATCGAAGTTGGAAAAATATTAAACGCCCACTACATTCTAGTTGGCAGTGTAAGCACCTTTGGTAATAATTTTATTATAGATTGTAGAATTATTAATGTTGAAACCTCTGAGGCAGTTAAAAGTGCCTCATTTACTACACGTAAAAATTTAGATAAGCTGCTTCAAGGTACAAAAAATATTGTGAGCCAATTATGCGATATTGATATTGAAGAAATAAATAATCAATCTATAGAAAATAAAAAATCAAATAATCTTAAAAAGAAAGCGCTAACTCGTTCAATATATAGGACGGGTGGATTATATTTTGGTTATAATTTTTTTGGAGAATTTAAGTTTGATTCAGGTTTAGAGTCGGGAAATAATCAGTATGATAATGCAGGCTTTACTTTAGGGTATGAGGTTGGTAAGCTTCTATCTAAAAATGAATTTGGTATATCTCTGGATATTGGAGGTTTTGAAAGCAGTGAACGTTTATCAAGCGATAGTTTTTTAAATAGCTATTGGAAACGAAATTTTAGTAAGTCTAGGACCTACAACTTTTGGACATCGTTAGGTTACAATATTGCCTTGGGGCAGTTGGACAAAGAAGATTGGGTAGGAAAGTATTCTGTTGGACTAGGACTAGAAGGAGATCGATTCGAGATTGGCTGCCTCATAAATAAATCTAGGTCAGATGCGCCAGAAAGTTATTTTGATGTAGTTAGAATGTTTGTTAATTATAACTTCCCAAAATTCAACTATTTAGATAAAAAGAAGAAACAGCAAAAAAAGAAACAGTTTCAAAAGAAGAAAAATAGAAGGCGTAATAAGTGATATTTAATAAAAAAATAGATATAGAGAAATGATTGCTAAAGAAGGAAAAATAATTTTAATACCAACATCGTTAATATTGATTATTGGAGTAGTTGCATATTTTTCATTAGACAGTAGTTTTACATGGCTTCAGTATGTTAACTACTCAGTACTTTCTTTTCTATTATTTTCCCTTTACTTCTTTAGAGAGCCAAACAGAGAAATTATTGATGTTTCAAATCAAATGTTATCTCCTGCAGATGGTAAGGTCGTTCAGATAATTGATATTGAAGATTCTGAGGTTGGATCTGCTGAGCAAATATCTATATTTTTGTCAGTATTTAACATTCACTCTCAGTATGTACCAATCGATAGCAAGGTTATATCTTCAGAATATTTTCCAGGTAAGTATTTAATGGCATTTAATCATAAAGCTTCTGATAAAAATGAACGAACAAATATAGCTTTTGAATTTAAAAGTGGAGAAAAATATAGGGTTAAACAGATCGCAGGTTTCATTGCTAGAAGAATATTAAACTATATGAAGCCTAATCAAAAAGTCGTCAAAGGCGAGCGCTTAGGTTTTATACGATTTGGATCTAGAGTTGATATTGTAGTTCCAAAAGGTAAATTTAAAATTAATGTAAAAGTAGGTCAGAAAGTTAAAGCCAATTTAACTTCAATTGGTGAATTTGTATGAATGTAAAAAGATTTATACCAAACATAATTAGCATGGCAAGTTTATTTCTGGGATTTTTATCCATATTAAATAGCTACATTGATAATTACCTTCTAGCATGTTATTTTATATTAATCGCAGCAATTTTAGATTCATTGGATGGAGCAGTGGCTAGAGCTCTCGGTGTTTCGAGTGAATTTGGAAAAGAGTTAGACTCTTTGGTTGACCTTATTTCTTTTTGTTTAGCTCCATCAATTCTCATTTATATACTATACTCTCAAAATATGCCAGGTATCTCAGGTGAGATTATCGCATTTGCTCCTTTACTATTAGGGGTGATTCGTCTAGCCCAATTCAATGTTTCAGATGGAGATGGAGTATCTTATTTTAAAGGATTGCCCACAACTTTTAATGCAATATTTATATGCTCGCTAATTATATATGTGGATAGTGTACAATTAACTAGTCCTCAATATTCAGACCCTAGACTTCTTCTGCCTATAATTATGGCTTCATCATTTTTAATGGTAACAAAGGTGAAATATTCAAAAATATCATTCTCAAAGCCTAATGGTGATAAAAAGAAATCAACAAAATTAAGTTTAACTTTAATTTGTATGGTATCTTTTTTGGTCTTCGTAGCTTTTAATAAATTTGAGCTTGCCTTAATTTTATATTCAAGTACCTTTGTTATATTAGGACTATTAAGTCATCTATTCATTAGAGAAAAGATTCATAATAAGCTTGTTAAAAAGATTCTTAAATAGTTTTTAGATTTTTTTTGATTTAACCATGATGCACGCTCCAATCATTGTTGAATTTTCGCGTAATTTGCTTTGAGCGATGATGGTATGATTTGCGTTAAATGATGGTGCATGCTTCTCAATAATCGAAAACATAGGCGCTTTAAAACAATTAAAAGCATTTGATAGGCCTCCTCCAATTGAAATTACTTGAGGGTCAATCATATTAATCACATGACTAAGGACTATTCCTAAATTGTGGCCATACTCATGATATATTTGAATTGCTTTTTTATCATTGTTTTTACAATGCTCTTCAACAATAACAGGACTTAACTCTTTTCCATATAATTCAGAGGCTCTTTTTCTAATGAAGTTGATGGATACATTTTTTTCACACATGCCCCACTCAAAAGGAGATAAGCCATACTCCATCGCCATTCCATGCCCACCTACGAATAACTCTCCATTAATTACCAGGCCAAATCCAAGACCCGTACCAAGCGTTATGCCAACTGTAACCTTATTTTCTTTGTATTGTGAGTACCATTCACCTAATGCAAATAAATTCGCATCATTTTCAATAAATGTATCTAGTTTTAGTTTTTTAGTAAAGTCACTGGCAATTTTGTAATCTTGAAAAATTGTTAGATTAGGAGTTTTAAGAATGACGCCTTTTTTTGCATCTAATGGGCCAGGTGCTCCAATACCAACTCCAATAATGTCTGAGCGCTCAATGTTACTTTCTGCAATCAGATTATTGACCTGTTCGATAATTGCATTAATTACAGAGTCTTTATCTCCATAGTTTCTAATTTTATCTTTATCAGAAGAGGCGACCTGATTCATGGATTGTGAAAAGATTCCAGAATTAAAAGTTGTGCCTCCAATATCAATAGCTACAATATATTTCATAGAATATAAATTAATATATTTAATATATTATCGCTAAGTTTGTTTGCAATATTATAAAAAAAATAGGAGCATTTATGGCTGTTTTAGACATTGTTATCATTGTTTTATATTTCGCAATAATTTTAGGAATTGGATTTTATTTTTCAAAAAAGAAGGATACTACAGATGAATATTTCTTAGCAAATCGAAATATTGGTTGGTTTGTTGTAGGTTCTGCTCTTTTTGCTTCAAATATTGGATCGGAACACCTTGTAGGTTTAGCGGGTTCTGGAGCAAGTAGTGGAGTTGCTGTTGCTCAATATGAAATTCTAGCCTCTTTAATGCTTCTGTTGCTAGGCTGGTTCTTCGTTCCTTTTTATATAAAAAGTGGCGTTGCAACGATGCCAGAGTTTTTAGAAAAAAGATACTCTTCTTCATCTAGATGGTATCTTTCGTTGTTATCGATTTTTGCTTATGTCGTTACAAAAATAGCAGTAACTATTGCAGCTGGTGGAATAGTGTTTGAGGCGTTAATGGGTATTGATTTTTGGACCGGTGCTTTTCTTGTGGTTATTCTTACTGGGGCATACACAGTATTTGGAGGACTTAGAGCTGTTGTTTATACTGAAACTATCCAAACAATAATCCTATTGATAGGTTCGCTGGTTGTATTATTTGGAGGTTTAAATGCAATAGGTGGATGGAATGCTATGGTAGATTCAACGGCCGATGGAGCTATGAGCCTATGGAAGCCAATGTCTCACCCAGATTTCCCTTGGACTGGAATGATGTTTGGTGCTCCAATTTTAGGGATTTGGTACTGGTGTACAGATCAAAATATTGTGCAAAGAGTTTTATCTGCAAAAGATGTTGATCAGGCTAGAAAAGGAACAATATTTGCAGGTTTTCTTAAAATTTTACCATTGTTTCTTTTTGTGGTGCCTGGAATATTGGCTGCAGCATTAGCAAAAAATGGAACAATTGTTCTTGATAGTAATGATGCTGCTTTACCTGCTATGGTTAAGCAATTACTGCCTATCGGATTGAGAGGATTGGTTACAGCAGGTCTTTTAGCAGCTTTAATGAGCTCTCTTGCATCAGTATTTAATTCATGCTCTACACTTATTACTTTAGATATATATTCAAAGCTCAGTCCAAATGAGTCACAAGAGAAATTAGTTAGATTTGGTCAGTTGACTACTGTGGTTATGGTAATTTTGGGACTTATATTTATACCTTTTATTACATTGTTTGGAGACGGGTTGTTTCAATCCTTACAATCAATTCAGGGATTAATATCTCCTCCAATTGCTTCAGTCTTTTTGCTTGGAGTATTATTTAAAAGGTTAAATGCCCAAGGTGCTGAAGCGGCTTTAGGGGTTGGTTTCGTGATTGGTATGAGTCGTTTTATATCTACAATACTTGGTATGGAATACTCTGTTGGTAGTTGGGGAGACTTTATATTTGGAATGAATTTTTTACATTTTGCAGCACTGCTTTTTGTTGTGTGTACTGTTGTGTTAATAGCCGTCAGCCTTTTAACTCCAGCACCATCTGGAGAAAAAGCTAAATTGATAAAGCAGATTACGTATGAGAAATCTGAAAAATCAAATCAATATATATCACGCTCAGAATTCTTGTCATACGTACTAGTAGGCCTTGTTTTAGTTTTATGGTATTTGTTCAGCTAAATTAATCAATTATAAGATTTATGAGCTGAACTATATCTAGAATATTATTTGAGTAGTCATTATTGAGGTCCACTAACGGACTATATTCACCGCTCAAAACTATGTTTATAGCTAAAACTACATCTAGTATATTTACTTCTAAATCTGAATTAATATCTCCAAAAACTGAGTTGGCAGCGACAACATTGAAAGAAAAATCTTTTTTCTCATAGTCATGGTATACTGGCCAAATAGAAAATTCAAGGGTTGTTTCATCAGATTGTGCATTATTAACAGCAAAATTTAACTCATAGCTCTGTTCTGGCTCCAAGGTTATTTGGCCAGACTGGTTTTCAAACATTGGTAAGTCAGAGGTCCCTGTATCAAATAAGTTGTACATATAAGTTTGAGAGTATCCACCCTTATTATAAAGCATAAAACTAATATCGTTGTTATTAGCTTCTATAATAGGTAGTCCGTTTTGATTTAATGTATAGTCAGTAGCCATTAGATCAAATGCCTCAGGATAAATAGATGGTATTTTATATGATCGATACCATGCGGTTCCAAAATCTTGGCTAGTTGCTTTCCATACAAGGTTGCCATCTGGAGATATTTCAAGCAAAGTACATCCTTCGCCAGAATTGTCATTATCTTTGCCGAATGTATAAATGAAGTAGTTTCCATTATCAAGTAGTTGTACGCTTCCCATGCCTAGTCCATGTAAATTTCCAGGTAGGTCAAATTGCCATACCGTTTCACAGTAAGAGTTGTCAACCACCTCAACTCTTCTTATTCTCGTAATTGCCTCTTGTTCATTCGTTAAGACCTGATTTAAGTTTCCATTATCAAAAAATAAAAGCGTTCCATCATCCATCAACTGTATATGATGTTGAAAGCTAAATAATAGGTCTGTACAGATATTGTCATTACCAGTATTGTAAAGCGAAGGAAGTCCCATGTTCCAAATCACTTCTCCAGATGGGTAAGCTATTTTACTGATTCTTGATAGATGACGGTGGGATACATATATAACACTCTCTTCTTGATCAAAATGAAAAGCATTTGAATGCATCCAATCAAAAGAGCCATTGAATGCTGCGTTCCACCACGTGCCTTCATATATATCATTGTCTTGCATAGTGAAATGTTCAAAAGGATTCCAACTCCATACCTCTTCTCTTGTGTTTTGGTCAAACTCAACAATTCTCAGTCCCATCCACGGAAATTCATTGGTTACGCCATCAACAGCATACCCAATTGCCTGGAAATATTGCGCCCAATTTCCATAAGGTGATATGGGACCATTTTGAAAAATAGGAACAAATGCCATATAGTTGCCATTTGGAATCTGTTTGACCTCATGAGAGTCTATTTCTGTTCCTTCGGGTGTTGCCCATAAAATCTCATGGTTGAAATTCATTCTCGCGCCTTGTTGTCCAAAGACACCATACATCTGCCCATGCTCATTAATATGATTCATATAGGCTGTTTGAGTGTTCCACACTTCATTGCCCCATTTATCGATACCGCCAACAGCAAAGTAGGGTCCAAATTGAGAGTATATCATTATTCCATCTTGAGTCGCATCTTCATCGTAAGACTCAACATTGACATCAATTAGTAATCTGTTTTGAATATTGAAGTTTCCTAGCATCCATTGGCCTTGACCACTATTATACAGCGCTCTCACTCTCCAAAAATAGTTTTGCTCCCATGTCAGATTTTCTTTTGCAATATAAGATGTTGTAGTTAAATCAATATTAATTATTAGGTCGCTGAATGATTCGGTGTCAGAAACTTGAAGAGTGTATCCATTTGCATCAGGCTCTTGCTCCCATTCAAATAAGACATGAGTGGCTCTTAAGCTCTCTGATAGTGATGGTTTAATTAAATCAGATAAGGCTAAGGATAAAATTGTTATCAATAAAAATTGTAATCTATATGACATAATATGTCTCCTAGTTTTTAAATTCTATGTTAAAAATAGGGTATACTTGGATACTATTTCTGAAATCGTTAACTAAAATTGCACCAATATTAAAGTAGACATCTCGTTTGCCCTCTTTAAGGTCAAATAACTTTATCGTACCTCCGCCAGCGAAGCTAATACAATTATCCTCTCTGGTTGCATCTCCATTGGTCACTGACATTTTATTTGCGCCCCGGTTAAACATTGAGGCTGATAAAAATGGTTTAAACTTTTTTTCTGAATCAAATGTTCGTTTCCATCCAATACCAGCTTGTGTTGATATAAAAATGGATGTACCGAATCCAACAAAGATTTCATCGTTACCCTGCTCGTAAACAGTTCGAGAAATACTGAAGAAATCCAGTCCAAACTTTTCATCACCTATACCAAATGATGTATTCTTGCTTGTGAACCACTTTCCTTCTGAAGCTATAACTGTAGAGCATATTGTAAGTATAATTATCAACTTATTTATCATTTTTTAATCCTCTAAAATCATATTAATTAATTGCACTATATCAAGAATGTCAACGGCTCCATCCTCGTTGATATCTGCAAGGTTATTGATGTTTTCTAGTCCTATTATCATATTAACCGTGATAACAACATCCAGTATATTTACTTCTAAATCTTGATTTATGTCTCCCACATCATAAATGTTGATGTAATTGTACAAAAAACTAAAAGCGCCTGTTTTTATTTGTTCAAAGTTTTCATTGGGACCTCCGATCCAGTTGCCATTGATTGCACCCCAGTACTCGTGAGGTTCACCCTCAGCTGCATAGAATTCATAGTTGAGGCCTTCTTGCTCTAGCTTACTGTGTATTGGGTTGGAGCCATAAACAATAGGTAGTGCAATATCAACTGTGAATGGATATCCAGAATCAAATGGAACGATTAAATCTGAGGTTCCATGGAATAATGCGGTCGGAACATTGTCCTCTGCATCGATCCAGTCTAAATCTCCAATTCCGCCCCAGCAGCTTATAAGCGCAGTTGGCTTACTTCTATGGTTAAAAGCATTGCCCTCACAATCAATACATCCTAAATCAGGATCATTTCCTCCGCCATAAGTTGCTTCAGGGCGCTCGCTTTCATCGCAAAAAGCGAGGTGTAATCCAATGAAAGACCCTGCACTCGAACCCCATATGAAAATACTTTCAGGGTCTATTCGAAGCTGTTCATGATACTCACGAAGATACCTAATTACTGCGCTAGCATCTTGTACCCCTCTATATACTGCCCTTTCACCGCTGTAGCTGCTTAAAATATTTAGGTGTAAACGATAATTCATACTAACAGCAACATATCCTCTTTTTGCTGATGCGATTGCTAAATCCACCATATCATCTGCCTCTTTACTTCCAGAGAAAAAAGCTCCGCTGTGAGCAAATATTATTACGGGCCTCCTATCGAGCGTGTCATTTGCCGGCTCATAGATATCCATTTCAAGGTCAATATCGTTTGTATTCCATTCAAACAAAAAGAAAAAGGGAAGGTCAGGCGAATTCCCATACACAACGTCCTCAGTTATATCTACACTATCAAATACCTCATCAATATAGCGGGTATCTTGTGATATTAGAATTGTTGCAAGTATTGTTAGGAGTATTTTTGCCATGAATGAATTTACAAAATAAAAACATTCTTAAAATACTATAGATTCTGAAATAATGTGACTTAAATCACATAATTGATATTTTGCTGGAAGCTGCCTGGTTATTTGGCAGTGTTTTTAAGTCTAAAATATAGCTTATTTAGTGTTTTGATAAATAAGTATACTAGATGTGGTGTGATTAGCTTAAAAAAATTGTAGCATATGAAGGATAGATTAAATATATTTAGATGCTACTTACAGTGGCAAACGAGGCAATAATAATTTAAAATAAATTTTTAACTACAACTTACTAGGAGGAAAGTAATGTTTAATACGATTCGTGTCTTATTAATAACAACATTAGTTTCAACTATCGCTTTTGCTGATGTATTTATGACGGAGCTTACAGATCCGCAAAACTCATCAGATGCAGGAAGATATGTTGAACT
>Ga0310343_10001130_pt1 | contig 13463 bp, 13 predicted proteins | sample HC15DNA2025_MG_FD_203519 | JGI IMG/M metagenome (GOLD analysis project Ga0310343, IMG submission 203519) | Marine microbial communities from station ALOHA, North Pacific Subtropical Gyre - HC15-DNA-20-25_MG | ecosystem: Environmental > Aquatic > Marine > Oceanic | place: Pacific Ocean: North... | reverse complement strand
TGGGTGATTTGGCGGCCGTTGCAGGACTCGAACCTGCAACCCTCTGCTTCGAAGGCAGATACTCTATCCGACAAGGGTTGTGGAATATCAATGACTTAACGGTTTTTTCCCTTTTTTGGTGACACAATAAAAACACATATTAACACAACTTTTAAGAAGATTGGATCATTAAACCAAACTTATTTAACAGTTGCTTCGATCCAAAATTTCACTGTCGTAGCAGTTGGACTCTCACCAGAATTGTATTTGAGCTTTAATTGTTAGCACAATACTAGCCCTATTAATAGCCTACTGGCCTTCCCCTTGTCTCGGCGATCCGACCGATAAGGTTAAGTAACAGTTGCGCTGCCAGCGTAGCGGTGCTTCCTGAAAGATCATAGTCAGGCGCGACTTCGACCAAGTCGACACCAACTATAGTGCCCTGTCTAGTTAATCCGTCAAGAAATTCTAGTATTTCGTAGTATAAGAACCCACCATGCGAAGGCGTGCCTGTTCCTGCTGCTATCGAAGGGTCGAACCCGTCAATATCAATGGTAACATAATAACGAGCGCCTCTAGGTATACGGGTTAGCATCGCTTCCACCCCCATTTTGCGAAATTGACGGACCGAAACGATGTCGGAACCCATTGCGCGCGCATCCTCGTAACCGTTGCGGGCGGTCGAAGAAACATTACGAATGCCTATTTGTGACAGGCCGGTTACATAAGTTTTTTCAGCGGCGCGGCGCATCGGGTTACCATGTCCATAACGCACACCGTGTCGCTCATCCACGAAATCCAGATGTGCGTCAATCTGCACCAAGTGAAAGGGCTCTTGCCCATCGAAAGCATTGATGCAGGGTATATTTATCGAATGATCCCCTCCAAGCACAACTGGTATAGCATTGGCAGCTAAAATTGCCCTAACACCACACTCGATATTTGTATGGCTTTTAATTGTGTCCGTATGGACGATATCGGCGTCGCCAATATCGACAACCCGGACTCTATTATTCTCTAGATAAGTTATGTCGTCTTCGTGATCATAGGCACCAGAATGACCAAAGGAGAATAAAGTCGATGCCTCTCTAATGCCGCGGGGACCAAAACGCGCACCAGGACGAAACTGCGTGCCAAAGTCAAAAGGAGCACCGAGAATTGCAAAATCAGCGTCAATAGCATTCCAGTCCGGCTGATAGCGGTATTTACCGAAGCTACACAAGCCTACAAAAGGCAGCTCTAAACGTCCACTATCATAGTTATGGTCGTTCATGGTGGGATCTCCTGTGATCGGTGATAAACTTTTTTATTTTTGAGAGTGCTCAAAAAATAAGCATTGAGCGGGGAGCTTCGGTAGGCGGACCAAGAAGAAATTATAGTGTATTCCTAAATATTGTTGTTTTAAATAGATTATCCAACTACATACTGCAACCGTATGGATTCATAATTTTTCGACAACTATTTACTTTATCAGCATCATTTTTAAGTTATCAACGATTATTCTCCTGTTTCTCAGGCATGCCATAGCACAGTCAAAATACTGAGCTTCAAGATCATGCACGCTGACGCTAATCAAACTTGGCTATCGCCACAAACTTAACCGGTTCTCTAGCCAATTTTATACCTAATTGAGTGGCTATTTGTAAACTCAGTTTAAAATGAGTTTCAATTGTAAATAGACATAATACGTTCGCAGACTGAGATAGGTTACAATTAATGATGCCCAGAATCCTAATGGTGCCCAGAATCCAAAAGACAAAAGATAACGATAATTCGTATCGTATCTTTGCTCTTTAAATATTGTCTTACCTAGAAACAATATTTTTCAAAAGCTATCTCAGGATAGTAATTTTCAAAACTTTTCAGTTTCTGATCATTGCATTGTTTGTACCACGACGAACCCTGCACCACCGCTGTCGCATTGGGGTATGCAACGCAGAGTTTTTTAGTCTTTTCGTTTTCTTCAATTGCTATTGCGCAGAAACCAGCGATAGTCCCACCCTGCCTCTCTATAAGTTTAATGGACGCTTCCATTGTTCCGCCTGTCTCTACCCACTGATCAACTAGCAAAACACGCGTCCCTTTTTTAAAAGCGGGTAATCGCACTTCCAGTTTTTGTTGTAAACCTGAATAATTGGTGTATCCAACGGCGTCTGTCTCAACGCATAATTTACCTGCTTTCCTAATTGGCAAAACACCAACCCTAAGCCTAGATGCTACCCCTGCCCCCAACACAAATCCCATAGCGTCGATCCCAGCTACTAACTGAATATTAAAATCGCTTAAATCTTCAATAAGATCATCCAAAAGATCGTTAAACGCCGGCCCATTCAAGTAAATTGGCGTCGGATCTAACCACGCAAAGTTAACGCCTTTTGTATTAGGTGCCATCAAGTTTAAATACCAACGATCTGATCTCGATCCTTTTTTGTGCAGTTTGTTTGGCATTAGCTAAACCTCATCTCTTTTGCAGCCTTGACGAGTTCTCCTAATCGACTGCCATCTATATTATAGAAATCATCTTTAAAGTTAATTCCTGTGGCTACAAGAAACCATTCCACATTAGGATAGTTTTTAATATTTTCCAACGTAATCCCTGATGCTAATGCGATTGGGTGCTCTTCAGCTCCTTTTCTAAATTTGTGAACTTTAGCTATATCAACTTCTCTACCTGTGGCTACTCCCGAAGTAGTTATAACATCAATAAATTGTTTAGCCCGACGAGCCAAGTCTTCAAAATTTTCTTTTGAGATTTTCCTTTGCTTCTTGAAGGCCACACCCCCGAAATACAATCCCCCCCACCCTGAATTAAGTCTGGCTCTGGCGATTTCATCTGCTTCCAACTGCAAATCTGAGTTCTCTAAAACACAGGCATTATCCGCCCAGTAGGCATCAATTATACAAGATTGACTTTCCAACTTCGATAAAATTGGAAATGCGAATTTACCGGTAACTGCTAGAAAATTTACGCCCAACCAGATTCTTGGGAATCTAATCCTTATCTCTTTAATTATTGGTAAGAACTGATCCAACCCAAAATCATGATTAATGAGAAAAACTCCCTTAACACCGGCATTTATTGCTACATTGATATTTCGAGTAATCTGTTTTGTATCTAGGCTGTGGATAACCGGGATGACGATAGGTGTATTTGAGGGAAAAGGGTCATTGAGAAATTTCTTTTGCACAACCTACCTCGCAACTATAACGAACTCTAATTCGTAGGTCTTAATTATCACCGCAATTTTAAGTCTTCACGGCCTGAGAATATATCAAATTCTAAACTTCTTCTCGAGATATAAAACCCTACAATATAAATAATGTGTTGTCGAAGATTAGAATAAGTCATTCCTATAAAACTTTTTTCCTTTACAAGATTCCAAAATCTCAATTTTTACGCGTTCAGGCAATAAACGACCGGCGATCACTTTGTTCATACATCATTCTTGAACAGAATTTTTTATAATATGAAAAGTCATTTGGGCAGCTATCATTTTATTTAGGCAAATTGCAGCTTTTCCCTAGAATCTATTATTACCTTGTAAACATAATATTCTTTTAGAAAGGCTTTAATTTCGTGTCTTTAAATGTAGTGATACCAAAATCGATCCACCTTGCACACTTATTAACAGCGCTACAACAAAGTAATTTTCTAGTCATTGAGTTATTGTAAAGACGATGTCTATTATTCCCCGAAGGAATTTTATGATTTAAAAAAAATTAAGCTTTTTGAAAGCATTTTATAACGAATCCGATTACCAACACGGGAGTTTACTAATGACTAATTCAAAGAATAAAAAAAATAAATTAGGGGTGATGACACGCCGAAAAGCTTTGGGGCTGACTGCAGGTCTAACTTTGTCAATGCCTTTTATAAGTCGCGCTTGGGCCAGCACCACAGAATTAAACATGCTAGCCTGGTACGGGCATGGTGAGTCCGACATAGTTGGCGCTTTTGAGGAAGCAAATAATGTCAAGTTCAAGCCAAAATATTATGCCGGTGGCGATAATATGCTTGCATTAATAGCCCAGTCACCTCCCGGAACATATGACGTAATTTTATCAGATGCTGAGTTTGTACAACAATTAAACGCAGCTGGTTACATCGAACAATTGGACGCATCGGACTATCCCTTCGATGACATGCTCCACGAAGATTTTACAAGTTTTCCGGGCCATTGGAAAAACGGAAAACTCTATTCTATGATGGTTCGGTTTGGACATCTCGGAGTTTCCTACAATAAAAAATTTGTTTCAGAAGAGGAAGCTCAGAGCTATAAATGTTTTTGGAAGCCTGAAATTAAAGGAAAGGTTGGGCACTTTGATTGGCACCTTCCTTCCTTAGGAATGATAAGCCTTTATAATGGTAACGGCAATAAACTATGGGATTTGTCGAAAGACCAATGGAGTGAGGTTCAAAAGACGACATTGACACTTCGTCCACAGGTTGGTGGTTTTTTCGATTATGGAGGGACATTCAATTCACTTAAGAACGGCGAAATGGTAGCGATGTGCGGAATTGGTGATTGGATCACTGGAGTTTTAGAAAAAGACGGAGCTCCGGTAGCTTCAATCGTTCCGAAAGAGGGCGGAATTCAATGGACAGAATCCTATTGCATTGGCAAGGGCTCCGACAAAGCGGAAATAGTAAAGAAATTTATAAAATATATGTTGTCACCGGACGGACAACTTCGATCAGCTCAAATGGCTGCTTATCCTGGCTTCGCTATAACGAAGGCAGGGCGCAGAAAGTTAAATGAAGTGAATCCGAAAGAAGCGAAAAGAACGGGACAAGTAGGTGGTATGCCAAATGATCCGATCTCTCTTATTAAAGAGGGCCGAATTCACTATCGAAATATTCCTGTTAAACAAACCTTGGAAGATTGGAACGATTTTTGGTCAGAATATAAAAATGCATAGTTATAAATAAGTAGCAGCTTGATCTGCTGAGTTCGTAGCCTCAGCAGATCAAGTTAAAGAACTGCGACTATGACTAAGTTTAAGGCATATCGAATAAAGTTGAGAGATGTAGCTTTTCGTTTGGGTTGGCGAATACCCCTGATAGTTTGGCAAAGCATTTTCTTCCTTGGACCTTTTATCTTTATGATAGCAATGTCCTTCTTTCTGGTAAAAAACTACCGAATGGTTGAAGCCTTTGAGCTGGTAAACTGGTTCAAAATGATGGGAAGACAAACATTTTGGAGTAGTTACTGGTTTACTTTAATTTTAGCTGCAGCAGCAACAATTATTGCTAGTATGATCGCATTTCCGGTAGCCTATACACTAGCTTTTCGAGTTTCCGACACAATCCGTCGTTGCGCTATATTTTTATTAATAGTTCCTTTTTTCACAAGTTATTTAGTAAGAATTTTTTCATGGTATGTAGTTTTGGCCGAAGCAGGCCCACTCAATGCTATTCTAGGCAACATTGGTCTTGGGCCATTCACTATGCTTAATACGACATTCGGAACCATTGTAGGCTATATGACCCTTACGTTGCCTTTGGTTTTAATATTACAAACTGTTTCTCTGGCAAACATTGACCTACGATTGATTGAGGCTGCGCAAAATCTCGGCTGCGGAACTCTCCGCGTCATAACAACAATCATTTTTCCTTCAGCCCGCACTGGCCTCATAATAGCAGCACTTTTCGTCTTCATTCTAAGTTTCGGTGATTTTGTTAGTCCTTACTACCTAGGTGGATCAAAACCGCCAACGTTATCAATTTTAATTATCGACACTACAAAATCTGGTCAACAATGGCCTAGAGCCGCGGTGGTCGCCATCATGATGATGGGCACGCTATTTTCAGTCGCTTTTGCCTCAATATGGTATGCTTATCGCAAAAGAATAAAAGGATGAATAATATAACAAAATTTAGCAATGCAATGCTTTTGACTTATACTACAGCAATATTTCTGTTTATTTTTTTACCAATCGCTGGCAGCGTAGTTTTTTCATTCAATTCACAAAGATTCCCCACTATACCGTTAGGCTCTTTCTCAATGGAGTGGTACGAAGGTGTAGTCGATGATGTAGATTTTTGGGATGCAGCCAAAGCATCGTTAACGGTCTCCTTATTCACGTCGATAATAGCTACATTTATAGGTTTTTGCACAGCATACACTGACTATAGATATCAGTTTCGTGGGAAATCAATTTTTATTGCTTTGGCACTTTTGCCACCCACAATTCCTTTGATAATTATGGCTCTTGCAATGCTAGCTTGGTTCGCGAGGATAGGCATATCTGGCCAAATTTATGCTATCATTATTTCTCATTCGGTTCTAACCATCCCTTTCGCGATGGCAATCATCCGAATGCGACTTAATGAAATAGATCCAAGATTAGAAGCAGCAGCCTGGAACCTAGGAGCAAGCGAATGGGTCGCGGTAAAGAGTGTTATTATTCCTTTTTGCCGTCCTGCGATTATTTCGGCGTTATGCCTTACCGCCGCTATTTCTTTTGACGAATTTGCTGTAGCATGGTTCGTGTCGGGATTAAATAAGACAATTCCTGTACTAATACTTGAGATTGTGACGGGAAACATAGATCCGAGAGTAAATGCTGTTGGCAGCTTTGTTTTTCTAGTTTCGATGACCCTAGTCGTCACTGCCCAGTGTTTAATAATGGCTAGCAGACTTCGAAAAAGCAATGGTAATTTCAAATGACTTTTCCCTTGGTGCAATTCCGAAATGTCTTAAAGAAATTCGGATCATTCACAGCGGTTAAAAATATAAACTTGGATATCGAAGCTGAAGAATTTATTGCTATTATGGGCCCAAGTGGTTGTGGTAAAACTACGATGCTTCGGATGCTTGCCGGACTGGAAACACCCAGTGAGGGCGAAATACTTATCGATGGTAAGGTTATGAATAATGTGAAGCCCCACGAAAGAGATACGCCATTAGTATGGCAATCACTGGCGTTGTTCCCTTTTTTGAATGTCCAAGAGAACGTGGAATTTGGATTGAAGATGAAGGGGATCAAGAAGAAGGAGCGAGAACTCAAGGCACGGGAATGGCTAAAACGTCTGGAAATTAATCAATTTTCAAATTGGGACGTGAATAAGTTATCCGGCGGACAACAGCAACGCGTTGCTCTGGCGAGAGCATTAATTACAGAACCCAAAATATTATTACTTGATGAGCCGTTGTCCGCACTGGATGCTCACCTTGTGGTTCGAATGCAACAGGTACTTACTAAACTCCAAAGAGAAATTGGAATAACTTTTATATACGTTACTCATTCCCAATCTGAGGCATTTGCTATGGCGGACCGCGTCGTAATTATGGGAAATGGAGAAATATCGCAAACTGGAGTGCCGCGCGATATTTACAGAGCGCCAGCAAACCGTTTTGTCGCAGAATTCATCGGACGCAACAATATTCTCTCAGGTAACATCTCAAGTATTAAAAATGAAATAGCTTTAGTGAGTACCTCGGCAGGAAAGTTAAAGATTAAAAACCATAGGGGGGCAACCGTCGGACAGAATGTAACATTTGTTATATCTGCAGACCTTGTGAAACTATGTAATCAATACAATGATAATCGTAATAATATTGCCTGTAGACTAATCTCTGAGGAGTTCATAGGGTCAGTAGTAACTCTTTTCCTAGAGAGTAAGGATGGCACAGAATTTAAAGTGCAGATACAGGAACGTGAGTTAGTTGATATAAATTTTCGAGGAGATAACGAATTAATCATAAGCTGGGAAATTCATAATGCTCATCTTCTACCGGAGTTAGAAACATAGGAATGTTAAAAAACCCAATTCCCTGGCCAAACGGGGCCAAATGCGCCTGCGCGATTACCTTTGATATTGATGCAGATAGTTTGATCCATATATCGAAACCAGACGACTCATATCAAAGACTGTATCCAATAAGTATGGGTCGTTACGGTCCAGACATAGCCGTTCCTAGAATTTTGAAAACCTACGAGCGATTAGATATAAAGCAGAGCTTTTTTGTTCCAGGCTGGTGTTTGGAGCAGTATGCGCCTTTAATGGAAAATATTCTCAAAAAAGGGCATGAGATAGGGCACCACGGACTATTGCATGAAGATCCTATAAAAACTATCGGCAATGAACAGGCAGACGCATTTTTGAGGGCTTTGGAAATTCATAAAAAGATCTGTGGCCGCCACCCTGTTGGTTACAGAGCTCCGGTCTACAATATAACACCTCAAGTAGTGGATCTACTCGTCGCAAACAAATTTCTGTACGATAGCTCTCTGATGGGAGATGATATTCCCTACAGGCTCAAGACAAGGCAGGGCAGCCTATTGGAAATTCCTGTTCACTGGGGCTGCGATGATTGGCCTCCTTTTGCTCATTATGAAGAAATTGGTTATATGATGCCAGTAAAAGCACCTTCTGTGGCTCTTAATGGATTTTGGGAAGAATTCGACGCGCAATACGAACACGGCGGCTTTTTTATGCTTATTGTTCACCCTTTTCTAACTGGCAGGCTAGCACGCTGGAATCTAATCGATAAATGGCTGGAGGAAACAATAATTAGTAAGAAGGTGTGGTTTGCACCACTCGAAAAGATAGCCAGATATGTGCAAAAACTTGCAGATGATGGTATGTATAGGCTTAAAACTGACCATTTACCGTACTTCACAACTCAAATACGAGCTTAAGGATTTATGTATGTTAGGAAAAGTTGACAGAAAATTTTTAAATATAGCATATGACGAAGCGTTGGCAGGTTTTAATGAAGGCGGCTGTCCGATCGGCTCGGTACTTGCAGAGGGGGATAAACTAATTGCCAAAGGACGTAATCAACGTGTTCAATTAGGCGACCCAATTGCTCATGGTGAGATGGACTGTTTGAGAAAGGCAGGTCGTCAAAAAACCTACCGCAATATGACAATATATACATCGCTAAGTCCATGCATGATGTGTACTGGCGCGATAATTCAATTTGGAATACCCAAGGTGGTAATTGGAGAAAATTCCACTTTTGCAGGCAACCCTGAGTTACTTCGAAAAAATGGCGTTTTTGTTATTATTGCAAATGATATCAGATGCAAAAATCTAATGAAACGCTTCATTGCAGAAAAACCCGAACTCTGGGCTGAAGATATCGCAGAGGACTAACATGGAAGAACAACATCATTTAGTGCTGACGTCTCATCCTCCGAAGGGAGCAGCAAAGCCTCCTGACATAAATTGGGGCGCAAACTCTATCCCCGAAAGAGGCCCAATCATAGGGTCTCTATTAGCCCCAGAACAACGAAATGTAATAGGTGTTCATTCAGGCGCATACGGAGTTTATCGCGCCCTATCAGTTGCCGCTGGCCAGTTAGATCCTATACATAAACCCGACTTGACAAATACATCCCCAGCCACGGAAATAGGGCCTTTTCCACAATGGCGAAGCCCAAAAAAAATCGTATCTCTAGATCCATGGGGACATTTAGTTTCTCAATCGTTCGATAAAGAATTAAAAAAAGGGTACGATATACGACCTACAATTGCTGTTACGAAGGCACGAATTTCCTTTCCTGAAATTCGCGAGAGCATTGCAGGAAAACGTCTACAACCCGACGGAGCAGTTTTACATACGAATGGCGATGTCAGTGTCACTAAAGTTGCTATTGAGCCAGTCTGGTATTTACCTGGGATGGCTGAACGTTTAGACGTAACCGAAGCCGATCTCCGCAGAACCTTGTTTACGCAATCAGGAAATATGTATCCCGAACTCGTGACGCGATCGGATCTAAAAGTATTTCTACCGCCCATTGGAGGGATTACATTATATATTTTTGGCGATCAGACTGCCTTATGGGATCGTAGTGATCGCGAAATTTCCTGCAGGGTACATGATGAATGTAATGGCTCCGATGTTTTTGGATCAGACATTTGTACATGTCGCCCGTACCTAGTTCATGGAGTTGAAGAATGTGTTATGTCATCCCAAAAGGGTGGCGCAGGTCTTATTGTTTACAATCGAAAAGAAGGTCGGGCCCTTGGAGAGGTAATAAAGTTCTTAGTCTACAATGCACGAAAGAGAAATCCCGATGGAGATACAGCAGCTGGTTATTTCGAGCGTACAGAGTGCATAGCAGGTGTTAAAGACATGAGATTTCAGGATTTAATGCCCGATGTTTTCCATTGGCTCGGTATAACGAAAATCCACAGATGGATCTCCATGAGTGATATGAAGTTTGATGCAATGGATAAGCAAGGTATCAAGATAATGCAACGAATTCCGATCCCTGATCATATGATACCTGCCGATGCACAAGTGGAAATGGATGCCAAGAAAGCTGCGGGGTACTATGTGGACGGGCCTGCTGGACGGCTAAATGACCTTCACCTGCCAAAAGGGAGGGGTCTTGGGCAATTTTAACGGAAGGGGACATGTGCAGTGGCTACTATCACCGGAAGCTATCCGAAAACAAAGTAGACTGCTTTATGATAGCGTCTTGAAAGGGGACTCCGAACACTTCCAATTACACCCTCATGTCTTAAATGAAACCGCCGACTTTGTTGCAGATACGATAATTGAACGCTACCCCAAGTTAAATGTTCCTTATCACTCCAGATGGAGACATTTCACAATTAATGGTCAAGATCGCTCTGAACAGGCTTTCAACCACCTTTCCAGTGATCCGTTGGAAAAAGCGCGTTCAAAGGTAGAGTTAGCCATTATATCGGTGTTTCTAGATGCTGGCGCAGGAAAAGAGTGGTCTTATGAGGATTTTAATACCGGACTTTCACTTACTCGGTCGGAAGGCCTCGCCGCTGCCAGTCTTAACCTTTTCACATCGGGAATACTTAGCACTAAACCAGAAAAGCCGCTACAAACGGATAATATATCAAATTTTAGTCCAGCAAAATTGGCACATGCTTTTCAAGTCTCATACTCAAACCCGCTGCAAGGCCTTGAAGGACGAGCTTCTCTTATAACGAAGCTCGGAGAAATAATGGAAAAGAAAAAAAATATTTTTGGGCGAAAGACCCCGCGATTAGGATATTTGGTAGACTATTTGATACGACTTTCACAGAACAAAGCAATCTCAGCTAAAACAATTTTATACATTGTCCTGACTACTTTGGGTGACATTTGGCCTGAAAGAATTAAGATGAATGGAGTCAATTTAGGTGACTCTTGGTACCATTCAAAAGCGGGGGATTCGAAGTTAGTACCTTTTCATAAATTGTCGCAATGGCTCACTTACTCCATCACTGAACCGCTAATTGAGCTTGGGGTGAGGGTCACGCAAATTAATGAGCTAACTGGCTTGGCTGAGTACCGAAACGGCGGCCTGTTTTTAGATACCGGTGTTCTATCCCTAATAAACGAGGAAGCTGCAATAGTACCTTTGAACCCCTCACATTCACTTATCGTCGAATGGAGAGCCCTAACCATATGCTTACTAGACGAAATAGCCAACATGGTTCGCAAAAGACTAAAAAAAAATGAACACAGTATGCCCCTAACTTCGATATTAGAAGGAGGCACCTGGTATGCAGGACGAAAGATTGCACAACAGAAACGACCGGGTGGCACTCCACCCATTTCTATACAATCTGATGGTTCCGTATTTTAAATTTGAAGAGGAATTTTAATGTCCAAAAAGCTGATTATTGTCGATCACCCTCTAGTTCAACATAAACTTTCATTGATGCGAGATAAGCTAACATCTACCGCTGTTTTCCGACAATTACTAAGGGAGATATCATTCTTACTTGGATATGAGGTTTTGCGGGACCTAACGCTGACTACCGCCGAGATAAACACACCTGTTGGACCGATGATAGCTCCCATTCTCGAAGGAAAGAAACTTGCATTGGTTTCAATATTACGGGCGGGAAATGGACTGCTCGATGGAATGCTCGAACTTGTTCCATCAGCTCGTGTCGGACATATTGGCCTTTACAGAGACCCCATTTCACTTATTGCTGTAGAATATTATCTGAAATTACCGGATCAGATTAATGACCGCGCCACCGTATTGGTGGACCCAATGTTAGCAACCGCCAATTCCGCAATAGCAGCTACAAATAGAATAAAGGAACAAGGTGCAAGAGACATTCGTTTTGCTTGTCTTTTGGCTGCCCCTGAGGGCATAAAAGCCTTTGCCATGGCACATCCTGACGTACCCATTTTTACCACATCGGTTGATAGTCATCTAAATGAACATGGTTACATTGTTCCTGGCCTTGGAGATGCGGGCGATCGTATGTATGGAACGAAATAATTATTCTAGCGAAATTGGTATCACATTAGTGACAACTTCAAAAAGAATCTCATAAACTTTTCTATGCTCGGTGGAAAGTGCAGAATAAAAGTAATACCCAAAAAAATAGGCAATACAATGCAAACTGAATCTGAAGAGTTAACCGAAATACCAGCCCGTAAGGGAATCGCGGTGCTAGTGGAATGCGGAAAGGTAATTAAAATAATCAATACCCACGGTCATCAAGTTGTTGATACTTGGGTTTTCAATGCTTTAGATTTAGATGAATTTCTATCAAATGAACATATGCATCAAAAATTGAACAGCCTTTTCCCAAAAATTGGCGAGCCAATCTTCACGAATAAACGCAGACCGATAGCTATTTTTGAAGAGGACACGTCTCCGGGCATTCACGATACTGTGATGGCCGCTTGCGATATCTATAGATATCGGCAACTGGGGTGTGTAGAATACCATGACAATTGCGACGATAATTTACATGCCGCCCTCAAAAAATTGGGATATTCTATTAGTGGGACTCCGTCCCCACTGAATCTCTGGATGAATATACCAGTTGACAGTGACGGTAATTGCGGTTGGCAACCGCCTGTTTCAAAAGCAGGCGACTTTGTTTGTTTTAAGACAATGATGGACTGTATTTTTGTTATGTCCGCTTGTCCTCAGGACCTTGTTCCGATAAACGCGGGAAACCCTGTGGAGGCTCATTTTCAGGTTCTAGGTTGAAACTTTTGTACTGCTCTGCTACGTACGGTCGTATCCGACAAGAATCTATAGTTTCCCCGTTTCAAAATGATAAATCGTTGCCTCTATTTTGTGTCCCAAGAAGTTTACTTTGGACTCTGTAGCCAGAAATTTCTACAAACGTCTCTCTTTTTGTCGAGACAATAATAACGGAATTAAAACTTCTTTCTGCCCCACTTAATAATTGCCTTAATTGCGGTTAACTGTGTCGTGTTAATTTTTCATCTCGACATTTCCCTTTTCCTTTCCGGTCACACAAATGGTCACACATCAGAAAAAAGGAAAATAGAGTTTGTCTTGGTTTTACTGGTATTTTCTTGTATACGCCAAAAGACATGCGTCTTCCCTTTTTCCATCGTGTTATCAAAGGGATAAACGCTAAAACCGTTGATTTTCCTAAAGTTTTTGGCGGCCCCTGCAGGACTCGAACCTGCAACCCTCTGCTTCGAAGGCAGATACTCTATCCAATTGAGCTAAGGAGCCTTTGGGTAGAAAAACTGACGCAAAACTCAAGGAAAAGCAAGAGT
>Ga0310343_10001129_pt1 | contig 13473 bp, 12 predicted proteins | sample HC15DNA2025_MG_FD_203519 | JGI IMG/M metagenome (GOLD analysis project Ga0310343, IMG submission 203519) | Marine microbial communities from station ALOHA, North Pacific Subtropical Gyre - HC15-DNA-20-25_MG | ecosystem: Environmental > Aquatic > Marine > Oceanic | place: Pacific Ocean: North... | reverse complement strand
CAATAGATTTCGGTGGTGATAGCGGTGGGGCCACACCCGTACCCATTCCGAACACGGAAGTTAAGCCCACCAGCGCCGATGGTACTTGGGACGAGTGTCCCCGGGAGAGTAGGTCGCCGCCGGATTTTCGATTAGCAGCGGGTCGTAAGACCCGCTGCTTTATTTATTCCTTCTCTATACCATTTAGTCTTATGCCTAGTAGGATTATTCAGCTATGAGTTCATCAGGAAATGACAAACAAAAATCACCTCCAAGTAGGGGAAAGTCGCCCCAAAGCCCAAAGAGTCAGGGTAAGAAGAGGGGCGGAGCTCCACGAAAGTACACAAAGGGCAAAAGCAATTCTTCAAAGAACGATTCAATCGATCCAATACCGGGAAATCAAAATTGGGGGGGACTAGCTAGAAAAGGAGTCCTCAGAGTTCACCACGACGATGTAAAGGCAACCGAAGAGCAAACTAATCGACCCGACCGGTTTGACGAAGTTATTGAAGATGCAGAAGTGTTACGTTTACGCGAAGAGCGGGCACAAAAGAGAGAACAACGCGAGGCCCGAAAACGTGAGCTACAAGCAGAAGCTAAAGCGGCACTGGAACGAGCTAATTCGAAGCCTGTTCGTAAAAGCGGTAACGCTAAACGACCAGCGAAAATCAAACAATATAAACGCAAGCCACTTTCAAACAAGCGAAACAGTAATCAAGATGTAAGCGCTAAATTACGAAAGATTCTTGGTTCAGCAGAAGGTCAGAAGGCTTATAAAAGACTAAGAGAAGCAGACGCGTTTTTTCAACAAGAACAATTTTCAGAAGCAAAGAGAAAACTTACACCATTAATAAAAAAGGCCCCGAAAGTCTCAGAGATACAAGAGTTATATGGTCTTATATGTTATCGCCTCAATGATTACGCAAAAGCCGCTCTTTCTCTAGAACAGTATCGTTCCCTAGCGCAATCAACAGAACGCCACCCTGTATTGATGGATTGCTATCGAAGTGAGAACCGTTGGGATGACGTTAAATATCTTTGGGCAGAGTTGGCTGATGTTTCGCCGGACGCTGAGACAGTTGCAGAAGGAAAAATTGTTTACGCTAACAGCTATGCCGACCAAGGTAACTATCCCAAAGCTATTAACATTTTAGAGAAGGGGTGGCGCGCACCTCACCGACCTCAAGAACATCATTTACGTAAAGCATACGCTCTCGCAGACCTCTACGACCGATCTGGTATGCCAGTTAAAGCACGCGAACTTTTTGGTTGGATAGACGCAAGTTCCCAAAACTATCTCGATGCTTCAGATAGATATGATGAGTTGGCTTAGCCACTAGGTATTGGAAGCGTCAAAAATACTTTGAATTGAACTATTCAATAAACTATCAAACTCACTCTGTGATTGTTGCGCACTTAAACCTTCAGTCAAAGCCCGAGAAAAGCTTGCTACGACACCGGAATTACGAGACATTCGAGCATTTGCTTCTTTGCGCGAATACCCTCCAGATAAAGCAACAACACGAAGGATCTTCTCACTCTCGACAAGACCACTATAAAAGTTGTCCTCCTCGGGCAAAGTAAGTTTTAGCATCACTTTTTCTCCCTCTGAAAGGAGTTCGAGGTTCCGCAAAATAGCATCCCGCATCAGGCCTTCGCAGGCTGATTTTTCCGGGCTATTTATATCCACTTCCGGCTCTATTATTGGCATTAGCCCTGCCTGTAGGATTTCATTACCTATTTCGAACTGTTGATTCACAACAGCATTAATACCATCTTCGTCGGCTGATTTGATAACAGAGCGCATTTTTGTTCCAAATATGCGTTTTCCCAATGCTTTATCAAGAAGGCTACCCAAGCCATCTATAGGTTTCATCAGCTGTACACCCTGTTGCTCATCTGCCAGACCTTTATCAACCTTCAAGAATGGAACCACACCCTTAACATTCCAGAGATAATCAGCTGAACCCATTCCATCAATGGAGCGGTCCATTGTATTCTCAAATAAGATAGCACCAAGAATTCTTGTTCCAGAGAAACTTTGGCTAGTGATTATTCTGGTTCTCATTTCGTGAATACGGTCAAACATTTCAATATCGTCGTTATATTCGGACTCTTCGACCCCATATGCTTTGAGCGCTTTGGGAGTGCTACCTCCGCTCTGATCAAGGGCCGCAATAAAACCAGATCCACTCGCAATCTTTTCTAATTGTTCGGTATTCATTTACAGGTCCATTCTTTGGTCACAATGTGCTTAGACTAGACCATAGAGAATAAGTCTGCACGACAAGTGGACTGATGAGAAATAAGTCACACCCATATGTTTAGAAGGGTCAGTGCCAAAAGGTTAATATACGACTATCGTCATCTTGTTGGATTAAGTAGGGATCAAGGGGAATCCGTGGCCGATACCATTTCACAGCCAGAAATTAAAGAAGTTAACAGAATAATAGTCCGTTTTGCCGGCGACTCCGGAGACGGCATGCAACTGACGGGGGAGCGCTTCACAAGTGCGAGCGCGCTTTTTGGAAATGACCTAGCTACCCTTCCAGAGTTTCCTGCAGAGATTAGAGCTCCACAAGGGACGCTCGCAGGAGTTTCGGCATTCCAAGTTCAGGTATCTGACCATGACATCACAACTCCAGGTGATGCTCCCAATGTTCTTATAGCGATGAATCCTGCTGCCCTAAAAAAAGAACTCTCAAAACTTGAGGATGCTGGAACAATCATTGTAAACCTAGACACTTTCGAGGAAAGAAATCTCAAAAAAGCTGGATATGAAAATAATCCACTCGAAACTGGTGAATTATCTGAATACACCTTATTTCAAGTTCCAATGACTTCATTAACGAAAGAGGTTTGTAAAGAAATTGAAGGAATTAAACCACGTGATGCTGAGAGATCAAAGAATTTCTTTGCCCTAGGATTAGTCTCATGGCTATACCAACGCCCACTTGAACCAACCCTTGACTGGATAGAAAAAAAGTTCGGCAAATCCCCCCAAGTCGTTGCTGCTAACAACGCCGCCTTCAAGGCAGGCCATGCCTACGGGGAAACCACAGAAGCGTTTGACTACGCATACGAAGTGAAGCCAGCTCAACTAGAACCAGGCGAATATACCAATATCAACGGCAACACAGCCTTATCTTGGGGTCTTGTCGCTGCTAGCAAGCTATCTGAGCGCCCAGTTTTTCTTGGATCATACCCAATCACACCAGCATCGGACATTCTTCACGAATTAGCCAAGCACAAAAACTTTGGGATCCAAACATTTCAAGCCGAAGATGAAATAGCAGCTGTTGCCTCAGCAATAGGAGCTTCGTTCGCAGGTGATCTTGCTTTAACCACCACTAGCGGACCAGGTGTCGCCTTAAAAGGTGAAGCCATAGGTTTAGCGTTCAATCTAGAATTGCCGCTCGTAATTATTGATATCCAACGTGGCGGTCCCTCCACTGGATTGCCTACGAAAACGGAAGCCTCAGACCTTATGATGGCCATGTACGGACGTCACGGCGAGTCTCCAATACCAGTGATTGCTCCGTACAGTCCCGGACATTGTTTCCATGTCGCTATTGAAGCCTGCAGAATTGCCTTAAAGTACCGCACTCCGGTTATGTTGCTCTCCGATGGTTATCTAGCGAATGGTTCCGAACCTTGGAAATTGCCCGACGTAGATACATTGCCGGACATCTCGACTACTTTCACTACGGAACCGAACCATGTCGACGAAGATGGAAATTCGCACTTTTGGCCCTACAAGCGTGACCCAGAAACCCTAGCGCGTGCGTGGGCTATCCCAGGAACGCCGGAGCTTATGCACAGGATCGGTGGCATCGAAAAAGAAGACGGGACTGGAAACATATCGTATGACCCATCAAACCACCAAAAAATGACTGACATCCGACAGACTAAAGTTGATAATATAGCCAACGATATGCCTCTCACTTGGGTAGAGGGTGACCTAGATGCCGATGTTTTGATGATCGGTTGGGGATCTACATGGGGATCAATAGCTAGTGCTGTCAAGCAAGCTCGAAGTGAAGGTCATAAAGTCGCTCACGCACACCTCATTCATATCAACCCATTCCCAAGAGACCTTGGGGAAATTCTGTCACGCTACAAGACAGTAATTTGTCCCGAAATGAACATGGGTCAATTATCTAAACTCTTGCGAGCTGAGTACCTTGTCGATGTTCAATCATTGAACAAAGTCCAAGGACAACCATTTACAACATCTGAGTTGCATGAAACAATACTTGCAGCTCTCGGAAAGAAATAAGAGACAATATGACTGATACTGCTTCTGCTTCAGCCCCAGCAACTACAAAAGCCGACTGGACAAGTGATCAAGAACCACGTTGGTGCCCGGGTTGTGGCGACTACTCTGTCCTTACAGCGATGCAACTCATGTTGCCCGAGTTAGACGGACGCCCTGAAGACACAGTCTTTATTTCTGGGATAGGTTGCGCTGCAAGGTTCCCGTACTACATGAATACATACGGTATGCATTCAATACATGGAAGAGCGCCGGCAGTTGCTACTGGCCTTGCTATTTCCCGCCCAGAACTTGATGTGTGGGTCATCGGTGGGGATGGAGATATGTTATCGATTGGAGGTAACCACCTAATACACGCAATGAGAAGGAATATTGATTTCACAATTCTTCTCTTTAACAATCAAATATATGGACTGACAAAAGGTCAATATTCTCCAACAAGTGAAGTTGGTAAAATCACCAAATCAACCCCAATGGGTTCAATAGATCAACCTTTCAATGCCGTAAGCATAGCCTTAGGTGCCGAGGCCACATTCGTAGCTAGAACACATGACATGGATCGCAAGCACATGCAAGAAACCTTTAAGCGCGCACATGCCCACAGAGGTTCCTCACTGGTAGAGATATATCAAAATTGCAACGTCTTTAATGATGGCGCATTTGGGGCCATCACCAAAAAAGATAAAAGAGATTCAATGCTGATCCAACTTACTCATGGGGAGCCAATTCGTTTTGGTGCTGATAAAGAGTTCGGAGTTATCTCAGATCATTCAGGTAATGCTCAAGTTGTACAAGTCGCTGATGTTGGCGAGAGTGCTCTTATCGTTCATGATGAAGGTTCAGAAAATCCCAGTATCGCATTTGCTCTTTCTCGGTTATCCAGTGGGCCTTATGAGCCAACCCCTATGGGAGTTTTCCGCGAGGTTAAGAGGCCTGAGTATGGTAAGAACGTTAACCAGCAGATTGAGGTTGCAAAGGAACAGGACGGGGAGGGAGACTTGCATAAACTTCTTCGGTCTCAACCTACTTGGGTAGTTGATTAAGGTACTCTTTATCTATCGTACGAACAAAACTAAGCGCAGAACTCCTTCGAAGAGAATTCGTAACAGACCATCAGGAGGCTGTCAGACTCGTATCTGATCGCCAAGTGAAAGTCAACGGAAGTTTTGCTCTCAACGTTAACCAACTAGTTAAACAATCAGACAACATTGTCTTAGCAACACCACCCAAACAATTTGTAAGCCGCGGGGGAGAGAAACTCGCACACGCAATACAGTCTTTTGGCATTGCTGTGGAAGGAGCGAACTGTATCGACATTGGATCTTCGACCGGTGGTTTCACCGACTGCTTATTGCAACGAGGAGCGCAACAAGTCACCTGTGTCGATGTCGGATATGGGCTTCTCCATGAAAAAATCACATCTGATAGACGGGTTACTGTTCTTGAGCGAACAAATATTAAAAATCTTTCAGGAGATTCTCTGGCACAAACATTTGACATCGTTGTAGTTGACCTCAGCTTCATCTCGTTACGAACGGTAATGAAAAATATTTTAAGCCTTGCAAATTCTGACGCTTCAATAGTGATGCTCATCAAGCCCCAATTCGAAGCAACAAAACTAGAAGCTAGTAAATCTAAAGGTGTGATCGTTGATCGAGAGATTTGGATCAGGACGATAACTGAAGTCTTGCTGTCAGCGTCTGAACATGGAGGTAATGCCCAAGATATTATTGTCTCCCCAGTGCCAGGAAAGGCTGGAAATAAAGAGTTCCTTGTATTGATCTCAAAACAATTTCTATCACAAGATCTCCGTTTGTCTGAATTAGTGTAAATATGGCATTCATTGGTGTTTAAGAGAACGTTTAACCCTACGATAAAACATATGAATCGCTTTATTGCGTACATCAACACAAGGCGACCTGAGGCCATAGAGCATGCTATCGGGCTACTAGGATGGTTTGAAGAGATGGGGAATATTTGCCATTTCGCCCCTGAATCAGCTGTTGCCATTGGTAGGCCAGATCTTACTATTGAAGAAACTGATATTACATCTGACTTTAAATTAGCTATTTCCCTAGGAGGAGATGGCTCAGTCTTGAGAACCGTAACTGCGGTTAGCGGCCATGAGATTCCGGTTCTTGGAATCAACTTCGGCCGGATAGGATACCTCTCTGGAGTGGAACCTAACCTCTCGCGTCAACGGATAAGTCAGTTCCTAGAAGGTGATTTCTACTTAGAGAAACGAATGAGGCTCAAAATAGAATCGCCTATTGTGGCAAATTCGCTCTATGCATTGAATGAAGTGGTCGTAGAAAAAATTGACCCAGGTAGAACTGTTCGATTGGCACTCGAGATCAATGGAGATTTCTTCACTTCGTATGCAACCGATGGGTTGATTGTCGCCACGCCTACAGGCTCAACGGCCTATTCAATGTCTGCACGTGGGCCAATAATTGACCCAATGCATCAAGCTATCCTTCTTACGCCGGTGGCTCCTCATTCACTTTTTGACAGAGCACTTGTTCTATCGCCAGATGATCAATTAAAAATATCTGTGCTGCCAGATTGCGGGGCCTCTTTTGCTGTCGATGGAAACGTTTCAGGGAAACTTGAGCTCGGCGATTCAATTACCTGTACATCAGCAGAAAAACCTGCTCTGCTAGTGTCTTTTGGGGGAAGCAATTTCCATCAAGCTCTTAAGGAGAAATTTGGTCTGTCAGATCGGTAGGGAGAGGCACAGAATCGCAAATGTCTGAGGTGGCACAAACAACTTCTTCTAAAGATACGCGATTGCTTGAGATGCATGTGAGTAATCTTGGAGTCATAGAAAATGCCTCACTGATTTTTTCATCAGGAATGACTGCTTTGACTGGAGAAACAGGAGCAGGCAAAACACTTATCGTTACGGCGTTGCAGTTGCTCACAGGGCAGCGAGCTGACTCCGGATTAATAGGTCCTTTTGGTGACGAGGCCCGTGTGGATGCGCGATATATCATCGGAGATGATGAAATAGTTATCTCACGTGCCGTACCTCGAGACGGACGCTCAAGAGCATACATAAATGGCTCAATCTCGACTGTTTCTTCGCTTCAGGAAATTACAGAAAACTTGATTGAGATACACGGCCAGCACGGACACACCTCGCTAGAGAAAACCGCTGAGCAACGCAAAGCGCTGGATAAGTACGCCAAGATAGATCTCACAAACCTTAAAGCTCTCCGAAAAACCAGAGAGGAACTTAAAGGTGCTTTACTAGAAACCTTAGGGCACGAAAATTTTGAGAAAGAACTAGAGTTATTACAATTTCAAGAGAATGAAATAGCTCAGACCCAAATTGAGAGCCCTGAAGAAGAAGAAAGACTTAAAGAATCCGAAATCCTTCTTGCAAATGCCACGGGTAATCAGTATCTCAGCATGAAAATATCCGAAACGTTAAAGGCGGATAGCCCTCTAATCGAAGAAATAGGGAAACTATTGCAGGAGACAAGAGGCAATCCGTCACTAGAGGGTTTTGAACGTGAGTTAACCGAATTGATTCAAATAATCACTGATATTTCAAGCACAGCCAGAAACTTTTCCGAGTCAATTGATGTTGACCCTCTACGTCTTGATGAGATTCAACAGCGAATAGCGCTGTTGCAAGATATCCGGCGAAAGTATGGGGAGACGCTTCAAGTCGTTTTGGAGAAGCAGAAACAATTTGCTGAACAAATACAAATTCTTGAAAATGCAGATCAAATGGCGCAAGAAATTCAAGAACAACTCCAAAAAGTGGAAAAAGATTTAGCTACAGAAGAAGAAAAGATTGAAACGCTACGAAAGAAAGCAGCTCCTGAGATTGCAAGAGAAATAGAACTATACCTGCACGAATTATCCATTCCAGACGGAAAAGTTGAGTTCCACATTGACGGAGTGGCAGGGGAGCAAGTGGAGATAAAAGTATCTTTAAACCATGGTCAAGAATTACAACCCTTGAGGAAAGTAGCCTCGGGTGGGGAATTAGCGCGGACAACGCTAGCTACAAGACTTGTCTTATCAACCGAACCTGAGACCCTTATCTTTGATGAAGTCGATGCCGGAATAGGTGGGCAAACCGCATTGGAAGTAGGGAACTGTTTAAAGGAACTCTCATCTGACAGGCAAGTTCTGGTTGTAACGCACCTGGCCCAAGTAGCGTCGTATGCTGACACCCAAATTCAGGTGGTAAAAGAAGAGAATGAGGGGCGTCCGAGCATAACGGTACGCACGCTTGATAAAGATCAAAGAGTTGTAGAAATTTCTCGAATGCTATCCGGTTCCCCTGATAGCGAAAATGCTCAGAAGCATGCCAACGAATTGCTTGAAAATGCTCATTGATTTAACACTTAATGTGATTATCCAACGCGAGATGAAAAGACGCCGTTAAGATGGAGTCCCGTGAGCAAACATATCTTTGTGACAGGTGGCGTAGCTAGTTCTCTCGGTAAGGGAATCACTGCATCGGCGCTCGGAAGGTTACTCAAGTCAAGAGGACTGCGGGTTACGATGCAAAAACTTGATCCCTATTTAAACGTTGACCCTGGAACTATGAATCCATATGAGCATGGCGAAGTCTTTGTCACCGACGACGGAGGAGAGACTGACCTTGACCTAGGGCATTATGAAAGGTTCATAGATGAAAACCTATCCCGAGGATCAAATGCCACGACAGGGTCCATCTACTCATCCGTTATAGCTTCCGAACGGCGAGGAGACTACTTAGGGAAAACCGTTCAGGTCATTCCCCACATTACTGATGAGATCAAACAGCGCATTACTTCTCTTTCTCAAGAAGACGTTGACGTTGTCATAACTGAAATCGGAGGAACAGTAGGAGATATTGAAATCCTTCCGTTTCTTGAAGCGATACGGCAATTCCGTTTAGACATTGGCCGAGAGAATGTCTGCTACGTGCATGTGACCTTAGTTCCTTTCATAGGTCCATCAGGAGAGCAGAAGACTAAGCCCACCCAACACTCAGTCACTGAATTGCGCAGTCGTGGTATCCAACCCGATGCAATTGTTTGTAGAAGTGAAGAACCCATAAACGATGACTTAAAAAGAAAAATCTCCAATTTGTGCGACGTCCCGTTTAAGGGTGTCGTTAACGCAGCAGATGCGGACTCATTGTACGAAATTCCTCTAGTTATTCATGAAGAAGGACTAGATGACTTTCTATGCGATATTCTTCAGATTAATTCCCCTGAGCCTGACTTAGAGAAATGGCGAAACTTAGTTACAAAAGTCCGTTCGGCCACTGGATCAGTGAGGATTGGTTTGATAGGTAAGTATGTCACGCTCATTGATGCCTATCTTTCAGTTGTGGAATCACTAAATCATGCAGGTATCCATGCAGGGACAAACGTGGAGATTGATTGGATTCAAGCAGAAGATGTGGAGGGTCTATTAGTAGCGGGTCGGCTTAAAGATCTTGATGGAATAGTCGTACCCGGCGGATTTGGTGAGAGAGGAATAGAAGGAAAAATTGCTGCAGTAGGTTACGCGCGAATGAATGAGATCCCCTGTCTTGGCTTGTGCCTAGGAATGCAAGTTATGACAATTGAATATGCCCGTAATGTTCTCGGTCTGACTGATGCCCATTCCACTGAATTTAACCCAACGACCCTCAATCCAGTCATTGACCTTATGGAGTCTCAACGAGAAGTCACCGACATGGGCGGAACCATGCGATTAGGGGCTTACATCGCTGAGCTAATTGAAGGCTCACAAGTTGCAAACGCATATGGTAAAACAGTCGTCTCCGAACGTCACCGTCACCGATACGAATTCAATCCAAAATTTCGACAAAAATTTGATGACAGCGATTTCGTATGCTCTGGAGAAAGCCCTGATGGACGGCTTGTTGAATTTATAGAACTGCCAACGCATCCATTCTGGGTGGGGACGCAAGCACACCCTGAGTTCAAAAGCAGACCCGACCGCCCTGCTCCATTATTTGAAGCCTTTATCTCTGCTGCAACTATCAGAGCAGCGGGAAGAAACCCACAACTACTCGATATAGATGAAGCACAACCTATTCTTTAGAACAAGTGATGCCCGAATTCAAGTTACTCGATAACCGACTTAAATTTGAAGGAAAAGTCACTAGGGTCTATGAATCTGACTTTTTAGCCCCAAATGGCGAACAAATAACACGAGAAATCACACGCCATCCCGGAGCCGTATGTGTTGTGCCAATTGTGGAATCGGAAGTTGTGATGATCAGGCAATTTCGGCCCGCAATAGGTGGTTACCTTTTTGAAATCCCAGCTGGGAAAAGAGATATTGACGGTGAGTCCCCAGATATTACCGCCCACCGAGAATTGCAGGAAGAAGTGGGGTTATCAACTAATAACCTAGTCGAACTAGCCCAATTCTATAACAGCCCAGGCTTTTGTGATGAGTACTCATACTGCTACATGGCATTGGATTGCGAAGATGTCACTGATGACAGACAAGGGCTTGAAGAGGAGCTCATGACAATTGAGCGAATCGGTATGTCAGACGCATTAACGTTGGTGACATCAGGGGAAATTGTTGATGCAAAAACCATTATCGGCTTATCACTAGCCCTTCAGTATCTCAATGGAAGATAATTCTGGTACTGAAAATTCAGCGATATTTGACTTCTTGCTATGGTTGCGAGTCGAGAAAGGGAGGGCAGACTCAACCATCGCTTCGTACAAGCGGGATTTAAAGAAGTTTCTAGATTGGCTGACTCAAGATAGATTATCCATACAAACTTTAGAAGAAAGTGACATTATTCGTTTCCTTCGACATCTTCAAGAGGTCGGTTATTCTGAATCGACAATAACCCGAACAATGGTGTCAGTCCGATCACTATACATGTTCATGGACGTGGAAGGTCTCAGGACAGGCAATCCGACAAAGAGTATTGAGCTTCCTCGGGTTCCAAAAGGTTTACCAAAGGCAGTCAGCGAAGAAGCAGTAAATGAGCTCTTAGCTGCAATAGAAGGAGACGACCCGGTCGCAAGAAGAGACCGAGCTATTCTAGAAATTCTTTACGGAACCGGTGCACGGATTACAGAGCTAGTTAATCTTTCACTCGGCGATATTGACCAAACAGAAAATCTTCTGAAAGTTCTTGGTAAGGGAAATAAAGAACGCATCGTTCCTGTGGGAAGATTCGCAATGAAAGCATTGAGCGAGTGGTTAGAACCTGCTGGCAGAGGACACTTTGAGCCTGAAATATGGAAATCTCGCGATGATAGTGAAGCGCTGTTTCTCAATAAGCGCGGTGGGCGGCTTACAAGACAAGGTGGTTGGGGAGTAGTAAAGAAATACGGAGCCAAAGTCGGATTAGGGTCTAACCTGTCACCACACACACTCCGCCATTGTTGCGCAACTCACATGCTAGAACACGGAGCAGATATTAGGACAGTCCAAGAACTCCTTGGCCACGCTAGTATAACCACCACGCAGATTTACACAAAAGTTTCTCGTGAGAAGCTACTCGAGACCTATAGATCTGCTCATCCACGAGCTTTACTATGACTGTAAATCACTTCGGTTCTATAAAGCACTTGATTGCGCGTTTCGTTTACTCTTTCTTGCCATCTAAAGGGAATGCAGAAACAAATAAATTCCTAACCCTCCTTAATCCAGACGAACTACGGCTATTTGAGGCGCAAAACAAATTTGACAAGAAGCACAGTTTCCGAAACGTGAAGAAATTACATGCTCTACTGGACAATCCTGCCCCCGACATTATTATCGCTTGCGGCTTGCATGATGTGGGGAAAGTTCAATCAGGATTTGGGGTGGTCGGAAGAGTATTTGCTACATGTGTTGCAACAATCGTCGGTTTGCATAGAGTCGACGTATGGACCAGGAATAACCCTAATTCTATAACGCATAGAATCGCTACCTATGTTCAGCATCCTGAAATAGGTGCAAGCCTCTTATCTGAAGCACAAAGTAATCTGATAGCAGTCACTTGGGCTCGCGACCACCATAAACGACTAGAGGAATCAGCCTTAGAGCCTTCGCTTTTCGTCATCTTGTGCAAAGCAGACAGCGCATGAAGGAATACTTCATAACTAACCCTGAAGATGAACGGGTAGCTGACTTCATTGGCTTGAGCAACCATAAATTGCGACAACTACGAGAGAAAGACGGAGGCGACATGGCCCCCTATTTCATCGGTGAAGGGATAATCGTTATCAACAGGGCATTAACTGTGGAGCACAAACTGTTGACTCTAATAATTAGTGAAAAGTTTGATCACTCCCAAATCACAACTACCCCGAAAGGATGCAACATCTTCCGATGCTCCCCAAGTGTTTTAGAGGCAATAACAGGGCGACCTAACCTAAAGGATCCGATAGGGACCTTTCTTCGACCACCCCAAAGCACATTCGAAGAACTAACTCGTAAAGCTAACTTAATCGTTTTAACTGAAAGTGTTCAGAACCCAACAAACATGGGAATGGTTATGCGAAATGCAGCGGCATTCGGAGTTGACGCAGTGCTCTTTGACCCCCAGTCATGTGACCCTCTCTACCGAAGAGCTGTAAGAGTTTCAATGGGACAAGTATTCTCGGTTCCGCACACCCAAGTCCCTTCAGTGCCCGAAGCAATTGATGCCCTAAAAGAAAAGGGTTTCCTGACAATAGCACTAACTCCAGATCCTAAATCACAGGATTTAGGTGTCGTCCTTAACGAAACCAGTCGCCCCATCGTGCTCATTATCGGCTCTGAAGGCTTCGGGTTATCAACAAATTCACTTACGGCCGCAGATTGTACCGCTAAGATTCCGATGCACAATAATGTTGACTCACTAAACGTCGCCACCAGCTTGGCTATAGCTCTATACACAGTACAAAACTAAAATATGCTAGGTCTCCAGCAATCCGATATTCTGCATAGCTCGACCTAGAGTCGCAGAAGATATGTCTCGTGCTTTAGAAGAACCCAACGTCAATAAGCGACTCGTTTCCGAGGGGTCTGACTCAAGTTCTCTGAATTTTTCTTGAATTGGGCGAAGTAACGCAATCACAGCGTCGGCAGTGTCGCTCTTCAGATCCCCATAGCGACTGTAAGACGAAGCAACCATTTCAGGTGTCGATGACGTTGCAGCAGCCAGAATTGACAAAAGGTTAGAAACCCCAGGCTTCTCCTCAACATCGAAGCGCACATCACCGTCGCTATCTGTGACAGCACGTTTAATTTTCTTGGTG